>Ga0209700_109331_pt1 | contig 11503 bp, 1 predicted proteins | sample SiratroredBW_FD_187528 | JGI IMG/M metagenome (GOLD analysis project Ga0209700, IMG submission 187528) | Root nodule microbial communities of legume samples collected from California, USA - Siratro red BW (SPAdes) (version 2) | ecosystem: Host-associated > Plants > Roots > Nodule | place: USA...
AAATAAAGAAAGAGACAAAGAAAGACAGAAAGAAAGAGAGAGAGAGAAAGAGAAATAAAGAGAGAAAAAAAAGAATGAAAGAGAGAAAGAATAAAAAAGAGAGAGAGAAAGAAAAAAAGAAATAGACGAAGAATGAAAAAGAGAAAAAAAAAGAAAAAGAAAGAGAGAAAGAAAAAGAAAGAGAGAGAGAAAAAAAAAGAGAGAAAAAAGAGAGAGAAAAAAAAAAAGAAAGAAAGAAAGAATGAAATAGAGAAAGAAAGAAAGAGAGGAAAAAATAAAGAAAGAAAGAGAAAAAAAAGAGAGAAAGAAAGGAAAATACAGAAAAAGGAAAAAAGAAAGAAAGAACGAAATATAGAGAGAAAGGAAAAAAGAAAGAAAGAAAATAAAAATATTTTTTGTCATTTGAATAAGTGTATTTTTGTAATTCAAAGTTATGGTATAAATATATTTTTAAAAATAAATTCATCTTTTCACTTGTGGTTAGGAAAGTGGTGGAAGTGTATGAAGAAGCTTTTCCCATATAATTATTTTTCGCTAATTCGACAAAATTCATTCTATTTTTATATAGAATAAAAAAAGTATTATTATTATGACCTGTACTTATAATTTTATAAAATACAGAAATTAACCTCGACATCATAAAAGTTTAATTTTCATATTTTATTTCTAATCATTCTTTCTTTTATAATAAAAAATGTTCAGTAATTTTCTATTTGTCAAGAACATTATCCTCTATATAATATAGTAAATTTTAAGGATTTTGTAATTTTTTACCGTTATTTATTCATAAAAATGTTTATAATATACGTAATTTTTTAAATTTAACTTTTGTTTCTCATAATATCTATAATTTGGTGAAGCCACACCAAATAACATAACAGAAGAAGGTAGGAGGAACTATGGAGATGAAACATAAAGTAGAAACCTTAATTTATTATTTTAAACTCAAAGATATCTTACTTATCTATACAGTGCAGATCACAATTAATTGTAGGAAGCAACTTTATGAGAAGAAGCACACGTGAATATGGGCCAGAATATTTTTGTATTAAAATGTTTCGAACAAAAACATGAGCAATTCTTCTTATAGCACCTTGTTTTCTTCATGCGCTCTCATACTTTCAAAAATACCAAAAATACTTTTTTTTTTTCAACCATTTCCCGCCGCTCCTTCTTCCCCTTCTTTCTCCTAACCTCGGCGCACTTTTCTATTTGTTTTTCTCTTCTGTCACAATATCACCGCTTCTTACTCACAATATCACATGACATTGTTTTTTATGCCTTCTCCCTCACAATATCACCACTTCTTACTCCATCTCTAAGTCTTTCTTCAGACACCTCTAAAATTTTTAAAATTCTCCAAACTATCCTTAAAATAATATTATAGAGACAAAAATGTCTTTACATCTCCAATTCTGAAAATTATTATTTCGGAACAGAATATTCCGTAACTCAAAAAACTTGTTTCAGAATGACCTGTTCCAGAATTATATATTAACTTTCGGAACAGATTGTTTAGAAACAGTTTTTTTGAGTTTCGAAACATTCTGTTTCTGAACAATAATATAGTGAGAAATCCATTATGGAACAACTAATTTTATAGTACTGACTTACGAAATGTAGAGTTCTGAAATAATTTATTTCAAAACATTTCTATTGACTTACGGAATGTTCAGTTTGGAAACTCAATCAATATATTCTGGAATAAGTTGTTTTGTAACATATTCTCACCCTTAAATATACATTCCAAAACTAAAAGGACAAAAATAACAATGTTAAAATTTTTGAAAATTTTGGAGGTACCTTAAGAAGTCTTGGAGGTGTAGGAAGAAGCAGTCCACAATACCTCCTTTTTAAGCCTAACCCACCTTGCATTTCAAAAATCAACGGTTTGCAGTTAGTTTAGTTATGCAGAAGGTGTAAATGTTGATTCTAAATGTAATACCATATATGTTGTAGCTCATGTTAAAAATGAATTTCACAGTAAATTTTTTTTAAAATATAAAAAAATATATATGGGATCTTGCAATAAAAAAATAGTATTTTGAATGTTCAATTTAAAATACAACATTTTTATATTAGAATACGATTTTTTTTATATTTTTTACGTTTTAAATTGTATAATTTGAAATATAAAAATATGTCCTGTATTTTGCAATCTTGAAATTAATTTTTTATATTTTAAATTATAAAATCCACAATACAAAACAAAAACAATCTAAAAAATATTGTATTCTAAATTATATAATTTAGAATATGAAAAAAATGAAAAGGAGGTACAGCTGAAAATACAAGGAAGATTATTAAAGTGAAATGGTATTTTTACTTCAACTAAAGGTGTAGGAAGAAAGCATGGAGCTCCAGGAAAAATTATCCAGAAATATCTAAAGAAGAACCTAAATGTCCATGCTCCAAATGTAAGTTTTCCATTTTAAAATGACAGAGTAAATTAAATTAGAAAAGGGTATTTCTAATTAAATTTAACTTATTTATCTTAAAAAGCAAAACTTACACTTTCTATATTTATCTTTTTTTTTCTTGTGTGATCTTTACTTTCAAGCAAAGAGAGTTATTTCACACTCTTATAATTTCTACGTAGTTCTTCTACTCAATTTAACATTATAGAACGACAATAAATAACCACTAATAACTTTAGTTTCGTGTAATTTTTCATTCAATTTTTGTTATTTTTTGGGCTTCGCGTGTGGGCCGTGAGCCGGCCCTTTATATCCTTCTTAACATCTTACTTAAGGTCCATTTCATTTGTTTTATAAACATTTATAGCATAATTACAAACATAAAATAGTTTTAATGTTATGGAAGTCTATTTTTTTCTGTTTTTTGGTTCTCACAAGTATTTATGGCAACAATTGTCTAAACAATATTCCAGTGATAATGTAAAACTTTTTAGAAATTGAAAAAATGTTTTCTATATTTTTCCGATCTTTTTTTTACCAGGAAAACTCATGGTAAATTGGAGGCATCTATTCTTTCCTGTTACAAAAGTTAAATTGAACTTTAAAAGTGGAATCAATTTAGCTTATCGAGAAACATCTTAACTTTAATTATTTATTTAAATTAATGAAAATCTGTGGTATCCAAGCATTGGAAGTCACTAGATAGAAGCATGTGAGCTAATGACTAGCATTTAGGTTTAAATAAATGCATAATCTCTACCTATATAATCATGTGAAAGTGACTCCATTTATTATTGTTTAAATCTTATTAGAATAGATAACCTAAAGTAATATTTCCAGTTGTGAAATTTGTTCATTTCTAGATGTCAACCTCGCACTACCACTCAAACATTATTCCAAGTCTTTTCAGATATGCAACTGTTAACATTACTAAAATATGCACAAAAACTGTTTTTCTTTGTTACTTATCATCATGGCTTTTTATATGGATGATTATGTGAAGAATTTATTGTGAAAATTAGAAATTGTAAAGTGGGTGAACTGTTTCTCCCATAAATGATCTTATAAGAACAAGTTTAATGAAGAAATCTTATTGTCTTAAGATTGGTTTAGGAATCCACATATACTTAAGAATTAACAGCATGTTTGTTTCCAGCTGTTGAAAGTTGGAAAGGATACAAAGACAAAGAAAATGTGGATCTGGAGAATTTAAAAACTAAAAAAATAGGAAAAACGATATGTGAAACAATTTACAAAGAAATACTGTAGACTTGAAGAGATGATTGATTATATATTTTATATGATCGATTATCATTTTAATATGTATATTTTTTATAATGAAATAAGTAAATTAAAGTGAAAAATATTAAAATAATACATTAAGTAAATAAAATTATTTTTAAAATTTTATTTTACATATTATTTTTTAAATATATTAATGTAAGAAAAATTATTATACTATATGAATTAAATCATTTCCTATCTTTCCATTTAAATCTATTCATTTTTCCTTAACCAAACAACTTCATTTTCTTATTTTTATTCTTTTTTTCATTCTATCAAATTTCCTTCTTGAAACAAACAACCTAAAAGAAAATAGATTAGCTGAAAAAGATAATTTAAAAGATTTATTTTTAATATATATATATATGTATACACACACCAAGATGTGTGTGAAGAATTTTCCTCTTTTGAATCCAAGATCTTAACCCTTGGTACTGTCTTTTCAACTTAAAAAGTTGACCACCAGATTAAATCACCAATGTTAAGAGAAATGAAAAAAATTGAAAGACCAATTATGATAAGATTAATTTCTTGACAAAATAATATTAGTGTCCATATTCATAAAATAAAGTCAAAGTTCATCATTGTATTCTTAACATTATCATGGTCAGGTAATTCTATGTATTCTTACCCTGCAACACGACAAAGAAAAATATAGAGGAGACTAAAGAACGAGGTATAGAGTTTTTCTGTCTTCTACTACTACAAGTTGTCCTTGATCTATTGCATTAGAAATTAATCTTATAAAATTATAAGTGGGCGCCTATATAATTTTAAGAAAATAAAAATAATAAGAAAGTAGTTACATGTGGAGTTAGTTTAAGTATAATTAGTTTATATTCATTATTTGTTATAATTCTAAAGCATAATTAAAGATAAAATATAATATAATATAATATATGTAGAGAGAGATGGAGAATCTCATATTATAGATAATTATTTTTGGTTTAATAATGTTTTACAAACAATGAAAATCAAACACAACTTTTATTATAGCCATTACTCCTGTATTGTTGGACTTTTGTTTATTTATTATTTGAACTCATGTGTTTGATCCTTTAGTATAAAAAAAAAGTTCTAAGTTAGATTGAATTAAGTTTTTATACTTTTTTAAATCTAATCCAATATTACTCATCTTTACTGATATTAGATTGTATTGAATGAAACATGTTTTTTTAGACTCTTTAGAATAATATTTAAAAAATACACATATAACTATAAATCAAATATGAAAATTAAAAAAATTAAGAACTTATTTTTGATCAAGTTGAATCTTGAGTTCAATTTCACAACCTGTTATTCAACCTGTAAAAATTGAGTCACTCGATATTATAGTATATTTGACCTAATCATGAACTCAACAAAATATATTTAAATCAAATTAGACTTATCTAACCCAATAAAGTCCCTTATCATGAGGTTAACATTTACCGGTATAAATTTAATTATTGATCTGATTTAATATCCCTAAGGATCATGCAAGAAAACAAAGTGAAAAAGAAATCCAGAAATATAAAATGAATATAATAAATGTAGGGAAATTGCAAGTATACGTGTTGAAACCCTAATGAAACAGTGTGGGGGCTGAAAATATATTGTGATTTTAGAACCCTAGAAAATTAGGTAGGGTTATTGTAGGGCGTGGTTCACGTGAAGTTGAATATCTTTTATATTCTTACAAATTAAACTATCACTTTTTTGGACATTTTTGCAAAGTTCAAACTTTGTCCATAACAAATTAAATTTATTCACATTCAGTCCTTTTCAGCCATGTGTTTTCTTTAGGAGTTTTTTCTTTTAATAATTAAAAATTCAACTCATGTCAGAAAATTTGTAATAATTCACAGTTTTCTTAAATAATTATACTACACTCCTTTAACATTTTTTTTCAGGTTTATATATCTATACTTATATGTTAGAAAGGTATATTTTAAAGACTAAAATACATATGAATCAAAGGAAGAATAATATTTGTTTATATATTTTTATGAGTTAATAATTCGAAAAAAAGTATATACAAACATGTTATACTGTAATTTAATCATAACATTGTTTCTATTGTTATACTATCCTAGAGTAATTTTTTCTGTAACATTTTAATAATTATTATCTTAAAGTTATCGTGTTGACCGTAAAATTTTTAATTTACAAAAAAGTTAAACCGCGTCAAGAGAATATCAAATTATTTGGAAGTCTAAATGTAGTTATTTGAAAAGTTAAATGTGTATATAATTTTTAAAAATCTTATACTGATATACATAATAAATGTATTAAGCTTTTAATGTGTTTACTAAATTGTTTCCAACCATGTAATAGAAAAACATCTATTGTTCATGCATATATTATTTTACTAAGCATATATCCTGATGAATTTTTTATGCATGAATATCCTCTTCAGGAAAACTATAGCTAGGTAAATGTAAAACACACACATAAAATAATAAGACCCGCTTTTAAAGAAACACTGGATATAACTAAATAATATTTGCAATTCACGAAACTCACTTTATTTCAAATAAAACTTGAAACGTTAAGAACTAACCCTACAATGTTTTATCAGTTGATGCCTTAATGTTTCATCTTAAAACTATGTTAATAAATACATTATTCAATTGTACTTTTTGAGATCTTTTATTTATTTTTAGATATTTCTATATTATATAAGAAACAACATTTCATTCAATTTTTGTTCTAATATATATATATATATATATATATATATATATATATATATATATATATATATATATATATATATATATATATATATCTTTAAAATTTTAGGTCATTTTTTTATAAATCTCAAAATAATTCTATAATGTTATATAAGTTTTTAAAAAATATATGTTAATATATTAAATTTGATTTCTCCCTTGCTCTCAAACCACTAGTCCTACCCTTTCTTTCTTTTTCCTATTATTATCAATATCTTCATTTTATTTTAGTGTAATATCTTATAAAAAATGTATTTAAGATAGGAGATTAAGATATTTCACTAATGATATTTTAATGATTTGTTTCTGTACTCTCCATCATTCGTTTTCAACTTCTAACTATTTAGCTATGTTTTATCTAATTTACTTTCCTAGTGTAAGTTAACTAATAAGAATTTTATGGATTTTATATCTAACATTAATTTATTTTCATGGAATATACTTAAAAGTTCAATATAGAAGACTGATTAATGTTGCTGGCATGTAGCTGAGAGAACACTAAATATCAGTTTAGTGTGGTCACTGGCTTCTCCAATAAAATAATAGCAAATTCAATGGTATAATTTATAATTCCAATGTAGTAATTTGAGACACCTATTTATATTTGATGTATTTTTTATAATGATTTAAAAAATTTCATCTAAATTAAGGAAAAAAATTATTATTATATTTCTTTTAGTTTTTATTTTAACATACATTTATTTATCATTACATTTTTTTTTTTAAGAAACTGACAATTGGAAAGGAGGAGAAAAAGTATATTATAGAAATAACTTTTCAATGAAAAACTTTTATTAAATTTAATCATAACACGTAGAAATTAGTATGAAAGGGTCGAACATTTCCTCCCCCCACATCAATTTAAACCATTTTACATCTTATTTACACTTTTTACGTTTTTTTATCACAGGCATATATATGTTATTGATATCTGGAATGAATAAAAAAAAATAACCTATGGTTCTCCAAACTCGATTTTTATATGTTGAATAATATGAAAAGTTTTAAAATATTATAATATGATTCATATGGTAGTTGAATAATCTAATAAAGGTTAAAAAATGAAATTTAAAATGTTCATGTTTTCTCTCAACTACACCTGTGCAAGTGCAACAGTGTATATTCTGGACATATTTAAAATGAGTTGTTGTTAGGTTACTACAAAATAATGGTATTTATGAAAATCTGTGGCCAACTTGTCACGTGCATAAGACACGTGAATAGAGGTTTTCTTTTAATAAAGCACAAGTTTAGGGTTTAGCAATAAGTAATAAGGGTTAGCAAAGTGATTTATATTATTTTCCAATAACATTAGTAAATCTTGAAGCAAATGAATCTACCTGTTAAACTTTTAGTTTTAAGAGATCACAAGTGTGACAAAACTTCTGAACAAGTCTAATAATTATGTATTTCTTTATAATCCCAAACAGTTCAAACTTATTTTTACTATTACATAAAGTCTATAAATTTATTAAATATGATCTTTGTAATAAATAACTGGAGTGAATAAATTATTTTCCAATTACATATTTATATAACAACTTAGAAAATTTGTTATTTGAGTAAAATGGTACAAGTGAAATGAGTACTTGATTATTATATTATTAAACTAAAAACGCGTATTTATAGAAAAAGTAAGTAGTCAAGTCTCATTTCAACTCAAGTCATCATCTTTCTAAAACCCTTAACTTCTTTTCCTCTGACTTCTCTCTAAGTCTCTGCTTCCATACCTCATTAGTTTCTCAAGCGGAGCCCACCGTTGGACTCGTGGCGGAGAATAGAGCAAGTCTATCCGATCAGAACCTCCGTTAGAGTAAGTTCATTTTCTGCCCCTTTTCCTTATAGCAGATTTAGGTTTTTATTTTTCCTCTGCTTACTGAGCTCGCATGTGGCATCTGAGCCATCAGACGGTGCCTCTGTGAGCTCAGTTTCCTAGTGTGTTAGTTTGATCGTTGATCAGATGTCCTTTGGTGCAGATTCGAGTTCCTGAGGATCTTTAAGCTTTTGGGAGTGTTAGAGAGAACTTTCACTACGATTAAGGTAAGGGAAGCTAACCTTAGTGTTTGTTTGATTTACAAATTTAAGTCTTGAATAAAGAAGTTAATGATTGTAGTAATTGTACAATTTGTATCTGGTAAAGTTTGTTACAGGTCTGAAATGTTGAATTGAATGTTGCATGTATGAGATAGTTGTGTGAAAATTGATGATATGTTGATCTGTTGAATAGATAATTTGTGCTAGGGTAGATCATTCATTGTGTATGTGGCTTGATTTTCACCCAATTTAGTCATCTGAGGCATGCATGGTAACTCTGATATAGTGAATTCTGTTGATTTTTCTGCATAATTCGCCCAGGCGACATCATCTCGCCCAAGCGAGAATAGTTTCTAGTAGCAAGTATGCTCTCTAGACTGTTTTCGCCCAGGTGGGAAATTACTTGCCCAGGTGAGAAAGTAGTTCGCTCAAGCGAGGGTACACTCGCCCAGGCAAGGAAGCCCCTGGAGCAAGTGTGCTCTCTGGAGTGCTTTCGCCTAGGCGAGAAATCTTTCGCCCAAGCGAGGAGGTATTCTCGCCCAGGCGAGAGTATTTTCGCTCAGGCGAAAATAGACCTTGCTCTCTGGACTACTTTCGCCCAAGCGATAAATTTTTCGCTCAGGCGAGGGGTATTTTCGCTCGGGCGAAATTGGTCTCGCCCAAGCTAAAAAAAAAAATTTTTTTTTTTTTTTGACTTTTTGTTTCTGAATGTTTAGGTCTTTTGGAATGCAATGTATGTATTTAGTAAAACCAATTAATTGATAATTTAAGTTTAATTGTATTGATAGTTTGGTGATTTCTTTAAATGTTGAGATTGAAGTGGAGATTGAGATTTATAAGTGAATGAATGCATGAGTAGAGATCTATATTGTAATGTGATATTGTTAAGAGTGTTGATAAAGTTTGTCAAAGCCTAGGCATAGTGTTTTCAGGAAAGAAAACACCCGTGTCTTGGTTAATTAGGAAGTGCATTGTCTAAGGATCTGATCAATAACGATTGATATCCTGACTCTACTAGTAATAGGAATCAAATAGATGATCATTACTAGGTGGTGAGAGTCGAAGGAGGTCTGAACTGGGTGACTGCAGCTTGAAATATAGCTGGTCAGAAAAGTCTCAGGGGGACTAACCCTGTCATACATGATTGATGATTCATTTGTGTGGGGGCTGTGTGGATTCACAGTTTGGAGATGTATGACAGGTGCATATCTCGGGGTCTATTCAATGCACGAGTCTTCCGGAAGTAGAGTCATGTTTGTAGTGTGTTAGATTCTTTTATTGTGATGATACATGAAATTGAATGTTTTTGATTTGTTAAAATTTGGTTAGCTTACCCTTTTCTTTGGTTGTATTGTGTTTGATTTTCTATCTGTGATGATCGTGTCTTGACATGGGAGCAGATAGTGTTGCAGATGGATCTTTGGGAGATCATATAGGTTGAAGGATGCTGTTAGGAATAGTGCTTTATTTTGAAAAAAAAACTTGTATATGATATTGTAAATATATTTTGAAATTTCAGTTTAGCTTTATTATGTAATTTTGATGTATGTTAACTATGAAATACTGTGAGATACACATGATGGTAATACTTTAGCTGTCATAGTAGAAGCTTTAATTTTGTGGGGTGTTACAATTTAAATTAAGTTATATTTTCAAAGGAATTATAAAAAAATCATTCCTTACCAAAAAAACTGAAGGTTGTCTACTTTTTTAGGTCAGAGTGAAATTTAACAATTTACAATTTCATTATATATAAAAGTATTTTATATATAAAATTTTGTGTAGTTCTGAAATATAAAATACATGTCCCTTTCATAACCATGCTAGTCTTTATGTTCTTAGTTTATATGCTAGTCTTGTATAATCCACGTAAGTAGACTAAATATATTAGTCCTCAAATCTTTAAGTAGGTGAGCCCATTCAACCTATTTTTTTTTATAGGTTTAATATGTGATTATAGTAAGAAGGAAACAGACTAATTCACATTGTTATCTTAATGAAAATGGATTAAAAGGAGATTTTAAAGAAGAAGATAATATATAACTATTAAAATAATACTATTTTTAAAGTATAAAGATACTTAAAACAATAAATCTATTATACTATGAAAAAACAATGAATTGAATTTTTACTGACTTATATATACAAATAAAAAAATTAATTTTATGATGAAGAGGATGAGAATAACGAAGATGATGAAGATAAGGATGAGGATGAAAATAATGATGATTGCAAAAATATAATAATGATGATATTTTGACTACATAGTAGTACTTGTAAAAAAAAAATGCTAAGTTCAATTAATGATGCACACACAATTTTATAACAAACATCTTTTATCATATTATATCATTAATCATTATTGAAGAATTTTACATTAATGATCACAATCCAACAATTATACTTAGATTCATTTTATAACAAATTTCAATTCCATCAAATAATGTAATTCAATACAATCAAATTAAAGACAATGTATTTAACACATTTAAAAGTATTATTAATGTATGAACTAATTTTAGGTTCAATGAATATAAAATAGCAAATAAAAAGACTTTTATTATGCATGTTCTACCATAAACTAATACCTATTTATTTTAAACACTTTGAATATATACATAGATCTCAAATTCATAAGAAAGGATATATTTATTACATATATAAGTAACTATATATATATATATTAAATATTTAATTGTGTAGATAACTTTTTTCTAATAACTTACATACAAAGAAATAAATTTTCCTTTTTTAAGTTATGTTTAGCTAAAGTTAAAAAATAAAAAAAAAATTAGAAAGTAAAATAAATTTGTAGTTATTTGATAAAGTAAAAATAAGACAATATATTTTTCCTAACTGATTAGTTTGATTAAGAAATTGATTTCAAGTTAGAATTAATTATGGTGTAAAATTGATGATATAAAATAAAATTGGTTTATTAGTGACTACAAAGTTGAATTAATAAATTACAATTTAATTTTCTTAAGAAAATAAAATTCAATCTAAAATATTGTTATTCTTTTTATATACGTACTTTTGTATCATTTTATATAT
>Ga0209700_109332_pt1 | contig 11501 bp, 7 predicted proteins | sample SiratroredBW_FD_187528 | JGI IMG/M metagenome (GOLD analysis project Ga0209700, IMG submission 187528) | Root nodule microbial communities of legume samples collected from California, USA - Siratro red BW (SPAdes) (version 2) | ecosystem: Host-associated > Plants > Roots > Nodule | place: USA...
TTTTTTTTTTTTTTTTTTTTTTTTTTTTTTTTTTTTTTTTTTTTTTTTAAATGAGTGCTGTTTATATTTGTTTATTTATTTATTTATTTTCTTTTGAATTAGTGGCTTCTTTTATCATTGGCACCTAAATTGAAATTAGAAGATTTTTTGTTTCTATAATTTTAGCTATTTTTTTAGAAAAAAAAGGCGTAATACTCTTAGAAACAGCAAGGATTGGCACAAACTTTATCTGTAAAGATTTCTAGAATACATAAATAAGAAAAAGTAAAATATTTTTTCTTATAAGTTAAAATTAGTTTTTTTCTAGATGTTAAGAATTAAAATTTAGAGAAATTCTATGATTTTTTTTATTTTTTTTTACAAATTAGTTTAACATAATCCAATTTTAACTTATTTAATTTATTTGTCTTATTTTTCTTTCCTAAAAGTTCTGAAGAAGAAATTAGTCATGATACCTTCTGTCAATTGTAGTTTAAGGGTTGTATACTTTCATATTGATAAATTTGGTTGTGATATTTAAAAGAGAGCAGTCTCAGTAATCGTGTTTTTCAAAAAATAGGATAGACTAAATTCATATATTTTTCATAGTTCGAGGATCAAATTTATCAATATGAAAGTACTGGTATAGTGACCACGTTTAATATAAATAATTGGACACTAAAGTACATTTTTCCTTGACATAACTACTCAATGAAAAGAAGCAATCTATGATTATTTACCCTACATGCAATGGCAGTTGTCGACCATTAACAAAATTAAACCTTATGCTTTGGAAAGAAGCAAACAAATTATTGTATTTGTATAGCTTTGCTGTTTGCCCATATTATAGATTGTTTATATTGTATTGACTGGGTGATTAAACTATTAATTTTCAATTGATGACCACCCTTGAATTTGTCTTTTGGCCTTATTGCAGAAACTAATTCATGCATCACTGCGACAGCAAAAGAAACTGCAGAATATGTCTCTTCATGTTCCCTACCAAATGGCTGATAGAGTGACAGCGTCACACTTAGAAACTAGTAGATGGTAATATACATATATATATATATATATATATATATATATATATATATATATATATATATATATATAAATTTTAATCTGTTATGTGCTTTGGTGCTAATGAACTTTGAGACGATATTATCTTTGTTTGCACTGATACCTAATTGTTGTTAGTGCTGTTCTGCAGTTTGTTTCCTGAATTTTCTGGACAAGACTCTGGATCATTTGGGGCCTTGAAACTTGATGAGGAGCCTGCTGCAGTACCTAAGGTCCAAGTGCAAATATAATTTTATTTCACGCCTAACGTGGTCTCTCTCCTCCTAATCTCAGGATACAAAGCCTACATATTTATTAACTGTTTGCACATGACTAGCTATTTTCTTGATATATGCTACAGTTTTCTTTTCTTGTTTTAGATACCTGGGTTAGGCTCACTTAGGCTTTCTCTAGTAGCAGCAATCCTCCTAATCCTAACCTTTCTGAAACATTTAAATCAGCACTAGTTGATGATGGTTTATAACTTCTCTATTACCTTGCATTTCATGTAATTTTGTTTTGTTTCTTTTCTTCTTTTTAATCTGTTTGACTGGCTCCTACTTGAGAATTTGTTGCCCTGGCATGGCTAAAGCCATCTCATTTTCTTGTCATTACTGGATACTGTGTATAGTTATGGTTTACATTTTCTTTTGTTTTACTTTTCAGGAGAAAAAAGGTCGTGGTTCTCCACCAACGTGGTATGTTACTGGAAGTGAGTTAGATTCTTTGTCATCGTAAGTAGCTACGTATACTTTCATTGATTAAATATTTCTCTGTTAATAAATAATCAGAATTCGGCTAAATTAACACACCTGATGACGTGACGATGAATTGTCAACAAAACATGCATTTGGCTCTTCATTTTATACTTGAAGCAATCTAAGTGCTTTCGGCAGGTGTCATTTGAAATATCTCAAACATGCTGATTTAGTCAATGACTGGAGTTTTGATTCAGAAGCATGCACTTTTCTATCCATGATTTATGCCCACTTCATTACCTGACATCAAGTCTGATTTTACAGATATATGAGAGGCAGGCTTACGCTAGAGAAGGTGAATGCAGCAATCAAGGATATGGTGTCTTATGCTGAAGCTAATTCTCAACTTATCGTAGCCCCGAAAAAGAAGGTTAAAGCACAATTTTTGTTTGATTGTAAATTACATTTGCTACAGTTTACCTTTGTCTTGACAATTTTTTCTCTTTCGTTCTTGAAGTTGGCGGAAAATCTTTGGGAAAAAGCCCTGGTGAGTGAAATCTTTCATTTCATTTTTATTACTTTCACAAGGAATTATTTCCCTCTGGTCATACATTTTTAAGCTATCTATTTATCAGTTTATGACAAAAGAAAGTTCTCATTTGTCTTAACAATGCAGGAGATAAGAGATATTGCGACCATGGAAGGGATTAAGGGAAAACATTTTTTTCTTGAAGCTGACATAAAAGGACCATCGCTGAAACTTGACAACACTGGAAAGGCAATACTGACAGTGAGTATTCTTGTCTCAAACATGTGATTTTGGTGAAGTTAACTTTCTCTTGAATTACATTTCGAATTATTTGATATTTTAAATTTGATAGTCAAGAATATTTAAAGTTCTAAACAGGTATAATGTAATCATGCTGGATGACCAAGCACATTGTCATTTCTGCCTTCACCCTTTCACCTTTTCATAATATGGGATGGTTGAAGGATAATCACAGGAGAGGCTCCCTTTCTACCCAAGACTATACTGTAAAGATAAAAAACATAGATATAACTAGGACTTGTTTTCCTTGCAAAGGATATTTTGTAGTTCAGAAGTTTGTCATTGCTTATGATTACCAGTTATTCACTATGCAAAAATTTAGAGATCAAATCATGAAATATGACCACATCTTCCTAACAAGATCTGAGATATATACTGCGTGGTTTTCATGGCTTTATCGAAGATCACTGATATGGTTTCTGATCAACCAAATTTGGTTGCTAAAGTGGTGACTTTCGACAAGGTTTATGAGCGAAGGAAAGGAACAACTGACTTTAAAGCATCAGTGTCATATATGATAAATAATAGTCTTTGTAGGTTTTTGTCACCTGGTGGTATGGTGGTATGTTATGTTTGAATAATTCTGTAATTTTTATTTTAGGATGGATAGTTTCTACCAGGGCTATTTCTGCAGTATGGAGCAGTTATTTCAGAAAACATATTATAACTAATTTACTAAAACCAGAATAGAATGTTATGTACAAACTCAGAGAAAATTCTTAAGTGCTTACTCTTGGAGATCGTTAGGTTTCTCTCTAAGTAACCAGCCCAAAACTTTGCTAGCAAATTAGGACACAAAGGAAGAAGTCATAATATAAAATCTGATATTTTGCAACCAAACTTCACAATTTAGGGTCCTTTAATTAGATCTAAGGGACTGGACCATAATAATCACCAAAAAAGTTCTTTTGTGGTCTTGTAAGTTGTGGATCTTCATGCTGCTTATATGTGAATGATTATACTCAAACTGTAGCCTATGAACCCTACAGTTGATACCTTTTCAATAGTTGATCAAAAGAGCAGCTCCAAAACACTAGCCCACGAACCCTAATATCTGAATTATTACACTATAAAACTAGCCTATGAACCCTGCCGTTCATGCCTTTTAAACTTCGGTTGCTGAAAAAAACAACTCTCAGGAGTCAGGACATGGGAATGGCTATTCTTATGGACGCAATTTCAACCCATCTGGCTAACGACTTACCCTAACGCACCATATTGTACATGTATTTTATTATCACTATGCCACCTGTTCAGCATGAAGTGAACTGTCTATACAATTCAAACCCACTGTGTGTGAATGTCCTCCTTTTTTGAGTGCTCGTCACCCCTTGATTTAACGAAACTATTGAGCTTAATGCTGCTCTGTTCTAAAAGTTTCACGATTCTGCTCTTAATTTGGCTTCCAAATAATCTAATCTTTAAAAGATTATGATTGTTCCTAATATCACCAACGATCTTTGAGTTATGCAATTCACTTAATGGTTGTAGCATGAGTTTTTCCCATTTGGATTTTATGTCAAGGATCTGAAGACATATCAAGTTAATATGGCCAGTTTGACCTCTTCCTAAAATATGAGACGTGAATTGGTTGTTTCTTTTATGCTTGATCAATACTGACATCATTATGAGGAAATATACAATGCTTAATATAGTCGTAGTAGACATTGGCGAAGCAAATATGGTGAAATCTTGACGTAGCGTAGTTATGCCATTATCCCCTGGGGAATGTTTCTCGATATTTTTTGACGCAATCCTATTATAAACCGGATGAGAGATAATCGAAGAAAAGTCCTTCATGGAATATTTAGTCTGCAATTTCTCTAGATACTTTGGTTCTTGCTACCCTGAAGAAATTTCACGTCTCCTCTTTGGCTTTCTGCAGGTTCTTCGTCACCTTGGTCGAATCAATGAGACTCGTATTGGACATAATCGGGTCATTATTTTACAAAAGCCCCACTAAAAGGCCTGGTTATCTCAGTGGTTTCATGTGTAAGTACAAAGTAAAAAGTTTAAAGGGTCATTTGGAATATTAATGTAATAATAGAGGCACTCAATTTCCTTCTACCTTTTATCTGTGGACGTGTACAGTCGTGAGCCGTGATAAATGTATGCAATGTTTTGTGCATCATTGGTTTATGAACATGGACAAAAATTTTTCGGTGAATTGTGATACAACAGCATAAAGACTTGATAATAGAGTTTGCTAGTTTAGTCAACAACCTAAACACCCTGTACTATTACATCACCTCTTGTCACTTCGCATAAAGCAATAGTCGCCTATAGATCTATAATAGAACAAGAAAGGACCTTATGCATTATGCATCTGATGTGAAACCCGTAACTAGTTGTGAAACTTCTATTCTTTTGAGAATAATTCTGTTTCAATTTCAAATATAGTTTGTTCCTTGGGCTGAAGCTATTTCCGCCCACACTCTATTTCCAACCACAATTTGCATAACACACGTCTCAAACAGTTTTAGTTTTTCCTTTTTCTGCCTCTACACATTAATCATGTTCTTACAAGATCGAGGGGATCTCTATAAACCATTCTATCCTTTGATATCCTAGTTTAGCCTTCGTGATCTGGATAGTCCTCGACAATCTTGAGTGTTAGTTAGTTTTGATCTTAAGGGACAGTGTACTTGTAAAGACATTTTGTCATTCAAGTTAGTGCAGTAGTTATTTTGTATTAAATGTAATAAGTCAGTTTACAAAACTTGAAGTTTACTTATACTATTCTTGATGGGCTTTTTTTACTAGTGAATTGGATATCCCATTTCTTTCTTAATACTCACTTAAGTGTTTACTGATAGCATAGCATTACCGTATTATCTTTGTATGGTTACGTAATTAGCAGTGCCAATTATCCTATTTTGGTTATCTGTGTAAGCCGTAGACGTTCTAGGTTGTGTGATGTCTCCGTGTTAATTCACATCTTTCCGGGACGCTTTCGATTCTGAGGTCGAGGGGACAATATTAATAGATATTATTTCTTAGGAATGATTTCTAAGACTTTATTTAGAGTTAGGAAGAATTTAAAGGAGTGAATTTGAAATAAAAATGTATAGAAAGTTGGATTGTTTAAATTAAAAGAAATATGATGAGATCTGTAAGGATTAGAGAAGAAAGTGTGAAAGTTTGAGTGATTTATAGATATAATTGAAATTATATTATTTTTAATTGAAGAAATTGTAAAGTTATAAATTTGTTCCTATAATTAAAATTAATTGAAAATGAAATATGAAAGCTATATTGCACTTTACCATCTGAGTTACATTTATACTATGATTTATTCTTACACATTCTTTAATATAAATCTTCTATAATTGATTAGTGTAATATATATATATATATATATATATATATATAATTGATTATGTGTGCTGGATAATTGGTTATTTATTATAAATAATGGATTATCTGTATACTTTTATAAAGCTAACATGGTATATTTTTGTTTGCCAATATAGTTTTTTTTGTGACTTTCTTCACTCATGTTTCTCTTTTCCTTTTCCATTTACAACATTTTCTCTTTTTCTTTTCCATTTCCATGCCCATAAATAGTGGTGCAATGGTTGCTGGTAAGGTTTAGAGTTTTTGGGTCTACACATTATGTATATATGTGTTATTTTTAAAAAAAAAAAAAATGGAGTTTTTAAAAGTTTCTTTTTGTAACTACACTTTAACTATCAATTGGTTTGAGGTTATGTTGAAATTTAAGTTTCTCCTGAACATGGTAACGAGGAAAGAAGGAAAGAAAAAAAAAAAGTGAAAATATTTACATATATTTGAACATTTATTTTGTAAAACTAGGCTATCCATAATTTAAAATTAATTTATAGAATCATTTTATATACCTTTTCTAACATGTCTTCCATCTAGTATCGTTCTTTGTAATACTTGGTATAACATTCATAAAAGTTGCACATGGTATTGAAGTGATATTGCACATGGGTTTAATGCAAGAAAGATTGGTGAATGTTGTAAGTTTGTCTCTTTTTGGAAATTGAAAATGTTGAGATTTTTTGGAGATGAAGTTTGAGTAGTACAATTATAATGTATCCCAAGAGAAAATACCTACAGCATATCCTCTAGGTTGACTTTGTGACTGACAAATGATTTGCTGAAATAAATCTCAACATTTTTAGGATGTATGTATATGAAAAATATATAGATTAAGTAGAAAGGAGATAAGTATATAAATTTTTAAATATTTCAGAATTCAATGTCTAAATAATATACTCTATTAAACACACTATAAAACAGAAGCAAACAAATGTGAAGAAAAAAGAACTTGATTGTTAGTGATGTTGACAAGTGGAGAGGAGCTTGAACAAATAATTGGGCAGCCGAGTTTTGAAGATAAAAATCTATACATATATTATTTGTTAATATTTTATAATAATATCAATATCACTATTTTTGTTTAATTTTAGAAAAAATTCTAAAATAAATAATCGTTTAATAATTTTTTATCAACTTTTTCTTCCATTATATAAAATTAAAATAAACTAAAATAAAGTTTTAAATAAAATTTTTTAACCAGAAGTAATAACCAAGAATAAAAATAACAAATTTAAAAATTACATAGACAAAAACTAGATATAAAAGTTTAGGGAACTAAACGCAACATCAATATAGTTATAAAGAACATAAATATATTTAGTCTAAAATAAAATAAAAAATTTGAAAGGATACTTGTAATCAAAGTTACAATGCATAAGGCACATTGATAATATGCTACAATTTAGAAAAGAAAAACGTGCACACAAAATGATCACACCATATTGTTTTGCATCATATATTTGGTTGAGTGAGAAGTTGAAAAATGGAAAACATAAAAGGAGAATAGAAATAAGAAAAATTAATATTGACTATTGGATCTCATAATTAGAGACAATAATCTAAGTTTTCTTAAAAAAAATACATTTGAAATAATCACATGAAATTATATTTCATATATATATATATATATATATATATATATATATATATATATATATATATATATATATATATATATATATATATATATATATATATATATATATATATAATCATTTTAAATTGTCCTGTTTTCGTCGTGCATCTTAGTTTAATTTGAAATAAAGGCAAAAGTGGATCAAAAGTTATAAAAATTTAAATAATTTGAGTATATATTAACTAAAACTAAAATTTGAGTAATCTATTTATTCGTTATAGGCCTTTTTTTAAGACTTGATCTAATTTATTTAAAAATTTGACTTGACCCTAAAGTTTTTTTAGAGGTCTATGATAAAGCTTGATTTAGTCTTGAAAGGTAGGCACATCCTTTTATTTAGTATGTTTTCGTGGAGTATTTGAATTGTTGTCTTTAGTTTGTAGTAGCGGATGAAAACAAACTAGGCCATATAAGACATTAGCAGGCATGAGACATGCCTTTACTAAAAGACAAAGTCCAACTTTCATTTATTTAGTTGTTATAAGATTTTTTAAAGGTGAGTGTGACCTATAAAAATTTTTGGCATTATCTAAAATTCTCTTTTATCAACTTATTTTTGGTATAGGATATATTAAAGGCTAATAAACGTAATTCTCTAATTGGAAATGTGAAAGGTGGGAGCGGAAACAATAATAACAATAAAATGTAACAAGTAATATAAATAAAAAAGACACTCTTTTTAACCAATTTTATTAATTTTATAGAATGAAGTTAATGAAAATTAGATTGAGATTTCGTTAAAGAAATAACGTATAATACTTAAACAAATGTTTTTGCTTTTTAGGGTTATAATGCATAAATTATTGATGCATTAGTGCGAGGAATATTAATATATTCCCTTTATCCATTCTTTTATTCTATCAATTCTTTTTAATAAATTTATTAGTTACTTGAATTTCTTGAATTTATCTTTGTAACTTACCGACAATCTAAATTTAGTTTTATTCTTATTGAAATTGAGTAAGAATTTAGTTTTATTCTTATTGAAATTGAGTAAGAATTATATGAAGTGGATTGAGAGAATTTTTAAAGAGACTAAGTTAAAAGTAAAGTTGGATCTTTCATAGAGTTGTTGCAAAACTAGTTGAAGAATATAAAGTGAATTGGTGATTTTGTTGAAAAATATTGATTGGAAATCCATTTGTAAAAGATTATCTGACATTCGAGTCAGTAAAAGATAGATAAGTTTTAAAAGTGTTAGTATGAGTAATAAAGGATGAAATTCCCTACTGAGCATTGTATAATCATTACAGTAAAAATTGACCCTAAGGTAGCTAGGGAGTGTTATGCACAAAGCTTAAAGGTTACTCCTATTCCATCAAAGCTCCTTCCACTGACAACACCACTCAGATGGAACAAATCTTAGAGCTACTGGAAGAGCACGACACAACCCAACAATGTCATAACATTTAAAAAGTACTTACAACTTCTTCCCTAGATGATGAAGTGTACCTTGACCGTAGAGAGTTTGAAGACAATCGACCCACTTTTGATGAGCCCATGGTAAAGATACAACTTGGGTCTTAGTCCACTCAGTTCACAAGGTTAGGCAAAACAATCAATTACTTGGACACGAAGTAGAACGAGTTTTGATAAGCAATGTTAATCTCGATCTCTTCACATGGAGCTCAACGGACATGGCCGACATTGATTCAAACTTCATGTGCCACAAACTCGGTGCACTGACTATACTGATTTGAGCAAGACATGCCCTAAACACAGATATCCTCTGCCGAGCATAAATTGACTTGTGAGCAACATCGTGGGGATATGAGTTACTCAATTTTCTTGACACATACTATAATAAGATTAGAATGTATCCACCTGATGAAGATAAATCTGCTTTCATGAAGGAAGAATCCAATTTATGCTCGAATGTCATGCCATTTGGCCTTAAAAATGTCGACGCCACATATTAGTACATAATGGATAAGGCCTTTAAAGACCTCATCGACAACACCATGAAAGTTTATGTTAAAGACATGGTGGTGAAAGCAACCAAGGCAAAAGATCCTCCTGCCCATTTGTAAAAGACTTTTAGTAAGGTCACAACACAAATATGCGTCTAAACCCTGACAAATGTTTCTTTGGAGTCAACAGAGGAAAGTTTCTAGGGTTTATGATAACTTAGAAGGGAATAAAGGATAATCCAAACAATTGTGAAGCCATTTTAACCATGAGGAATCTAAATAACTTGAAAGAAGTCCACTGCCTTAACGACAAGCTTGCAACTCTTTCAAGATTTCTCCCCAAATTGGTCGAGAAGGCTAAACCTTTCTTTAGGCTTTTGAAAGGATCAAAGAAGTTCGAGTGGGACATTAAGTGTGAGGAAATGTTTCAAAATATAAAAAAAAATATTTCTCTTCTTTCCAAATACTTATAATTCCGTCACCATACTCCACGTTCACATTATACTTTGCAGTATCTCACTTGATGCTGAACTCAGAACTTGTCCATGAAGAGGGTAATAAACAACATCCTGTTTATTTCACTAGTCGGACTCTACAACCGACTGAAGAAAGATACCAAGTCGTTGAAAAGCTTGTACTAGCACTTATACTCTTCACATGAAAACTTAGACAATATTGTAAGAGCTTCAACATTATTGTATGCACTGGTTACCCTATCAAGTAGGTGTTGCAACTGGCAAAATGATTGTGTGGTCAATAGAGTTGTCCGAATTTAGACTTAAATTCAAGAGCAAAGGCCTAATGAAGGCCTAAATTTTAGTAGACTTTCTCATTGAGCTTCCTCAACTTGGAGAAAGATATAAATTGTGGTCTCTGAGTGTGTATGGGTGGCATCGGGGTTGGAGTAATCATTGAAGGCCCTAATGGCATTACTCTTGAGCAAGTTGTTCAGTTCAACTTCGAAACATCCAACAATCAGACTGAATACAAAGATCTAATTGCTAGACTACGACTTGCATGGGATTTAGGAGTAAAGCAACTAAAGTGCCAAACTGATTCTCAATTGATTACAAGATAGATAAATGACGAGTATCAAACGAAAGAACTTCCATTATAAAAATACTATAACATTGCCAAAATCCTGATCAAGCAGTGTGACTAGTCTAACACCACTTATGTCCTAAGGGTAATCAATGATCATGCCAATGTCCTCCCCAAAGTGGACAATACCTAAGATACAATGATTGATCCTAACAATATTAAATTCATTGAGATAGTATCATTAGGGTCAATTATTACATTTGAGACATTATTTGCTTTAAAGCTTGGAGCTCTATCTCGGTTTCGTTCTTAAAAGGCGCTTTAGTGGGTTAAAGGAAGAATGTGTATTTAAATTGCACATGGTCTCAACTCCTAAGCGAAGTGAGACTATTGAGCGTGTCGCAACCGGGATCACGACGGGGCAGCTGTCCAAAAATAATTTCTTTTTTGAAAAATAATGGAGTCGCCACCATAATTTATTAAAGGAAAAACTATGAAAAACCAAAAAAAGTCAGATAAGGCAAGTTTGCAAAATCGGATTTAGAGTCCAGGAGTCGGTTACATGTGGGGAAGGTACTAGCACCCTACAACGCCCTCCCTAAGGTGGTACCTTTAATTAAACAAGTAAAATAAAAGAGTGTGATTTTTAGAAATATTTATTTTTCCCAAAAAACAGAAATAGAATGTAAATAACAACAAACAAAAATATATATTTTTTTTAATAGAGGACCCGACAAGGATTTGACCTCGCTCCTACGTATCTCTATACAGGATAGAAAATCAGGGTACACGTAGTTTTGTTCTTGGGTATTCGTGAGGGGCATTTTCATCGAGATGTGGTGCTTGTAGGGTTCGCTGAAGGGTTTCGAAGCTTTCCGTGAGTGATATTTGGTTTGTGTATTTAGGAAGTGGGGTTAACATGGCATAGAAGGTGGTTTGGTTGATGATTATTGGAATGGAATGGAAAGGTGATGGAGGTTCATGGTGGGATGTACAGT
>Ga0209700_109337_pt1 | contig 11494 bp, 8 predicted proteins | sample SiratroredBW_FD_187528 | JGI IMG/M metagenome (GOLD analysis project Ga0209700, IMG submission 187528) | Root nodule microbial communities of legume samples collected from California, USA - Siratro red BW (SPAdes) (version 2) | ecosystem: Host-associated > Plants > Roots > Nodule | place: USA...
TCTTTCAAAATATACACAACACGTAGTAATATTATTGAAGTTCTATATTAGAATTTAAACACACTTCAACTTTATTAAAAAAGTAGTGTTTAAAAAAGTATAGTGTTTAAGGGGATATATATACAAATTTTGATGGATAAAGAATGAAAATATGTATATATAAATTATATAAGTTTTTATTTTTTAATTTTCTAAGAACAAATTTTTCTATTAGAACTATAAAAATTTTGATTACGTAGGCGATAGTTGGATATTAAGAAGACTTTTAATGTAATTATGATAAATCATTAAACTTTTGTAGTCTTACATGAGCATAATAATTTTAATATTTGAATTATATAATACGTTTACACTAGATTTCAAATAAAATATCGAGTCATAAAAATAATTTGTTATCTTAAAGTTAAATAAAACATTAATAAATGTAATGATCTTAGATAAACTAATGTAATAAATTTTTGTAGTTGTATAAATATTATCAATCTAAAACTTAAAAGAAAAAGGTAAATCGTACATCCATCTAAAATTTCTTTATTATTTAAAAATTATTAAACAGGGAATGAACTGACTTCTTTAATTTTTTTAAACAAGTAAATTGTATTTTAAAGTACGACTTTTTATATTATCTTTTAAAATACGATTTATCTAGTCATCAAACAATTTAAAATTTACTTGTTCCTGTAGATTTCTTACCAAAATTTATCCTTATATATATAAATAGAAATATCATCTTACAAGAATAAATAAAAGTAAATGTTTCAGGGGAATTTTTTTTCTTTTTTTTTCTTTCCTGATTTTATTACCACTGTCTATATAATGAAGATAAATATTCTAAATTTATTCAGAAAAAGATATCCAAAGCAGAAAGAGCGAAGAAGTGAGGTTGTCTGAAGCCAAGACGAAGATGGAGGGTGTGTGTGGAAGGGGGGTTTGCGTCACATCATCTCTTCCGCGCTCATTAGGGTTTGCAAAAAGCACTGTTCCTGTATGCAGAGTCAGTTACCAACACCTAACACCATTTCCTTCACAATCTCATCTATTCTCGTATAACCCTCCACCATATGCCAAAACCCTCCGTACCAGAAACGCTACCAAACCCGCTATTTTCCTTCCACACTTAATTGCTTCTCTGGTTTCCTCTCTCTCTCTCTCTACTATTTCAATTTGCTTACCCTAATTTATCAGAACCTATCTGTAATTGTTAGTTATTGTATTGTGCAGCAACAAGTTGACCAGACTTACATAATGGTGAAGCCCGACGGCGTGCAACGTGGCCTCGTAAGCCTCTTCGTTTCTTCATTGCAATTTCATTCGTTCTGGTTTCGTGAATAGAGGAGAAAAATAATTGGAGTTTAAGCTTCTAGTTGTTTGCATGTTTCTTTTTATGCTTATCTTTAGGTCGTTTTGGCTCCCCGTTCACAATGCTGAATTTTGTTGTTGTGTTGAAATGGTATAGGTGGGAGAAATTATTTCTAGGTTTGAGAAGAAGGGGTTTAAGTTGACTGGCTTGAAGCTCTTCCAGTGCTCTAAAGATTTGGCTGAGGTTTGTACTTGCTTGTGTAAATATATGTGTTGAGTGCGTTGTTTATTTTTATTGTTGGGATTAGAGGGTGCTGGTAGGAAAGGAGGAAAAGAGAGAGAGGAGGCTCAGTGATATTCTATCAAATTGATTTGGATTATAATAATCACTATCAAATGATATGAAGTATTAAATCGATGGTCGTATTTAAACTAATAATGCAATTAACTGTAAATAACTATGGAAATCCTTTCTTTGATTAGAAAACTAAATGAGCACACAAAATATTCTGAAGATATTCTATGATATTCAAAGACATGCAGAGGACACAACAGTGACACTTCTTCTATAAAGTCTAGGTTGTTATAAATTAACACAAAAGCAACTCTAAGTTCAGTAATGAATGCAATAGGAGACGTGCTCTTGTAAAGGTGCATGCCGGGAGAAGTATCCTCGTTAGGGAACACAATGGGAGAGAAGCCAAACCACATTTTGCTATAGAGCCAATCTGGAAAAGGACAGGTTGGAACAGACCCAACATGTTCTTAGACAGGCTCAAACAGAGTCCATCTGTAGTAAGAGGGGGACTGGAGCAGAATTCTACAGTTCAAAATGCAGCTAGAGCAGAGTAAAAGAGATTAGAAGAGAAACAGCATCTGGGTTTGGTGGAGGTGAGTGAAGATTTAATGAGATCCGTAAACTTGAGACAAGAGGCTCTCTTCAAGATGGGATACTATGGTCTGATTATGGGGTCTTGGGTAGGGAAGGAGAAAAATAGAGAAAGGAGCCTCCTAATACTAATCTATTAATAATTGAATACTTGACCATATGATGTGGTGGACTTACATCTCGTGTTTGCTGTAATGTTGATTCTCTCGTTTTTCTCTATCTTAATGTGCTTATTGTATTTATAAGTCTTACGGTGACTGTTTATGGTTCCAGGAGCATTACAAGGACCTAAACCAAAAGTCATTCTTCCCCAAGCTCATTGATTATATTACTTCAGGTCCTGTTGTTTGTATGGTATAAACCCGATCCTGTAGAATCCCAATTTCACCTACATTTTTGTAATGTACCTGCTGAATTTGTTTTCTCGTTTTGCCATGTTTGCAAGGCTTGGGAGGGTGTTGGAGTAGTGGCATCCGCACGTAAGCTTATAGGGGCCACCGATCCTCTTCAAGCTGAACCAGGCACAATAAGAGGAGACCTTGCTGTTCAAACAGGAAGGTAAGGCCTTTAATTATTTGCCTCTAACTTTCGCTTTTGAGATTCTTGATTCTTTTAATAATCAAGATAGGCTGCAGAGCATGTCTATTCCTCGTTGACTTAGTAACAGGATTCAGGAGTGACAAGATTTTTGTGTTGGACTTGGCAGGAATGTTGTTCATGGCAGTGACAGTCCCGAGAATGGCAAGCGTGAAATAGGTAAGGCCTCTTAACTGTACATTCTGAGGTTGAAACCATGGATAAATCCAAGTTTGTAACTTCAGTTAGTGTAGACACACGATTTAACTCATTTGTACCCTGTGCTTGTAAACTTGCAACCGTTTGAGATTTAACTGGAGAATCAAGATACATTTCCAATTGTTAGCTTGGTTTAACTACACAGACAATTGTAATGCCTATTGAATACATTATTAGATCAAGATCTATGCAATAATCCAACCCATTGTTGTTCTGAACTTATACCAAGTTCGCCAATAAATCAAATGCTGCCTTAGACCAGCTTACCATCTATGTTATTAAGGTTGTAATCATATATAAAATTATATTCTTAATCTTTTTGAAAATGTCATGCAAACCAAATAATCTGGTTTGTTAAAGATAGTAAATGTTTTGTTGACTTCTCCCAAATTATTCTTTTAAACAACAATGGGTTGGGATGACATTTTCCCGTTTAATTTCTGGTGTAGTTTTGGGCACTGAGATCTGATGTTAGTAAACAGGATACTATCGTGTTTGGAAATAATATTTTAATAGTTAGGGGAATTTGTGTAGATGATACTCATAATAATATGATCCCTGATTAACTGTTATTTCCATGTATGACAGCTCTATGGTTCAAGGAAGGCGAATTATGCGAATGGACCCCCGTTCAAGCACCGTGGCTTAGAGAATAATAAAATCACAGATCTCCAGTTACAATGTTCATGCCATTTCTAGTTTCAATAATCTATCAATTGTTTTCCGTGGCAAATGTAGCACTACACTTCCGTGTTTAAACACTCACTCAAATTTTGTTAAATTTTGCTCGACTCGGATTCTTCTATCCCATACCAATCATTTTCTGTCATGTCTGATTTAAATGGGACATGTTACCTGAATACTAAAGTGCCACTGCAACGGGCACTTGCAGATTGTAAATAACTGCTGTGATCAAAGAAAAAATAGAGAATCCACCATCTGGTGAAATTCACTCATGAAAACGAGTCGAACCAGTGAACAGGAACAATAACCAAAACAGGCAAAAGGTTCATAGCATACATTTCTTTAAGTTACGGAAGGATTTTTGGAGTAGCGGAGTCTCAGATCACTGGAGATACATGCACTCTCGCTAATTGACTTTTAACTATTTCAACTCGTCCAATTTACTCACTGATTTTGCCAAACACTAATCATTTACCAAACTTTGTTATAAAAACTACAGTATCTGATCTACTTGAAACATGGTCTACACCTGAAGTGTAAAGAGAAGAATGAGATAAAATACAACACATTTTCACGGGGAATTTAACTGCTAGCAGCAGTGGAAGGTATACATATTTGTGTTGGCATAGTTACTCCTTTCATTGCTTACAGGTCATACATACATCTTTAATCCGACATTTCACAATCTTGCAGAATTTGAACACCGACCACTTCACTTCTGTAATCATATTCAACTGAAGTTGATGAGATAGATTCAGAACTTCTATTCTCCGTTGAAGCTGTTGTCCTTGCAGAAGATGAAATACCTGCATGTCCCGTATCCACAACTTTGAAGAAATTTAGAATTGAAAGGTTAATTTGTCTACGCGGTTCCGAGTTCCCACAACAAACAGAGTCACTAACCCTAGGCGAAGAGTTATCAGACTCTCTGTCCATCATCGTTGTCTCGGAAAAAGGAGCCCTTTCTGGATTAAAATCTGGCTGATTTGCCTCTTCAGCACAAGGTGAACTAACTGAAGAATCATCTATAATCTCATTTGTATCGAGTCGCGCACCAATCTTTAGCTTCAAGAGAGTAGCCTCTGAATGGAAGGAAAGACAATTTAATAAGATATTATCAAGTCTGGTACGCAAACAGTGCTTTTAATTAAGCACTGACGCAAAGAGTGGTACGGAGTATGCCCAATCTCAGGTTAGTTGTTTTTCATATTGGATCTAAACTTGCAAAAACTGAACATTTCATTATTTTCTTTTAGGTTCTTTACTCTACTTTTTTCAATTGAAAATTAAAATCGTCAACCTAAATTTTCTTTAAGCGAATTCAGAGAGAGAGAGAGAGAGAGAGAGAGTACCGTAGATGGAGAAGGTGTCATCTTTGAGAACCTTGGAAGGAGAACCCTCTAAGGTTTCCAGTGACGAAGTGGATGCCCTGATTCTGCCGAACATTGGGTTTGGTTCTGTGGGGGTCGGGTAATCGGCAACGCAGAGATGAGAGAAAAGCATAAATACACAGAGAAGCAGATTTTGTTGGCGCCTTTTCGGATTCAATTACGGAATTAAAGCGGGAATCGTACCCCCCACACTTCTTTTTCTGGACTTCAATATTTTCCTCTTCTTTTCTTTTCAGAATTTTTTTCCCTTGAAAACAACTCAACCAAGTACGCGGTTCTCTTTTGGGCTGGGCCATAGTCCACCTACGTGTCACCTTTTACGTAATTACTTCCTACACCTCACTTTTGAACCTGCACCTCCAGAGTTTTCAAAATAAATATTTCCCTTATTTAAAGTAATTTCCTGATTGTGTGTTCTGAAAATTTTTTCAAAATTCACTTTTTAAAATTCATAAAATACATTCTAAAACACGTTTTTTAAAACATGATATAATTTTCGAAACAAAATTTTCAGAATAATTTTTTTGAAACACAATATATTTTAGAACAGGATTTCTAAAACTTTACAAAATGTATATAATAACTTTTGTAAGACGTTTTTATTAAGCATATAATGTGTCCCAGATAGAGTGTCCTGAAACGATAATTTTTTTTCTTTTCTTTTTTTAATTGCAATATTCTCCTTCTCTTCTTCCTCTGCAATGGTGATGGTGCATTAATGTTAATTACAATGATGGTGGCAGGTGATGGGGTGCAGCAAAAGGGTAATTCAGTCACTTCACCATCAAATTGTTGGGTACATTTTCAAAAATGGACAGGAACTGATTTCTCATCTTTTAACAGGTTAGGCAACAGCTACTTACGTCTCTCCTTCAATTTTTGTTTTGTTTTTTGTTTTAAATTGCATCCTGCCTTGTTTATTTTTTAAAAAATTATTACAAAATTAAGTCTTAGAACAAGATGAATATGTTGGTATGTCTTTCAGAATAATGTTCGAGAATCCATTTAAACTCTCTTAAAAAATCCTCTGATTTTATTTTCTATTTTAATTTATATGAAAGTAATTTTAAAAAAACGTGAAAATTGGTGCACAAGATATTTCCTTAAGAGAACGATTGGTACATGAGAAAAATTTAGTTTTTCAGCAATTTAAAGTTGAAAAAACATTTTTCTCTGTTTTTTTGTTTCTTGGAGATAATTTTTTAAAGTTTTCTAAAAATCATTCTCATTATTAGTAGAGGTGGAAATATTTCTCAAATTAAAATAAAAGTTTTATTCATTAATATTGCTTTTATTAAATCAATTAAGGTGATAAAAAAAATAAGCTTTTTAGTAAAATAATGCATTACATTTTTATTCGTAGGAAACTTGTAAAAATTTCAGGAAATATTTTTTATCAACCAAGACAGATCTTAGTCATTTCTAAAATTCATAATTGTCCATTCCTTAAAATTAAAAAATAAAATAAAATTGTACCCAACACCCTCGAAGAGTTAGTACTCCATGTCATGTTTCCAGACCAACCAATACCAGTGTGGTTTAGTTCGCCAGGTTAGTTGAAATGCGATGAAATAAAAATTAAGTAACTCTCCCGAAAACTGTGAAGGGAATTGGAGAGAATTTTGCAAAACATTATTAACAAATTAAACTCAGCTAGCACAAATCAAACTGAGATTTAATGTGTGCAAACAACAATCATGCTTTAAAGCTATTCAGAATGGACAGTTCTGTTGAGTTTCGAGACATAACTTTGGTCAGTGTATCAAAGGTTATACAGGTATAGTTCGCGTGGATAATGCTTTTGATACAAAATATGAGGAATTGCTAGTGAGGGATTGAAACTACCTCTAGTTTAGGCAATATATATTTAGGCAACAAATTAGTGTACTTTTTTATAAAGACAACAGAAAGATAGAAAGGCAAGAGAGAGGTGTATATAATATAGTCTTTTGACGCATCAAGTTATTATTAGAATGAGATATAATTAGATATTAAAGGTATTATATATAATTAGTTATTTTGTTTTCTTCATTGTTTAAATGGTTAGGAAATTGTTATCATATATAACTCTCTTTTCTATGTAAACAATATCTTTGAATCAATGAATTTTTTTACTTCTTCCTCACTTTGTAGTGATTTTTCCACATAGATCCCAATAATTGTTTTATTTTCTGCCATGGCTGTCATGGATGAATCTAATCCTCTCTACATTCACTATTCTGATAATCCTGATTTGATGCATGTTTCTCATCCTCTATATGGAGACAATTATAGTTCTTGGAAGAATGTGATCAAAGGGACACTTCTTAGTGAGAACAAATATGGTTTTGTAGATGGTTCTATTCCAAAACATGTTGGATGTAGTGCACATTCTCTTTGGCTTTACAATAACAACATCGTTGCTTCATGACTCTTGAATTCCCTTTCAGAGGACATGCATGTGAGTGTTCTATATTGTTCTTCAACTAAGCAAGTTTGGAGTTATCTTCGACAACACATTGAACACAATGTATCCTTGATTTCTTAACAAAAATGCAATCTTATTTCGCTTCAACAATGATCCATGTCAATCTTATCATATTAAGGTTAAGTTCAATTTGGAAATCTTTAATTGAACTAAAGTGTGCTCATAAGTGTACCTGCAACAACATCCAACCATGATCTGATTATGATTAAATGGAGTATGTCATGCACTTTCTTACAAGTCTTAATGAAGCCTATTCTTTGATTAGGGATCGGATTCTTTCAATGAATCCTTTTGCCTCCATCACCAAGGTGTTTTCTCTAGTCATCCAAGAAGAGAAGTGTCAGAAGATTGGTAGTTTAGTCAATATTGAATCTTCCAATACCTTCTCAGTTAAGAATAATGTTTATTTCAAAGCAAGAAAGATAGACCCGCGTTTGCTCACTGTGGAATCATCAGTCATGTCAAGAATAAGTGTCACAAGTTGATTGGTTATCCATCTAACTAAAAGAAGACCAAATCTTCTTTAGCTTCTATTAATTGAGCTTCTTCTAGTCCTGTGCAACAAGTTGCTTTTGTGGTCAACAGAAAGAATGTTTGCTCTTCTCAACTTTCAGCGCAGCAGTACCAATAATTATTAAATCTCATCCAAGGTCTAATACCAAATGTCACAGTCAATTACAGTCAACTTTTCCTAATAGTATGATTATGTCAACATTAGATACTCTTCTCTCTCACTTAATATAATAAAGCTTTTCAATAATACCCATTTCATGAATAAGCCGAGGAAATATCTTAATCCATCCTTAACCGCGTGTCTTAATTTGTTAAACAACTTGCAAAACATATTTTATTTACACTAGAGGAGTATGAAAGAACAATAAATTTAAGAAAAGGATGGGCCACCCAAATAGTATTTTGAGTTGCAAGGCCATTGATGCTCTCTTAATCAAGTGATAGACTGCATACCCTTGTTAAACATTTTTCTCAAAATTTCAAATAATGGCAATGTAACTACTCAGATATGAAATGTGTACAATCACGAAACATTCTAAAATTCCAAAAGAATACTTGTTGAGGAGGCACCGCAATCTTATTGTGAATGCTATCAATGTCAATCAAACTAGTTTACCGTATATAAGAGAGATATTTTGAATTTACCTTTCTTCAACTTCGCAGAAGTGACCGGAATCAAAATCAACAAACTAGATTGATAGATCTTCCTATTTGATCCCTTCAAAAAGTTATTTTACTTGCCTCTGGTCTTAACATTCTTAGCTGCGAAAACGTCAAGTGAGGTCATAATTAGATGCAGCTAGTTTAGTAGGATGGAGAGGTATCTTAATATGAAATTGACACATAAAAGCGACCAATGAATGAAAGCACTCCAAAACAGGTAAGGCGTGGGATTTTGAAATGCAAGAGATTATAAAAAAAAAATCAATCTTAAAAGGTTTATTGGTATCTATTATCAAAAGTCTGTTTTAAGCAAGTCATAGCGCCACCTTTTAATCTGCCAGCTTTGGACAAAGCTTCTTCTGCAAAAGGCTTCCACTGTTCTGCGCAAGAATAATTGATTCCAAGTCCAACGCTAAGTCCCCTTAGTAGATGCACTGTCCGAAGTACAGAAAACAGTTCTTCTGGAAAGGACTATCGTAAAAAGGCACAGAAAAAAACGAAAATTCAGTAAATAAAAATTAACAGCATAAAATATTAACAAGCCATTACCTGCTTATTCCATCTTTACAGATATCATTAACTAACATGCATCAATAGTTACTACATTATTTAATAATTTGATTCAGTGCCAAAATATTTTCATCTACTAATAATGAGTTGTAAAAGAAAAGGTTTTCCACCAGCAAGTTGGACGTAAAAGAAACTAGTCTTTTTTTCACATTGTAGTTATTACAACATTCAAAAGTACCGCATTATCATTACACTTAACATAGACTAACCAAAACAATCAAAATATGATATTAAATTGTTGGGAAATTTGAGGTCATGAGGGAGTTAGCAACCTGATATTTGGGCTTCTTCTGTTTGTATTCAACGCCCCCTAACCACTGGAGTCGATCTAGTGGTTGGGGTTTGGGTCATTAGCATTAGGTCTTAGGTTTGAATCTCACTTCCATCATTGTACACCATCCCGACCCCTCCCTTTCTCTCAATATAATAAATAAAATCATATATATATATCCATTAAAAAAAACATTTCCTCTTTCTTTTTTTTTTCTACTCAAGTCCTCACGGGATTAACTTTTTCTTTTATCCATAACTAACACTTCAATCTCAGGTTTTTAACTATGTATAGCAGAATAACATCACAAATTTTACACACTGAACAGGAAATGGGAAACGGTAAATTGGATTCTATAACATACCTGAACAGCAACTTTTTTAATTGAAGATTCATCTGAGAAAGGTTGCAGCATTACCACCCCAGGAGGCAATTTTGTATCAAACATTGTCTCTGCTAGTTTAAACAATTCTTGTAGCTCATTTTCACAACTGCTCAAGGTTTCAATACCAAGTTCCCTATAAAATAAAGAGTAAAATAAGCAGTTAGATAATTTGATCTGCACATACGCACTAACTGGCCATCATTTTAAATTCAAAATATGATGTTGAAAAGCCAGCCATCCTCCAAGGAAGTTCATATTTCACAAGTCCATCTTTAGCAGTAAACCATTCTGGTGAAACACTTCAGTATCTATAGAGATAGATAAGTAAGGAAAAAATATTCAACTTTAGGAAAGGATACCAAGGTATATATATATATATACTTTGGGCACTAGTTTTTTTTATTAGTTATTACCATATAGTTTGACCCAATCTCGATTTCATTTACATTCAGGGTTAGAACCTTCTATTTCATTGTAGACAAATTGAGATTCAAGCTACGGTTTCTTGGATTTGGCTCCACTAAAGTGACAAATTAGGGGGAGCATCCACCCTTGACTTAAAGTGAGTTAATTTTATGAGATATTATAATTTAAATTAAGGGTAAATGCATTCCCACATCTCACTTTAAAGGAACCAAATCCAGTTTCTTTTGTCAAGGTATAATGAAGGAAATTCAGAAAGCCATCAAATCTTTTTGTTACCAATTTAGAATTAATATAGATATTTCATTTTTTCCAACATTTACCTCACTTTACTATTTCTCCTCTCTAGTCTCCTTATCTCTTAAACCTAATTATATTCTACGTTAATTAATCCCTTGATTTCGTTATCTATTCCCAGAAGCATTGGCAGTGCAGTTTGTAACTCAGTATTAGTTAAGATATATACTTCTGTTCTGATTTTCAACAAACAAGAGAGCATTACATGGATAAGACAAATTTCATTTCAGTACCTATAGCTCTCTTCAGCTCTTAGTGGGTCACGATTAGCAATTGCAAGAACTAGATTAGCATAGCCAAGCCTCAACTGTTCTGGTAGATCCTTCACCTGCCCGTAGTCTAGCAAGGCAACCTGAATTGAGGGAAGTCACTAACATTAGGATGGTTAAAGGTTCAAAATAAAAGAAAGAAAAGTTATTTTAGGCATCAATGTTGAAAACTAATTTTCAATATTCTACCCACTATTACAGTCATTTCCACATCAAATTCCTCTTGATTAAAACATCTCTAAAATAACAGTAGGATTCACCTGAAGAGAGATTAAATAACATAAAAGAGATGTTAGAAAAGAAATTTATTTTGTAACTTGCCTCTGATGATTTACAAATCAGGATATTTCCTGGATGAGGATCTGCATGGAAGAATCCACTTTTTAAAATCATTTGACCATATGCTAGAGTCAAACTTTGAAGAATTTTCCTGCACTTTTATGATAAAGTTAATAGTGTAATACAGTTAAAAAATTACATGAATAAAAATCATCTATGTTATAAATCTCCCAGAAAAAGGTTGGTATTCTTGAAACTTAACCATCCCCTTGTTATCTGATTCTGACATTTGTTTAAAC
>Ga0209700_109339_pt1 | contig 11492 bp, 6 predicted proteins | sample SiratroredBW_FD_187528 | JGI IMG/M metagenome (GOLD analysis project Ga0209700, IMG submission 187528) | Root nodule microbial communities of legume samples collected from California, USA - Siratro red BW (SPAdes) (version 2) | ecosystem: Host-associated > Plants > Roots > Nodule | place: USA...
CTTCTCCAATATCACGAATCATGTCTTCCATGCAATCCTCAGAATATACATTAGAATATTCACATTCAGTTGTAGATTTGCTAGAATATTGCTCCAAAACTTCACCATGCCAAGTCCATATTGTATAGCTCTTCAAGAAACCATCACACAGAACATGCTCTCGTATCAACTCAATATCTTGTCTTATCACATTTACACAATTCACACAAGGACAATAATATTTGTTATTTACTCCTACTCCATTCCTCTTAACAAATTGAATAAACTCTTCAACACCGTTCTCATATTCATCACTGATTCGACTTGCAGTTATCTAACTTCGGTCCATGACTACGTTAAAAAAAGACATCATACATTTTAAACAAAACACAAATGAAACCTAAAATTGTCAGGGATCGAACATCCCCGGACTCAATACCAACACGTCATGAATATTAGACAAAACACAAAATGCCGAGGATCGAACATTCCCGGACTCAATACCAACACGTCATGAATATTAGACAAAACATAAAATGTCGGGGATCGAACATCCTCGGACTCAATACCAACACGTCATTATAAACATAAATATTAGACAAAACATAAAATGCCGAAGATCGAACATCTCCGGACTCAATACCAATTCGTCATGATAAACACAATACAATCACAGTGCTATAATCTAGGTCTATCTAACATCATCCTAGTGTACAAACTAATATAAAGCACCAACAAAGTAAATTAATTAAATAAAAATATTAAGGGGACGAACCTGAAAATTAGAGACAATGGCAGCGTGTGCACCACTATGGTGGAGAAGAGTCTACACAACAATGGTAGAGACCTGAAAATATAAAATCAAGTTAAACAGAAAAAAAATTGGATAAAGCTAGAGAAAGAGATAGCCTTCAATGGTGGTGCGTCGCGGCGGTAGAAGAAGAAAATATCAAAGAGAAAGAGAGACGTGATGGTGGGGTCTAAGTGGTGGTAGTGGAAGCTGCGAAAGAACCTCCACGTGGTGGTGGCGGCTACTATAGAACCTCCACGTGGTGGTGGTGGCCGCAAAAGCGAAACAACGGAGAGAGAAAGAGAGACGAGAGAGAGGTTGGTTGAAAGGCAAGGGAGAGGGAAAGGCAATGCCAGGACAATGAGAGGGAGAGGAAGACAATGCACTTAAGGAAGAGGAAGAGGAAGACGAAAACGAAGGCGAAGAGCAGAAGCAGCAGCGAAGGCGAAAGTAAGACGAAGACGAAAACAGAGGGGGGAATTTGTTTCTGCCCTAAAACAAGACATACAAACGCGGTTGTTAGTGGCAACCGCGTTTGTATCCTACATACAAACGCGGTTGCCACTAACAACCGCGTTTGTATCCTCCTGCAAAATAATTTAAAAATTGTTTTGCAGATACAAACACGGTTCTTGGAACAACCGCGTTTGTATCTCCTTCCAGTTTTCAAAAATAAATTAATTGTGGCTTATTATCGCGGTTTTTGCCTGAACCGCACTGGTATAGTCTTACTTAATTTCAAAAATGTCACCGCGTTGTTTTTAAATGCGGTTTATTTTTAACCGCGATAATATCCTGCCTTTAAATGTCATTTTTCTACTAGTGAAGTCCATATAATATTTCTTTCCGTTCTCCATGACAAATCACAATTTCTTTTTCCACAAATATCTTTTTTCAATGACACTAATTTTATAAACACACTTTAAAAAAGTACATGCCAACCAACAACTAATACTTAAAAACAACATCTACAAACTTTAAATACGCATGATCGTTCCATACAAATAATTTTAAAGAGAATAACCAATTAATAACAACACAGGCTGCAAAATTTCAACTTATTCCACACCGTACTCAACCATTCTCACCACAATTGCCATCAAACAGTAATAGAACTTCAATATAATTATTCTGAACCCTAGTTTTTGGTATATATCACAAATTAATCAATATTTCTATGCCAATTATTCTGAACCCTAGTTTTTGGTATATATCACAAACTAACCTCAAAGACTTGATTTGGTGATGACAACACAAAGCACATCTGAGTCACTACTTTTACCTTCCTTCTGAATATGCTTCCTTTGTTCTTTTATGAGTCAAAAACCATCATAAAAATGGTTAGACTTATTAAATAACTCACCCCATATTACAACCACAACACACCTTCTTTGGTACTTACCTCACAACCTTCTTTCTTTCACAATACCACCGTGTCGACAAGTTTCAAAATCACCTTTATATACACTGCACTTCACCTCCATAGTGCATCATGTGTTAATTCAAACTCTCCACGGTGTATACATTGAACGACACTTCAATGCAAGTGATGATGTTACTGTTTGCCACATGCAGTTTTGCACCTTACTTTCTTTACATAAATCAGAGAGGAATCCAATCACATTCCCACCCTAACAAGACACTTAGGCTTCATGATTAAATGTTGCATGTTTCCTATATTTTATTTTCCTTGCTTTAAACCTATAACATGGTTCTTACTTTACTATAAATCTATTCATGTGTTCCTTTAGTATTTTGAGAAAACCAAAACACGTGTACACAATAATATATTAGACCATAATCGATTAGCCCTTAAGCATAAGAACTAATCATTATAACCCAAAGCATTTTGAATACGCATCTTTTTTAATTGCTATTTTATACTTTGTTTCACAATGCAATCATTGGAGACTTTTTTTTTTTATCAACCATCAATGTAAATATACACATTTTTAAGGATGAATTAGTCATACATTTTTAAGGATAAATTAGTCATTGCAAATAAATTTATCAACTCTCGTATCAAGAAAGAGGGACCAAAATCTCCACCTATCATACCTTTCCCATCTTTCAGATCATCCCAAATCACTAAATACAAACAATCTACTCGGCGCCTACCAATACCCACCAATAGTGAACAGCTCAATCAAAACAGGTTATAATCATATCCATAAGCATTTATTAATGCTACACAACAATCACCACCAATGAAACACATTATGGTACTGAGTTTTGGCAATGAATTATAAGGAATGGTGGTGGGGCTCATGGTTTTTTTCAACTTAGGTTAGTGTGCTCCCATCATATCAAGTCCTATGTCCACTTTATATTTTAAGGCTTTATTTGGTTGAGGGAGTGAATTTGAGAAGATGGATTTGAGTAGATTGTGTGTGGATAAGAGAATTGTTTGGATTAATGGATGAATGGTAAGATTTGAAGGGATTTGAGGATATTGATTATGAAAGTTTGAGATTGATTTGATAAATGTTATAGATTTGTTTTTATTTTTTTAATTGATATATTTCTAAAATTACTAATTAACCCTTGTGAAATAAGATGGTAAAAGATTAAAATAAATTGGATTAAATTTATTTTAATATAAAAAATATAGAAACTGAATCAACTAATTAGATATTTTTTAGTAGGTTGATAATGATTTTATCTAATCCAACCCGTGAATATCCTTACTTTTGTGTTTTAATAATTTTATATTTAAAAGAAAATAAAACTGTTTTTAAGATGAATAAAAAATATTTTAAATAACATCTTCTCCCCTCAATTTTAACATAAATATTGAATCAAATAAGGTGATAAAAATATCTTTTTTTCTAATTTACTTCAATTAAACATTAAATAAATATATTTTCATCAATAAAAAATAAAAAAGAAGAATAAATAGAAAACAATATAACATGTATAATATACTTTTATTATTTCTTTTATAAAATAAATAATTTTTATTCATTTATTTATTTTACGTTAATAATATAATTATGAATAGATAGATTGTATTGAGTACGGGTATATTGAAGGGATATTAATTATATTATAGTTGTCTTGGAAAAAAGGAAAGGAAAGTATTATGAATGAAAAAAAATATAATTATTGAAATCAATTATTTGATGAATTAGGTATAAATCAGTTTATTTTTTATATAATATATATATATATATATATATATATATATATATATATATATTTTTATAATATATATATATATATATATATATATATATATATACTGTTACAATAAATATACATCAATGCTAATAATTATTTTTTGTATATAATTTATATCTTCTTTACATTTTTCTAATTATTTTAGTGTGATAAAATTAAGTAAAAAGAGTTAATGTGACCTGGGTCAATATGTTCAAAATTTTATGTAAGCTAATTTGGTAAACTAATTGACCCTTACGTGAGATTTTAAACTTTTTTTTAAATGATAAAGAAGTATAATTACAAATTTAGCATTTGAATTAAAATAAATAATTTAAAAAAATATGTGATTTTTGTATTGTTTAAAATTATTTTGGCATTTTAAAAATTTTAAATTAGAAATATTGTTTGAAAGTGTAAAAAGAAAATTATTTTAGATCATACATGCAAATAAAAATTGTTGAATTTTAGATGGTTGAAAAAGTAAAAAAAATAGTAATATATATAGGAAATTGTAAATTTCATTGAATTGCACATATGAGCATGCTACAGTGTACATGGCAAATCCTAAACCTAAGTTAAAGGAGTATTTCGTAATTTCCAAAGTCAAAGGTATTTCGTAATTTCCACTTTATTTACAAGGGCTATTTCGTAGTTTCTAATTTCATCTCTTCAAATCCCTCCAAATCTCTTCAGATTAGCAAAGATCCAATCCTGAAAATCTCTCCTATCCATCCTCCTAAATCAGATCAACCAAACAACTTTCATCTACTCAAATTCATCCTCTTGAACAGTAAATCTCCTCAAATTAGTCCAACTAAACACTACCTAAGTGCTTGTGTCTAATGCATTTTTGGTGTAATATATTTTTTTTTCAAAATTTTCATAAGGGTAAATTTTTCTTTTATCATGAGTAAATTGTGTCAAGTTAGTATAATTTCATTTTAAAAATTAATAAAATTGTGTTACCATGATATGATTTTAAAATTTAAACTCAAACCGAGTAACATGAGTATAATTTTAAAATAACTAAAATTATGTTACATCAGTACAATTTTAATTAATATTGAAAATCATATCATAATAACACGATTCTAGCCTGAATTAAATGAAATTGTATTAATACAATTTCTTTATAATAAAATCTTGTCAACTTGACATAATTTATTCATAATGGAAATTAAAGAAAAATCTACTCTGGAAATTTTGAAAAAAATTACACCAGAATAAAAAAGAAAAATCCTATCTGAAACTACTATTGTGGACTGCTATGTTTTTTATTTTCATACTAATTATAATTATAACCTCTTTTCATACTAATTATAACCACAACAATTATAAAATAAAATAAATTAACTAGAACCAGTTTATAGCACCAACATCTTTCGTTATAAATGATATTTAATCGTCACATAAAAAAGTATTTCATCCTCTATCACAATTTGGTAAAATGGCAACACTGTTCAATTAATTACATCTTAATTATTCCTAAACGTTTTACAAATCTGAACTCGACCAATTAATTACATTTTACTTATCCCTAAACCTTTTACAAATCTGAACTCGATCAATCAATATATTTATTTGAATACAATCAAACTAAATCTATTTGATTTATTTTAAAATACTTTAATAAATACAACATAACGACTAAATACTTTTTTAAGAGTTATTTTAAATATGTTCCACCAAACACGACTTTTCCTAAGCACTTTTTTTTATATATTATCAAATCTTAATTTTAAGTGTCAGGATAATTTTGCTATACAAATAATTGGTGTATAACTTTGAATTATAGGTTTTTGTCGAGAATGCCTTAATCACCTTATTTTGGTAGATTATATGATACATAATATATATTTATTCTTAATGCATTAATTAGTTAATATATTATGTTATTTTATTATATTGTTAGTTAAGTCATTACTAACATTTATAGTAATCTTTCTAACATTTTGAGAAAGCAAAAAATTAAATTTTCAAAACTATATTTAGTTTTTTATTTTCAACAAAAAATAGTTAATAGATATATCATTGTTTTTTAGCATGTCGTGTGTTTTGGTCTTTTCTTACATATTCTATATTTTTTACATACTAAATTGTCTATGATTTTTGGTAGATTATATGATACATAATATATATTTATTTTTAATTTGTTATTAAGTGGTTTGCATTAATTAGTTAAGATATTATGTTATTTTATTATATTGTTAGTTAAGTCGTTACTAACATTTATAGTAATCTTTCTAACATTTTGAAAAAGCAAGAAATTAAATTTTCAAACCTATAATTTGCTATTTCTTGTTTGAACATATCACTCGGTTTGGATCACTATATTTAGTTTTTTATTTTCAACAAAAAATAGTTAATAGATATATCATTGTTTTTTAGCATGTCGTGTGTTTTGGTTTTTTTTTACATATTTTATATTTTTTTTACATACTAGATTCTCTAGTGTTTTTATATATTTTTGTATATAAACTTTTTAATATGATACTAACAATTTAAATAATTAATATTATAAATCCTGACACAACGTACAATTTTTAGTATTTACCCAAAATTATCCTATCAACATAACATATACTAATTTAATACAATTATCGAATTTCATCTTAATTCTAATGTCATACACGTAAATATTTTTATTATAAGAAAAAAGTTATTTGGACATCCATTTTAGTTACCAAATAAAATAGTTATTAATATTGATCAAAATAACTATTAAATTAGATTTTTGTTGGTAAATAACTACAAAATAAAAATAATAGTTGAATTTAGTGATTAATTTACTAACGAATTTACTAACGATTGAATCCACTGCTAATTACCGAAAAATTTATCGACGAAAAAATTTACCTATATGCCAACAAATTCGTCAGTAGATTAACCGACAAATCAGCAAATTCGTTAGTAAATTGACAGGCAATTTATTGACAGTGTAAGGCACGTAACTTTTAAAAAGAAAAATAGAAGCACGACCCCTGCACCTTCATTTTCTCCTTGTTTTCTCTCTCTCTCATTTTCCCAAGCTCTTCATTCTCTCTAATTTTCCTTCTCCATATCTCACCTATTTTAGATTCTGATCACCCCTTGTAGTAGTTGAGGAGTTAAGGATAATTTCTAACCGATCAGAATCTCAAACAGAATTCCTAGAATTTGGAATTAATATCGCTGGCGGGTATTGGAGGAACTGTTGTAGATATCTTCATCAGGTAAGGAAACTAGTAACTTGTTTTATACTAATTAGTTACTTTCAAATAGAACTTTAGGATAAAAGTGTTGAATATGTGATTATCAGCGCTTAAGTCTTTCTCGTAGGTCTGACTGGTCCTTGAGCACTGAATATGTTTGATTGTTTATCTTGATTTGATGTGATTAATTGACCTGATTTGAGTAATGATGTTTGAAAGTAATATGTGATAACTTTTGATTGTTGTTTAATGGATTTAATATGACTTGTGATAAGACTTTGATAGTTATGACCTGTGCATACGTCTTTATGCATGATTGATTGAGGAATTGTATCTATTATGTACTTATATAAAGTGGTGAAATTTTCTTGACATCATTGTAATTGAAATGAAAAGTCAATGAATAGATGAATGAAAACTGATGATGTATAATATGAATTATATGTGATGTGTAGGCATAATATTTTCAGGAAAGAAAACATATGTGCTGAGAAATAGGATGTGTATTGTCTAAGGATCTGGTTTAACGATTGATATCCTGACTCTACTAGTAATAGGAATCAAATAGATTAATATTAATATTACTAGGTGGTAAGAGTCGAAGGAGGTTCATATGACTGAAACTGAGTCTTGAAAGAGGGCTGGTCAGGACAGTCCTGTCATATGAGGTTAATGGTAATGAGATAAGACACACAATTGGGGAGTAGCATGACAGGTGCAAATCTCAGGGTCTATTCAATGCACGAGTCTTTCGAAAGTAGATTGAGTCTGTCTATATTATGTGATGTCTTGAGTTGGATGATAGATGTTGTCAATTGATTGTTAATTCTTAAATGATGTATACTTGTGATTATTTGAGATTAGTTGAGATATTTTGAATTACTAGCTTAACCTTTCTTGTTTGTGTTGTGTGTTTGTTTCTATTGCGATGGTCGTGTTATACACGGGAGCAGGTAATATTACAGATGGTACTGTGGAAGATGCTCTTGAATGAACCAGTTACGGCTTTAAAAGCTTTTTGAAAAACTCTTATTTTTTTTATATGCATATATGTGTAAGTATAATTAGTTATGTTTTAATTCCCTATGGAAAGGGAAATCTTTTGAAGTACAATGTTAGTGAATGATTGGTATATATATCTATATTGTGCATAATGTTTTAACTATTGATTTGGATAGATTAGATGTTATAAATAGTTTTTAGGGTGTTACAGATAAATTTAATCCTTCGATAAATTGCAGCTCAAGTTAACGACAAATTTATTTCATCAATAATACTCAACATATTAAAAATAGTAATATAAATAAAATAATAATAACAATAATATTCATAATAATAATAATAATAATAATAATAATAATAATAATAATAATAACATTCATAATAATAACAATAATAATACTAATAACACTAATAATAATAATAATAGTAATGTTGAACATTAGATGGTCCAAAGTCTCTTTAGAGGATCAAATCATTTGATAGAGTTTTGATGATAACAAAACTCAAGTATACATTTATATTTGATAACTTATACACATTGCACAGTTAACATTATTATTATTAAAACAGGAGACACATGGTTCATAAAGAGATAAGTTTTCTTACTATTTACTTTTATGTGTTATCGATTTGATTTAAATTGATTTTATATCGTATTATGCTTTAATGTTCAGATTTGTTCATAATGGAAATTATTCAAATTATTATGGAATATTTAAATGTGATTAATTGATTTTATATCATATTGTGCTTCAACGTTCAAATTTGTTCATAATAGAAATTATTCAAATTATTAATGAGTATCTCAAATATAATTTCTCTATGTTATTTTAAATTAATTATTTCTGATACAAAATTAATCAAGTTTAATGCAGTTTAAAATGTTAGAGAAATATTTCTAGTTTGAGCCCATACATCATAAAATCAAAATTGCTCTTTTCAAGCGTCCCAACGGCTAGTTTCTAAAAAACTACATATAGAGGAGCAATTTCAAATTGAAGAACAAGAAGCAAAAAGAGAAATACATCATACAATACATTGAAGAATTAGAGTATCTACTAATGAGTGTTATTGTCAATCTGCTATTGAGAGCATATAGAGTTTTGGGTTGTGTGAAACTATTGTGTAATTCTTCACCTTTGTAAGGTAAACCCTTGTGAACTTTCATTATTCTCTCTTTTGAGAGTGTTTCTTTAATTCTTGGGTGATGTTGATCTTAGGTGGAGATTGAGACTAGTATAACCTGGAGAGGTTTGTGTACTCATGATAACTTGGAGAGGCTTGCGTACTCATGATAACCTAGAGAGGTTTGTGTACTCGTTGTAATCGGGAGAGATTTGTGTACTCGTTGTAACTATTTGCTAAATAGTGGAACCTCTTGAATAATTTGTTTAAGGGAGCATTGGACATAGCCCAAGAGATTAGGGTGAAGCAGTATCTATGAAGCTCGGACACGGCGGTTGAGGGCCTCTTCCCTGCGTCCGACGCGCTGCCGACATGGACACACGACGGAAGCGTGTACTACACCACATCGGACGCATCTTTCTGGGCCGGATACGACCCTTGTTACCAGACATGCATAGAGGATACGGTGGTTGGGTGAAGAAGCGGAAAAAACATGAACACACTTACTCGTATATGTGGAGGGACAAACTGAGAAAGAAAAAGAGAAAGAAGAAAGACGAAGGGGCAGCCGTGGAGCGAGAACGGGAAAGAAAGAAGAAGGGGCAGGGCAACTGAAAAAGAAAGAAGAAGAAGGGACGGGGTTGTGTCTTCTTCAGCTGACTTTTCATATTTTTTTAATTATTTTTTATAATTAAATTAAATTATATTATAATATGAAAATTATATTATAATATAATATATATTTTAAACTTTTTTATAAATATTTGTTGCGACCTAAATCACGACGGGGACGGCGATCCGAAAAAATTAATGAATTTTAAAAAAATGGAGTCGCCACCAATAGTTTTTCAGGGAAAACTATGGAAAACCCGAAAAAAAATGATAAGGCGGGTCTGCGAAAACTGGACCGCAGGTCTGGGAGTCGGTTACGTGTGGGGAAGGTGTTAGCACCCCCACAACGCCCGTCCTAGGACGGTACCTTTTAATTAAATAAGTAAAGCGATTGTATTTTCTTTAAGATGTTTATTTTCCACAAAAATGATAATAAAGGCAGACAAATTTTTTTGTTATTTTTAGAAATGGCCCGACAAGGTTTAACCTCGCTCCTACGTATATCTATCAGGTAGAGAATCAGGGTTACGTAGTTCTTTGTTTTGAAAAGATTGTTTGTTTGAGAATTTGATATTTTTTAGAAAAAGTTTGTATTTATCACTATTTTTTGAAATTAAATCTCATTTTGGATATCGCTTGACGCGTGTGGCCCTTTGATATTCCAAATGAAATTAAAATTCTTCGAATTAATTCCATATGACGCGTGCGGTCAATTAGGAAATTAATCGAAAGTCTTTATTCAAAGCGTCAATCTTTGCACGAGCGAAAAAATCCTTTTTAAAAGACGTAGCCCAAAATCAAATCTTAATTCACTATTACTTTTAAGTAAAAAGAAATTATATTATTTTATGATTTTATTTATTTATTTATATTTAAAAAAAACGTCAGGGGCAGTTTTGGAAACTGGCCATATGTGGGTGCAATTCCTAATTAGTGGAGGTGCAGCAGGTAAATCCAACTTAGCTACTGGCAGGGGTATTCTGGGAATTAACGGGTGTCACAGGTGCAGGCCTGGAATGCAGGGGGTGTAGGAAGCAAGCCTAACCCAGGTAAGAAGAAGGGTATTCCAGGGACTTAGGAGGGCTGGGGGTGCAGTCCTGGAATACAGCGGGTGCAACAAGCACCCCCACTAACCCATTAGGTTAGTGACACATGCATGGTGCTGTGAAAGGCAGGGGAAGGTTCGGCTGATGCAGGCGGCGACTGGAGACAACGTCGGCACCGTCGACGGATGAGGCGGGAGGCGACGGCGACGCCGTCGTCGGCGGTAGCGCACATGGAGGGGTTAGGGCTTGCATGGATTCAGCGTCGTTGCGTGACTGTTCCTGGCTGGCTGCTATGATGGTATTCGCGGGCAGAAAGGAAGACGTGGTGAGGGAAAGGCATGGTGGGGAAAAGCAAAACAAGGCGGATGTTTGTGGCTGTCGGCTTGATAGACGAGGACCATAGTGGAGGTGCTGTGGCAGGTTTGGTGGTAGAGGGAGTGACAAGGGAGAGGTGGCAGCGTTTACGGCTGTTGCTAGGTAGACTTGGAGGGCGTTGGTGAGGGCTGCATGATATCTGTTGTCGGAAGGTGTGCTGGGTGTGTTACGGAAGGTGGAGGCTCGTGAGTGTAGTGGGAAGGTGGCTAC
>Ga0209700_109340_pt1 | contig 11490 bp, 7 predicted proteins | sample SiratroredBW_FD_187528 | JGI IMG/M metagenome (GOLD analysis project Ga0209700, IMG submission 187528) | Root nodule microbial communities of legume samples collected from California, USA - Siratro red BW (SPAdes) (version 2) | ecosystem: Host-associated > Plants > Roots > Nodule | place: USA...
TTCGCTGGTAAAAAAAAAAAAAAAAACAGCAACCAACTAGGGTTGTTGGTGAATGGGGAAATATTTGAAGAAGCATATAATATGAATAATGGTGTCTGGTTTCTGATTTGCATGGAAAATTTAAGAAAGTAGATGTTATTGAATTAATGATAGAAGCTTTTTCCTTTTAAAAGACTCCACTTCCACTCTTAGTGTCATCATTGCAGCTGAGTTGGTGGGCATGCATGGGTTGCTTTAACACCCTTTCATATCGACTTTGTTTATTCTTTTTTGGTAGGAATGAAGAAATTCCTTTGCTTCATCTTCTAAATTTCTCTTTCTTTATTCATTCATTCTCACTCATCCCTTGTGCCACCACTTTCTCACACTTTGACTGTGAGAACAGTGGCAAATTTTAAGAATGCTTAATTAATGCATAATCAACAACACGTGCATTAGTCTTAAGCCACATTAACTGTGGATGATTAAGGCTGAAAGGAAGAGTGAACAGCAATCATGGTTTTAGTGATTGCTCCTAAGTCTGCTATGTGTCTGTCTTCAAACGTACGTTTTGCAGCGTTAATAATCGACACAACAGTAACCATGACAACTGTTATAGTTGTCGTCGTCTATTCGAATGGATGAGCACGGTGGGGGTTTTCATAGTTCAATAATAACTGAGGATAGATATGTAGTCATGTTAAAATATATATACATACATATATACATATATATATATATATATATATATACATACATATATACATATATATATATATATATATATATATATATATATATATATATATATATATATATATATATATGATCATAATCACAAACATGAAAAAGTATTAAATTATTAGACTTAGTTTCTAATGAAATATACCTCATTTTGTCATATTGTGGCATAGGTTTAAGAGCATATAAAAAGTTGAATTTTGTAATACTCAATTATAAGTAAAACCTTGTTCCCATACCACTTGGGACTTTTTGGATATTGTGTCCGAGTTTAAAATAAAATGGTTAACTTAAAAAAATATTAATGCAATGAGACATGGAACCCAACTCCTTTGATGTACATCATTTACTTTTAAAGAGGACGCTGTATTTTTTTAGTTGTTAATAAAAAATAAAGAATGAATTTTAATAAATTCATGTAATATCAATTATTAATTTTTATTTTTTAAATTTTTTTTTCTTACTTAATTTAGAAAAACGAAAATTCATATAATCGACTTAAAACAATACAGTTGTAACAAGCATTATCATTTTTGTGGATGTATCAAGGTAATTTTTCTTACACGTTTTAAAACAAAACATAATATAGAAGTAACAGTTTCTGTTTATCATCACAAAAAGAATTTGTATTTTTCTTCTAAAAAAGGGAAAACAAGTTCTTCTTTCAAGTTTACTACCAGGAAGCATGATCTAATCTGAATACCTAAAATTCCACCCCCACCTAATTAATTAGAAATCTTTGCAATAGCACTTGGTGTAGATCTGAGAAGAAGTTACGAACTTTTCTGGGCTTCAGTTTGGTGTGGTGATAAATTTTCTGCTTTGGGCCTCAGCTTTTGACACCCATTAAGATGACACTTTATGCATATGCTGCTTTGGGTCGTGACACACACTGAACATCGATCATCATATTCCGAAAAATGTTTTTCTAAGTTTTCTTCACAAACCTCACATCATCCATCGTGTCAATTGTCAAACATCGATCATAGGGTTAATTTCTTGATGTGATATATGGACTATGCTTTCTCCCAGTAATGTCGAAAAGTTACCGTAGAAATTAAGGTATATATATTTGAACTTTATGAATTATATTATTCGTAAAATCATTTTTCAAATATTATATTTTTTCCTGTCAAATCAATGCTTTTTTCAAAAAACAAACTGCATAAATTTGTTGTACATGAAAAGAAAATGACATAGTTAAATTGATATAATCAAGTATATACATGTTATAACATTCTATCGTGAATGAAAGAAAAAGATTAACATGTTATTCATATGAAAATTGTTATCTTCTCATATTTTCTCCATCAATAATTATATTTTATTTTATTATTTGTAATGATACTATTTTTCCTACATGTATAAAACAAGAAAAAATATTTTACAATTATTAATTGAAATAAAAGTTGTTATATGAAGAAGTGTTTAACTGTATATTATAACATAACATACTTTCAACTTAACAATTTAAAATAATTAATTTCTGAATCTTTTTCTTTGTATATTACTTATTTTATTAACTTTTTTATTCAATATTTAACTCCAAATTACACTGCGCTCTAGCAAAATATGAAAACTTTACTCATTGTTCAACAAGAATTTTCAGGAACTGAAAGTGTGGTAAATGATATTGGTTGTACCACAAATTCTTTCCATCATTTTTCTTTTCAAATACAAAAGTCAAGTCCAATTTATTTATTTTACAAGTCTCTCTAAAATATAATTTAACCTTTTTTAAACAAAATCAGTAGTTTTAAGTTTTCACAGTGTAATTATGTTAAAATTAATCAAATTCTAGGTTAACTGTATTAAAATTTGACAAGTACGACCTTTAATCGTATTGACCTATAACCTGGTTAAGTTGAACTCATGAAACAAAACAAAAAATTGAGATTTTTCCTATATATGCCGAAACCTGATAGAGTAAAGCTTTGTTACTTAGAAAGTACGGTACCCAATTAGTATCTGATACCTTGTCCTTGTGAACTCAAAGTTGCTCCTTAGCTTCAGTTTCCCTAAATTACCTGCCCTCCTCTGAATGAGATAACTTTCTTTTCAGGACCTCGTTTTCCTTTCTCAGTTTCATGATTTTCTGTTTTAGCGTTTCCACATGCCAATTTGCGGTCATTTCCTGCTGCTGGTCCGCCAGCTTTGCTTTACAAATCAGTACTGCAGGGTTCAGAAAAGCTTCCCACTTATTTTTGGCCAATATAACACCAAAATATATGCTCAAAATATAACAATAAACTGCTATTGAAGAGAATAGAGACATGGGAATAAAATCAGCCTTACATTCCTTTTCCAGATTTTGGATTTTTCTGTTTAATTCGTTTTTTTCTTCCTGCTCAACTGCAAAACATTCTTTCAAGTCCTGAACCTCAGAATTATCTGTCAGATGATTATTGATGAGCAAAACAAACAAATCTTCAGCTCACGTGACCTACATATAGATATATCACAACCTTGAGGCAAAGAAAATCCATGCATTTACTGGTAAACCAAATGCCTCACATTTTGATTCCACTTCAACATGAAGTTGGTCCAATCTCATTGCTAGAACCTGCATATGACTTTTATGTGCAGCTAAATCTCCATGGAGTTGGCTTATAGTTGCTTCATATGTTGCTTTCTCATGTAGAGATTCCCTGAAATAAGGTCAACCCAATGACCATCAACAGAACAAAACCTTTCACTTCAGTGATGGCATATTTTTCCGAACGAATAAATTAGTGCTTGAAAGTTCATATAGTCCCTGAACAGTGAAAATTATATCTAAGGACCCCGGTAAGTGCATTTATTCAGTTAAATTAATCCCCATATCAAAGATGTCGTCAATCTCTATGAAAACTTTGAGTTCGGTAATTAACCATGTTCGTTTGTCTTACAACTTTGCAACTTCTCAATCTGAAGTCAAAATTTTCACTCATTTATACCGTCAGCAAATTAGAATCATTACATGAAGATCAAACAATGCATATTTTACTTGGATAAATTCGATGTACACGAAATTTGACTTATTTGTGCACGGATATGATAAGCCTATATGATTCAATGATACGATTCCTAGAAATATATTAAAAATGCATAAAAATTTATAAAATGTAATAAATATATAACAACTGTAAAAATCTAAATTAAAATCATATTTTTCAGGTACTGTCCAACTAAAAAATTATAATTATTATTGTCATACATTACTTTTTATTATTTACACATAAGAATAACACTATCAATTTCGTTACTTCTTTTAAATAATTCATAAAAAAACAATTTCACCCTTTAGTTTATGAAGCAACAATAATTATATATTTCTAAATCAAATACTTATGAGGTTCTTGTAGCTCTTTTTTGCATATATATGATTTGAAGTTTAAATATTTTATCAACACATATTGACGAGGTATCATCTATATTTGATGAGGAAATGAATAAAAGTATCCTATACTCTATTTACTGCGATTTATTTATTGCATGAGTATATCAAATACCGTTTCAACATGGAAATATAGATACCATATATGTAATTTTCATCCTTCAAGGACTAACATATCTTTGAAAAATTAATTTGACTAACCACTCAAATTTTATTGAGTCTTCATTATATACTCACTTAACTTGAGCTTCCAAACAGGCAATTTGTTGTTCGTATTCTCGCTTAAGCAATTCCGTATCCTTCCTATGTCCCTGCTCCAAACACAGAATCCGAACCATAACTCATCATACAACCGCGTTGGTAATATTCTCTTTCACAATCAAATCACACAGCAGAAAAACAAAAACAAAAACTCGGAAGCAACTCACGTCTTCTTTAAGCGAAACTTCGTTTTTCGCTCTCTCCAATTCTTCTTTCAAATTCAGGCATTTTGTACGGTAATCAAGCTGTAGCGTCACAACATGCTCAATTTTTTTAAATAAACGTTTTCAGAAAATGTTTCCAAATTTAAATGGCAATCACAACTTAGGTCACAAAAAATTCTGGAATCGAAGTACCTGATCCGCTAGATTCTTCAAGGACTCCGAGTACAATTTTGCCAACCTGTCATTTTCTGCAACACTACAAAACAAATTTAGCAGCAAAATTACAACACGTGAAAAATTTTAATGTGTGTATTATAGTTACGAACCTCTTTTGAGGGCGGTGGAAGCGACTTGGAGTGATTCACGCATCTTGCACTCTGCGTTGTAGTTGGATTGCAGCAACTGCATCTCCGAAATGCCGCTCTTAGCATCCTGAGCAAACGAACGCAAAATTGAAAAACGAACAAAAAATCAAATGTGTTAGGATTATCGTTGATGCTAAGTGAAAATCAATAATAATATCAGATTTTACAAGACCTCGTAGATCTGATCGAACGCAGAGAGAAGTGACTCCATTTCTTCGTCACTGGTTGCCGCCATTTTTGTTCTTGTTTGTTAATTGTTGTTCCCTTAACAAATTCAAATTATCTATTTTCCAATTACGAACGAGTGATATTGGTTTTGGGCCAGGTCTCAGAAGCGGGCCTTGGCCCATTTCTCATCCTCATCTTATGTCTGTTTAATAAAAAAAAAAACGTCACTTGAATTTTATATGTTACTGTAAAAAAATTAATTATAAATAAAACTCTTAATGAATTATTTATCACACTATGTGAATAATATTATATGAGTAACTTTTATTAATTGTACTCTGTTATATATCTTTATATATCAAATTTCACGTATAATTTATTATTAGATACATTAAATCAACAAAATTTTATGTAATTTTGAAACTAGTTCTTTTGGTGAGTCGAAAGGTTGGTAATAAAATTTCATCATATTGCTTCATTTTAACATGATATAGTTTTAACAAAATTTGGTTACAAGATTTCAAATCAAGAAATTTTTAATTTATCTAAAATTCAGTAAAGATCAGCAATCAATTTTTTTCTTATAAAAAATTGAACATCTTTTATTAAGTTATTAATGAGATGGGATCTCACATTTTTATAAATCGAGCTATAGATAGTAATGAGAAATGAGTTTGCACTTACTCGTGCAAAAAGTTGAATGAAGGTTAATCATATTATTAGGTTATAAGTAATTACTTATAATAATTAATTTATAATAAATCCAAGTATATATGAATAGGTAAACATCATATAATTCCATCTTCATATTAATTAAATTCATATCATAAATAAGTATGCGAGACTTACTCTTACAATAAAAGGATTTTCTTCCAATAAAAAAAAAATTGCATTTTTTAAAGGACGCGCATTTTGTTTTTGAGTTAGCATGAGGATTTTAAAGTGGAATGAGATATTAAGCGTTAGGAATTTTATTCCAAAGTTCGATCCCCGAAAAAAGGGTCGAAATAAAAGAATAAATAATTTAATGTAGGATCCATCAACAGGTATTTAAGTTAAGAGTACTAGTTAAACACTGAATCAATGTACACATATTATTGAAAATTGATCATAATATTAAATGCATAGGTAATTTTAGAATTAACTTTTTTAAAATATTTCTTCCTAAATAAGGTTATAACCATCTACCCTTAGTTTTTTTTTTTTTTTTTTTTTAGATTAAATTAGAAAGGAGAGAAATAAACTTGAAAATGATGAGCTAGCAATACACCGCTATATAATATATTTTCAAGATAATCATGTGATTACTGTCAATGAAAAATATGATGAGCATGCTGACAACCTTGAAATTGAGAAATATCACTCATTATTTGCAGTGTTTAGAGCTTAAACCATTTTGGGAAGTTTTTAAAGGAGAAGGAACAAATTGACTTTTAAGAAAAACTTATTTTTGAATTCCAAACAACAAATTACTGCAGCTAGAATTTGTGATAAGATTGCAAATTATTTAGTGCTTCCCAATATAAACCCCTGTTTAAAGTTAAGCCATACATGCAACTGGAAATGACAACTAAGATAAGAATATTGGTTTTTCAGATATTTCATGAACCGTTTTTAATCAAATACACAAAAACAGTTATTGAGAAGTTATTGTATGTGGTCCATTTTTCAACTGATATTCAACCCACTAATCATGCAAATTTGCTACTCCCGCATATATCTCAGTGATTGAATTCCATATTGGTCAGAATTCTATGTTTTAGGTTACTAAACCAACTACTCTTTCAGAAACAAAACATCATCATATTGAGCCCGTGAAAGTTTAGAAAAGTTGATACACAAGGGTATGCAAGCAAATCAATTTGCAATGCTTAGATGTTAGTATTTTCTATTCATGTTTCCGCAGTAGTGATTTATCTGTCGCTTTTCTCTCTTTAGCCTTTTCCATTCTGTCAAGCTAAAACATGGCTTAAATACATATCACTAACGGAAGGGAAGACAATAATCAAATTTGGGACAGAAGTGGAAGGTGACTGTTCATTTTAGATCACAAGCACAAACACTTTCAACCAAATATACACTAGAAAGAAACGTAACGAAAATTTTGTTCAAACTAAGAATATTTTCATTATGATGGAACCAAGTCTTCTGACAGAAAATTTCCCATATATATGAAGATCAGCCTGGACTTTATTTAAAGAAAATCAAGCGTGTACCACTTTAATTGAATACTATACAACATAACAGCAAATCAGTGAGTGTCTTGCACTATATGAAACAAAGTGCAAGAGGGGCACGGAATTGTAGTAATGAACAAAGAGTGAAATAAGAATGCTTCTTTACGACTAATACCGTGAACAACACAATGGCATAATATGCATCGTGTGCGTGGAACAAAGAATTAATAGTAGCATGGTCATCTAACCTGCCATAGGATTTGTTCATCAATCTTGCTCAGCTTCTCATCATCAAGGCGTTTCCAAGTCAAGATTCTCTGCACGCCCATCCAGGAATTCTTTCCCTTCTGAAGTTCGGCCCGTATAATCCTTGCTCTTCTGGGCCACCCTGCTTTGCCATAGCCATGGTATCCAAAGCCACCACCATAACAAAACCATATGCCATCCAAGTTTCCACAAAAGTCATTGGTGTGGTCATGGCCAATGAACACAGCCTTCACATCTCCCACGGAGACAAAGGTCTGCAAGACCCCCGAGTTCACTCTTGAACACGCCACAGCCTCTTGAAATTGGCCTACAATCTCTTTGTAGAACAGTTGCGGAATTTCTGGGATAGGGATGTGGAAAAATGCAAGTGCGGGGGGTTTAATTGTGGAAATACCATCAGTAGAATGAAGAGAGTCCTGATTTTGTCCCTGTTAGTGTGTGACCAGCAAGATGTTAATGGGGTCTACATCTGGGAAACCTCCCTCAAGGGAATAAAAGGCCGTATCCTATGAATAACAGAAGTGCGTGATTGCATTATTGCATGAAAAATAAACAATATTATGCCAAGAGAACTAATTTTTTTCTCATAACATTCAACCCAAGCTTAAATGCTGATTAATTTAAAGAGGCCGATTACATTTATTACTTTAATTACTGTCCGTAATTTAAATAATTTGAATGTTTAAAGAGAAAAATATTCAACTGATTGAGATCATTACTGCCAGCCTCGCCCCTATATTTTCATTTCTTCTCTGATATTTATTACGATTTCTAGCTAAACATGGTCAGCTATTCAAAACTCGTCATTTCATTCCTAAAAGAGTGAAACCATAGAAACAAATGTTGTCACTCTAGTAAGACCACAATTCACTTTGCTCTATTCCCCTTTAGCCACTTTTCTACTGTACAATTGAATAAATATTATTTAACAAAGCTCATGTATCTAGTATCCACAAAAGTCTTTCAAACTTCCCATAGAAAATATTGTAGAAAAACTGAAAACGTATGAAATCACTACCAAGGAAAGAAAAGGAACAAATTATGAAGACTGTATTTTTATGCAGAAAATAACTCGAAAATATAAGTCAACTAAAACAATCATGAGCATGCAGCATATCAAAATAGAAGTATAGACAGGTAATATTGAGTCTCTTCAAAATCATAACCAAAATTAGTTTGATTAGCAACTGGCGACAATATTCAGATTTTATTGTTACCTGGAATTCTTGAGAAACACGACGAAGCCAATGAAGTTGAGACTCCTTGATCCATCCATAAGTTCGAATTCCCTGATAAACAGCCCTGTCTCCACTGTCAAGAAAGAAAAGATTCAAAACGGTGCTGTTTGCCAACGTGGACCCTGGGGCACCATACACTCTTAGGTCATAATTCCCAAATCCGTCAATTTTAGTCATCAAGCCACCTTTAGTAGGATCATCATCTGATGGGTTGATTTGTGAAACTGAATAATCCATAAGGGAAATTAAGGACATTAACTCTTCACGATTCATCGTTGATTCTTGGTCATGGTTTCCCAACACTGCTGCCCAAGGAAGTCCTGCTTCCATAGCAGGACCAAAGGCTTTAAACAGAGATTCTGCAGCATCAGGTGCACTTGATCCGAAAATATTATCTCCTAATTGTAAGAACTGAATCCATGTTAATTAGGCAGTAGAACATACAAAGAGCTCATGGAAGGGGAAGAGGTAGAATTTTAAGTGGAACAAATGCACGGAAGTAAGATAAATCTAATGTTAAATGTTATAATTGTCATAAGTTTGATCATTTTTCTTGCAGTCTACAGTCAATGCTGAAAAAAAAAAAAAAAAAAAAAACTACTCTTGTTAGAGAGAATAATAATGAATAGAATGTGTTACGGGTTTATGGTATTTTCACAATGGAATAAGTAACACATCTGTGATTAAAAAGACAATTCTGTGAAAATGTGAAGCCAAATGTTTCCTTTGGTGATTCTTCCAAGGTGCACTTCAAGAGAAAGTGAACCTCTAACCTTTGGTGAAGCTATAGAAGACAAGAGGAGAAAGAAATCAAAATCATTAAGAATAAGAAAAACACGAGAGTTATCAAAACTTCCAAGGGTCATGAAACAATTAGAGTCAAGTGGACCTTCAAGTGTAAGAAAAAAACTATAAAAAAAATGTGGAACTAGTTCGTGTGAAGACACAATATCAACTTGCATATATTTCCCTTACAATAACCTTGAACATTTTAGAAGATTAAGAGTAAAACTTGGTGTGGAGAAAGTCTGTTATGGATTTTCTAATTAAGGTAGATGTTAGATATCATAATTAGAAAATAAAGGATGGTGAGTTACTATGTATTAAAGGACATAATAACAACAGTTACCAAATTACCGTTACAAACAAAGAACCAAAATTTATCAGATTAGGCACGTGCAATTTCACCACAATACCATTTTTCCCCATTTTGCCAAGCGCGCAAAATCCATTTTTACCCATGGATATAAAAAGAAAGAAAATTAAAGAAAGCAAAAAAAAAGTACCAGTAAAGGCAATAAAATCCGGATTCTCTGCCTGAATGATTCGCTTCAAAAACCGAGTGGTGTTAAGATCGGAACAAAACTCGAACTGAGAAGGCAGCACGTCCCTGCAACGGGTTAGGCTTCCACTGCCATAGTGCATGTCAGCGACCTACCACGAGAACACGATGAAGAGTTAAACGCATAGTTTTACACCATTTTGTACGCAGAAATAGAAAGAGATAGAAAAACCTGGAGGATCTTGAAGGTACCGTCAGAAGCGAACCGGAGGGGCAGGTTGGGGTTCTTCTTGATGCGCACCGTTTCGTTGCCAAGGAAGAAGTGTGATAGCAAGTTTTGCGTGAGGTGAAGAATTGCGAGGAGGAGTGTGAGATAGAGAAGAGAGTGCCTCCAGTTTTCTGCATCCATTATTACCTTTTCCTTCTTTCTCATCCTCGCAGATCGGAGTTCGTTGATCGTTAAACAGGAACAACTGCATCTTCCTTCCCATGTCAACTCCATCGTGGGCCTCACTTATTGGGCTTTGCGTGGGTCGGGTTTATGGCCCAATCACTGCTGCATGAGCCACCTTCTTTCTCATTCGGCTTCTTCCTGCACCTCCATAATTTCAGAATCACTGAAGTATCTTTTTGAAATTTGTACGTACAATCCAGAATACACCGGATTATATTATTCGAAATATATTTTATTATTTAGGATTTCTAAATCTGAAATACCAAAAAGTAAGAGAAATATATTGAAAAGACGAAAAAATGAAAAGGTAAAATAGTACTTTCCCATGGAGGTGCGCAAAGAAAGCATGGAAGTGCAGGAAGACGCTTGCTCTTTCTGATACTGGATATTTCTTCATTAAAAATTAAAAAAAAAAGGTGGAGGAAAGATACAAGTATTGATTGTATATATTTTATTAGTTGTTTATTTACATAAAATATATAATATTATATTTCAATGCAATAAGTTGTTTGACCATGATTTTTTATTTTCGATTTGAAATCTAAACCCAATTTTTTTTGGTTGAAAAAAAGTAGATAAAAATTTCAATTTTAATCGATATTTTAGATTGATTTTTAATTTTTAAATTGATTTGGTTTGAACACTTCTATTTCGAATGGCATAATTCACAAACTTTTTAATACATTCTTGATAGCAATTTTTGGAAAAATATAAAGACTTAAAAAATGTTTTCATCATTCTACTAACAAGTTTGAAAAATGTTTATAAAATAAATTATATTGAAAAATGTTTATAAAATAAATCATATTTAAGATAAAGTCTAACTTTTTTGACTTACACTAGTAGAAAACTAAACTTCTACGTTAACATAATATCCGTTAAATCAAAATTCAACGTTGGCAAAAACGTTGTGATGAAATAAATAGTTTTATAAATAAACTAGAAAAATGATTTTATATATATATATATTTTTTAGTTAGAGGTGGATAGTGAGAAAGTAAAATAATAAAAAAAAAAA
>Ga0209700_109341_pt1 | contig 11486 bp, 15 predicted proteins | sample SiratroredBW_FD_187528 | JGI IMG/M metagenome (GOLD analysis project Ga0209700, IMG submission 187528) | Root nodule microbial communities of legume samples collected from California, USA - Siratro red BW (SPAdes) (version 2) | ecosystem: Host-associated > Plants > Roots > Nodule | place: USA...
ATATATATATATATATATATATATATATATATATATATATATATATATAAAGGAAATGAAATTCTTATACTTAACATTATATTATTAACAGTAAGAATTTTGGACGTGACAGTAGATGGTATCAGAGCAATTTTCCATGTGAGACCCATTACATACATAGCAAAAAATATTGACTTGTAGAAATTTTAGATGGAAAATTCAAGAAATCATGAACTGACTGAGGCAGTACAAGTCATCAGAGACATGGCTGCAACACTTTTAAGAAACCAAAGGCATGAAGAAACTACTGAATCACAAGGTTTGGTGGAATTTGGGAGAAGCAAACCTCCACAATTTTCTGGAGGATATAACCCAGAAAAGGCTGAATTATGGATTAGAGAAATTGAGAAAATCTTCCAGGTAATGAATTGTACAGAAAAGCAAAAAGTAAATTATGCTATATTTATGTTGATTGGAGAAGCTGAATACAGGTGGGATAACACCAGGAAATTATTGGAAAATGGGGGAATAAATATCAACTGGGAAGTGTTTAAAACCAAATTCCTCGAAAAATATTTTCCCAATGACATGAGAAGAACAAAAGAAATTGACTTTATGTAATTAAAACAACGGAACATGTCGGTTGAAGAATATGCTTCAAAATTTGAGGAATTAGGGAAATACTCTGCTTTCTTCTATCACCCTGAAAAAACAATAAAATGTATAAAATTTAAAGATGGACTTAGACCCAAATTAAAGAAAGCAGTAGGAATATTAGAAATCTTTGATTTTCCTACCCTTATACACAAGTGTAGATTCATAGAAGATACGGAAAACAAACATAATAGTAACCCCAGGAATTTTGGACCCCATATAAATAAGAAAGGATATAACCAGGGAAAACCCTATGACTGCCCTCAACAGAGATTCTCATCCAATCACAATAATTCTAGAAATTTTAAAAGACTTTTAGAAAATCAAATTAAGTGTATGAAATGTGGTCAGGACCATCATACCAGATATTGTCATATTCGAGGACCTATATGCTTTAAGTGTGGAAAACTTGGTCATGTGACAACTGAATGTGGACAACAAAAATCAAATTTCAATCCTTCTGGATCTGCACCCAAGACAAGGCCAGCAACGACTGGTAGAGTTTACACTCTGAGTGGTACTGAAACTGATCAAAATCATGATCTGATACAAGGTATGTGTTTCATTAAAGGTAAAACTTTAAATGTACTGTATGATTCAGGTGCAACTCATTCTTTTATTTCTAATGATTGTGTTAAGGATCTGAAATTACCAATTTATTCTTTAGATACAAATCTGATTATCTCAACCCCCATTAGAAAATCTATAGTTACAAATAAAGTCTGCCTAAACTGCCCTCTGTTCATTGAAAACGGGAAATTCCTTGTAAATTTGATTTACCTCCCTTTGTCACAATTAAACATCATTTTTGGAATGGATTGGTTGATTGCCAATCAAGTCATTCTAAATTGTGCAGAAAAATCAGTGGTATTTCCCAATCTTAAAGTTCTTTTGAAACCTTCTGAGAACCCAATTTTAAAAAATAAAATTCAAGGATACTTATTATTATCTTCTATGGAATCAAAGGAGGAAGTTAATTTGAAAAATATAGTTGTTGTTCAAAATTTTCCTGAAATTTTTCCTAATGATATTCCTGGTTTACCACCCAATAGAGAAATTGAATTCTCCATAGATTTAATACCAGGTACTGGACAAATTTGAATGGCTCCATATAGGATGTCACCCTCTGAATTGACTGAATTAAAGACACAATTAGAGGAATTGCTTGAGATACAATTCATTAGACCTAGTGTATCACCTTGGGGAGCCCCAATTTTATTGGTTAAGAAGAAAGATAGAAGTTTTAGGTTGTGTATAGATCATCGTCAATTAAATAAATATACCATAAAGAATAGATACCCACTCCCCAGAATAGATGATTTGATTGACCAATTAAGAGACACTTCTGTATTTTCTAAGATTGATTTATGGTCAGGTTATCACCATATTAGAGTAAAGGCATAAGACATACCAATGACAACCTTTCGAACAAGGTATGGTCATTATGAATATCAAGTGATGCCTTTCGGTGTAACCAATGCTCCTACAGTATTTATGGATTATATGAATAGAAGTTTTCATCCATTTTTAGATTCTTTTGTAGTTGTTTTTATAGATGTTATACTTGTATATTCTAAAACCTTTAAGGAACATGAGAAACATCTTATAACAGTTTAACAAATTTTGAAAGATAAAAAGTTATATGCTAAATTGTCTAAATGTGAATTCTGGCTGAAGGAAATAAAATTTTTAGGTCATGTAAATTCTAAGGAAGGTGTATCAGTAGACTCAACCAAGGTAAAAGCAGTTTTATAATGGGAACCACCAAAGTCAGTGACTGAGATTCGTAGTTTCTTAGGTTTGGCTAGTTATTATAGGAGATTCATTGAAGGATTTTCTAGAATAGCTATGCCATTAACTCAACTCACTAAGAAGGGACAAAAATTTGAATGGACTGAAAAATGTGAGAATAGTTTCCAAGAACTTAAGAAAAGATTGAACATTTCTCCTATTTTAGCCTTACCCGATCCCAATGGTCATTTTGTAGTATTCTGTTATGCTTCCAGAATGGGGTTAGGATGTGTTCTTATGCAAGATATAAATGTAGTGGCATATGCTTCTAGGCAACTAAGAATACATGAGAAAAATTATCCAACCCATGATTTAGAATTGGCTGCCATTGTTTTTGCATTGAAAATTTGCAGACATTATTTATATGGTGCTAAATTTGAGATTTTTAGTGATCATAAGAGTCTCAAATATTTGTTTGATAAAAAAGAATTAAATATGAGACAAAGGAGATGGATGAAATTTTTAAAGGATTATGATTTTGAATTACATTACCACCTAGGAAAAGCAAATGTAGTGGCTGACGCCTTAAGCAGAAAATCTTTGCATGTTTCCACGTTGATGATCTAGGAAATGGAATTACTAGAAAAGTTTAGGGATCTGAATTTGGCAATATCTTTAAGTCGAGAAAAGATTCAATTCAATGCAATTCAGGTTAATAGTGACTTAAAGAAAGAAATTAAAAAGGCTCAAGCAAGTGATGAATTTCTTCAAAAGAAAATAAAGTTGGTGGAATCAATTAATGGAGGAAATTTTGTAATGAATAGATAAGGGATTTTGAAATTCGGAAATAGAATCTGTGTTCTGAATGATGAGAGAATTAAGAAAATGATTTTGGAAGAAGCCCATAAGAGCAAATTGAACATACATCCAGGGACAACAAAAATGTACAAAGACCTTAAACAAATGTTCTGGTGGCCCAAAATGAAGAGAGAAATAGCTAAATATGCAGCATCATGCTTGATCTGACAAAAGGCTAAGGTAAAACATCAAAGGCCAGCAGGAATGTTACAACCCTTAGACATACCCGAATGGAAGTGGGATAGCATAGCAATGGATTTTGTAGTTGGTTTACCCCGAACAATCCAAAAATTTGATTCCATATGGATTATTGTAGATAGATTAACTAAATCTGCTCACTTCTTACCTATAAATATTAGGTATTCTTTAGAGAAATTAGTTGAGTTATACATAAGAGAATTTGTAAGATTACATGGAATTCCATCTAGTATCGTTTCGGATGGAGACCTTAGATTCACTTATAAGTTTTGAGAAAGTTTACATCAAGCTATAGGTACAAAGATTTACCTTAGTTCCGCGTAACACCCTCAAACAGATGGGCAATCAGAAAGAACCATCCAATCCTTAGAAGATTTGTTGAGAGCTTGTGTTTTGGAAGATTTCGGAAGTTGGGATAAGTATTTACTATTGATTGAATTTACATACAATAACAGTTTCCATTCTAGCATAGGTATGGCACCCTATGAGGCATTGTATGGGAGAAAATATAGAACACCTTTGTGCTGGTTTGAATCTGGAGAAAAATTACTCTTAAGACCTGAAATGATCCAACAAACTACGAATAAAATTAGGATGATTCAAGAAAAGTTGAGAACAACTCAAAGTCGACAAAAAAGCTATGTAGATAAAAGAAGACAACCTCTTGAATTCCTAGAAGGTGATCATGTATTCTTGAAAGTCACCCCAACCACCGGAATTGGTAAAGCAATAAAATCCAAGAAACTCACCCCTCGCTTTATTGGTCCCTATCAAATCCTCAGGAAAATAGGTCCAGTAGCTTACCAAATTTCTTTACCACCTATTTTTTCTAGTATTCACAATGTTTTCCATGTATCTCAATTAAGAAAATATGTTTCGGATCCTTCTCACAATAATTCATGATACAGTACAACTAAAGGATAACCTCACATTTGAAACCATACCTGTATAGATTATAGACAAGATGATCAAACAGTTGAGAGGAAAGCAAATTCCCCTGGTAAAGATTCTCTGGAACGAAGTCACAGGAGATGTTACATGGGAACTAGAAGAGAAGATCAGAAGGAGTTATCCCCATTTGTTTAAATAAATTTTGGGGTCAAAATTTTTGTAAGGGGAAAAGAACGTAACATCCTCAAAATTCTAAATAAATATTATTATTATTTACTATTATTATTATTATTATTATTATTATTATTATCATTATTATTATTATCATTATTATTATTATTATCGTTATCATTACTACTATTATTATTGTTATTATTATAATTACTTTTATTATCATTATTATTATTTATTATTAAATCCTTGATAACAACTTAATAGTTTGATGCTAATTGGCTTCTAGAACCCTGCCTTCATATAGGATAAAAACCAAGTACACTACATTAAATACCAGATAGAAGCACGTTTTTAGCAAATGCTAGTAACTTACCATATTCAATTAATACTGGAATGCTACTTCTTTAGTTTAATCACCTGTATGATGCCACCAAAGATTCCTTCATTTAATGCAAAATTATCCCAATTAACCTCATACACTACTGCTTATAAAAAAAAAGCCACTCAAAGTGAGTTTTTAATTTACTTTGTGCAACGATTTCCACTCCATCAAAGATTTCAAAAGCCACACAAATTTCTCAAACAACAACCTTTCTTTGTCTCTAGTTACCTTCAACAGCAACCTTTCTTTCTCTTAAGTTACGTTCTGCCAAAGGTAAGGGGAAAGGAGATATATTGTTTTACCTTTTATTTCTTAAAATATATTTACAGTGAGGTACCCCAAGCCTCACGTTATATTTTTTTTTATTTCATACTGATTCTCAAGTATGATTTCTACATTGTATCTGATTTCTGTTTTACACTCATGATTATGATGTGATTTATGGATTTGGTTTGCGGTTGGAGGAACTTGTTCCTTGAGGTTTCAAATGAGCAGGAGATTGTGTGTTATTGGAGGGAGGTTGATATTAATCGCTCATTTATCCTGACTATTCACTGCTGCTGTATCCATCATATATTAAGATTTTATGGAAGTAACATTTAAGTTTTGTTTTATTTAAAAAAAAGAATTTCTTTTATATAAGAACTATATATCTCACTTTTTTCTCTCTCTCTCTCTCTCTATTAAAATATGAATGTATGATAGAGCAATAATAATGGATACACCAAATCCTGCACAATCATTCTCTACAAATATTTAAGCTTTCTTTCCTAGAAATGATTAGAGGACAGATGTAACAGAGAATTCAGTTACATTCTGTGGTGTAGCCTTGATAGTTTTTGGCTTCACACATTTTGAAGATGTACCTTTAACACTAGAAGCACCTGTAGTGGTTACATTCTTCATGCCACCTACAATCCACAACAACCCAATAATTAACCTGTTTGCTCCACCGATGTGATGAAGCCGCATATGTTTGATAATCTACATAATATGTAAACTTTTGTAATAATATATATATATATATATATATATATATATATATATATATATATATATATATATATATATATATATATATATATATATATATATATATGAAGCATAAGTTTGATAAGTTGTATAATATGTAAATTTATGAGATTAATAATATATATATATATATATATATATATGTATATTTTAGTATAAGTTAGTTTATCCTCTTTCTTTTCACTTCAATCTTCTTATTCTTTGTTAATAAATTGGAGAAAATAGGCTATATACTAAAAGTGTAAACATAGCTGTCATTTTATATTCCCTAACCATATCCCATTGGATGTTATGTTGAGTAATGTTATTCTTATCCACATGCTTGGTTGGAATTTAGTAATCTTAGACATAAATTAAAATTTGTGTTTTTTTTAAGTGAAAAAGGAAGATAGAAGGATGCAGTGAGAATAGGTTGTTGTTATTGTAAATAATAAATTCCATTCTTGTGGAAATATTAGATGTTTTAATATAACTATTCTGGAAATCTATGGAAACAAAAAAGACTCAGTTAATAGGGATTCCAGGAAATGAAATGAACCCGAACATTTTCTTCTTATCTGCACTATTGGATTTACGAAAATAACCCCTATTATTACTGTTTATAACATATTATGGGAATAAAAATAGTTCAAAACGTGACAGTGTAATTTTCTTGGAAATAAAAATCCAAGAATATGTTTTTGTAGTCTTGTAACATAAACCATATATATATATATATATATATATATATATATATATATATATATATATGTATAAAATAAATAAAGGAAATGAAATTCTTATACTTAACATTATACTTTTAACAGTAAGAATTTTGGACGTGACACAATCCACCTAGATCAGCAACGTTTGTTCTGCTTGCAATGGTTCCAGCATCTCTCAGACCTACTACAGTCAGTCACACTTCATCAATAATTGCTATGTTTACTCCTTTGACTTGTGAGTAGATTACAACCTCATCAATCCACATATTAGTCAGCAAGACCTTCACCAGATTTAGATAAATGTTTCCAGAAAGCTTCACAAATTTCTCCAACTTCTGGAACTTTAGAACATCCGCAACTTCACTGAGATTTTCATTTCTCAGAAACTCCATCCTTAGAAATTTAGGACTCACAAAGGCTTTTCTACTATATTCTCTGTGATATTCCTCCATGCTTTCTTTGTTTCCATTAAACCAGCGCACAAGGAATCTAGCCTCATTATTGTTGTCTAAATTAGTTGGTTCAGCATTCTTCATAAGGACTCTCTTAGTCCTCTTCCTTGGTTTAGACGACGACACCATAGTGAGTTGGAGTGTTTGATAGAAAGGGCGACAATATGCTTTATGAACCAAGACAAGCTAGTGTTTAGGTGAAGCTTGAGCTCCAAGTTAGTGTTTAGAAGAAGCTCATGATGCAACCTAGGGTTTAGGAGAAGCTTGTGATGTAAGCTAGGTTAGATTGAAGCTTGTGCGCAGGCTGTGATAGGGTTTGAAGCTTCTCTTACAAGCTTTGGACTTCTAAGATGTTTATAAATAGGTGGTTTAGGTTCATGTAATTGGGGAACTTTGAATGAGTAATTAATTATTGGCCTAATTGGTGGTTCTAACTTGTTCATGAGTTCTCTCTAGGGTAGCCTACTTCATAAACTCTCTCCTAAACTCCTGCTAGTTATGTTGGCCTAATACCACACTAGATTCAATTTCTTGCTTCATCTCATTGTTGAAATCGATTGTAAATTTCATTTAGGTTTCTTCAAAGCTTTACCACTTCCATTGAAGAAATACAAATAAAAAATATGAAGAAGAAGAAGAAGAACTTCCAAAGGCTTGTTCTATCACCCTCCACCTTGTGGCAATGGTAGATAAGACCTTCCTGGCCATCTCAGTGGTTGGAATGTCAAAGTTTTGTTGTAAAAAAAATATAAAATGTTAATAAATTGAGAATGTAAGTTAATGATGAAATTGACTAATAAGGTGTTCATATAGAATGGTGTTACCTGAATATCCTATCACATGATGTTTTTCTTTGTCACGTCAACCTCATCCCATGATGTAATGGCAATAGAAATAGGTCAAGCTATCAGTCCTAAATTGTTGTTAAACTTAGCAACATTTGGATCTAACGACTTACCCGAATGAGAATCTACGTCAACCTGCATCTTCTCCTTAGCAATTTGTCCTGTAGTGACCTAAGTTAATTAGGTCACGAATTTACCTAGTCCACTCTTTCCACTACCAAATCTGAAGTCTTCCATAGTCTTGAAAAACAACAATTCCAGTAACTCGTTTCACAAAATATTTGAAAGTATTATGAAAGTAAAGGTTTAATGCCAATGGGGACTACATTTAGAACAAAAAATTGCGACAAATATTGGGACGAAAAATGGTTTTCAACCAATCATAAAAGTAAAAAATTTTATAATAGATGCACACCTATTATGAAGCTATGTTTTCCCATATCCCTTCATCATGATTACTTTGAATAGCATGCATGTCCTCCACTTCATTTTGTATATCGACATGAAGTGATCTTAGTGAGAAAAATGACTTTTCATGCCTATCTAGCGAGTCATCATCATGAGTTTTGTGCATGCTTCTTCCCTCTAGGACCACTAACACTTTCTCATTACATGGATCATTGACATAAAATATTTATCTTGCTTGATGTGCTATAATAAATAGTTTGTTTGTATAACCCACCTTGTTTAGATCCACCAAAATAAACATGTACGCATCTATCCTCACACATATACTGTCATCTACCCATTTAAACTTGAGTAATGACACTCTAAATATCACATAATAAATATATATATATATATATATATATCTTACATGACTCTGAAGTAACCCATAGATGTTGTAATGAGGTTTTTGTATTTATAGCTAGCAAAGTGCACAACCACCGCTTGAATGATAGCCCCATTATTTTGAACTTTACTTTTCTCATCTTCAATCACGGAATAGAAAAAGAACTTGTTAATGTCATACCCATTGTCGCAACCGGGGTCACGACTGGAGCGACAAAAGTAAAATAAAAATATGATTTTTTTTAAATGAATAGAGGAGTCAGTTGTAGGGTATTATGGAAAAACCAAAAATAAGACAATGGTCTACGAAATCGGATTCGAGTCCCTGAGTCGATTATGTGTAGGAAAGGTATTAGCACCCTATAATTCTGTCCTAAGAATGTACCTTTAATCAAATGAGTAAAACAGAGTGTGGTTCTTATTATTTTTTCTAACAAAAAGAAACAAAAATGGAAGTAGAAACAAAGAAAATATTTTTTAATATTTGGGTTCGACAAGGATTAACCTTGTTCATACATATTTCCATCCATGATGGAAAATCAAGATTTATGTAGTTTTGGATAATTTTTTATTGTATATATATATATATATATATATATATATATATATATATATATATATATATTAATTTTGAAAATTTTGATATTTTTATAAATTTTAGAGTACATGATAGTACGAGTGACTAAAAATGATACCCTTGACAAATCATATTGTTACCAAAGATAGTGTAAACTATTTATTTTTGAGAAAAAAAAAATTTTCATTTGTTAAAAGGATATTAAGTATAAGATGACACGAACGATCTTACAAGTACTCAAATAATTCTTATTTCCAAAGTTTCATATTAAATATCGCATGACGCATGTGATCATTTTGATATAAAATAATTATTCATTCACCATGTAAAACATTTTAAGTAATAAAATTAAATAAAAGATGACGTGTGGGACCATATAAGTATCTCAAATTATTTACAAATTATATTGTATAAAGTTTATAAAAAAAAAAATTGGTGCGTATAACCATAGTCATACTAGAATTTTATTTAAATTAAAAGAAAACATATTAAAAAAAATTATTTTGATGCACATTCTAGTATGATTACCAAATCTTGTAAAAAAAAGGCCAACATTGGAATGACTGGACCAAAACAAACAAATGGGTCAAGATTAAAAAAAAATTAAACAAAAACCATAAAACAAAATAAAGACGAATTCTTCCTCCACCCCCATATCCACTTCCTGAACCTCCACATAAAATTTTAATTCCAAAACTGACCTCGTGGAAATGACCACAATGTCCTTGATTTATTAAAGAACATCATTCTTCTTCTCTACCCACCCACGTCGAACCACAGTGAACAGTGAATCAGCCTCCATATTTTCTCTCAAATACATTTTCTATAGTGTCATTTTGAAAGATTTTGAGGGTGATTGAACGGTAGAAAAGACTTTCCGACCATTGTGCAGTTTTTATCGGTGACAAGGAACGACGGAGATGTAAAATTTTTTATTTTGGTGGATTTTTGTAGTTTCTGGTGAGACACCCGAATGAAGCCATCCGATTCTTATTTTTTTGAAATTTGAGAACCGGACCGTCCGATTCTCAAATGTAAAAAAAAATAGAACCGGATGCACTGGAGGGGGTGTCATCCAGTGTGTAAGTTGTGAACCGGATGCCACCTTGTCCGGTTGTCAAGAGGAATTAAATTTGGAAACGGGATGGGCAGTGGGTGGATCTCATCCGGTTTGTAAATTTCTTAACGTTTTGTGAACCAGACAGGGTGGCGTCCAGTTCACAATTTGGATTTTTTTATTTCGTAGATACTTATCTTTGTCTTTACTTAAGATATTAGAGGCACTTTTGGCTTCTTTGTTAGAACCTAAAATTTTTGCTCCCTTTTTAGGCTGAAGCATAATTGTACTCTTCACCACCTGGCTCCACTCTATGCATTACACTTCCAGATGAACTGGTGAAAGATTTAATTTTGGAACTAATTGCTCTACTCTTAAATTCATCAAGACCAAGAGGCACATACCAAGATAAATGATCAGACTTTTGCACATCACCTTCAAGTTTGATCGAAGAATTACAACTCTCAACTTCATGTACCTCTGAAATGAGAGTATCACAATCTGGTTTATTACAAGCACCAAGTTCAGCATAATCACGTGTTTCTTCATTGGGGAGTGATCGAAAACAAAACCATTGGTCTCGGATTCTTCAAAGTGTAAAGCCTATGGGGGAATGTAATCATTAGTTTCTTGGACCAAATCTTTCTCGGCAGAATCAGGGCTCTTACACTGTCCGAGCTTATCTTCCTTCCAATTCGGTAAAGGAACTGAATATTCTTCAAATCCATCTACATCCATAGATAATAAACTGACCAATAAGAATATGCATCATGCATATCATGCATCTATAGTTGAATATTATCATGTTGAAATATGATATGAAAGCAGATTTTGATACACAGGAGTAGGTAGGTTGTGAGGTTTTGGAGTAGCTTATTCCCTAGAACTTATTAGGGTTTTGGTATCTTAAAGGGGTGAAGGGAGTGGAGGGTATTTTTGTCTTTGCATTTTTTACTTAAGGGCATAGTCATCTTTTTACAGAGTATGGAAATGTAGGAAGAAGGTATGAGGGTGAAGGAAGAATTCGGCCAAAATAAAAGCATGGTGAGTATAAGAGCATGGAATGTGTGTATGGTGGTTGTACCATGCTTACTCAAACTCTCTTTTTATTCTGCACTTGCGCGTCCCCTTCCCTTTGTTTTTTTTTTTTTTTTGGATTG
>Ga0209700_109342_pt1 | contig 11485 bp, 5 predicted proteins | sample SiratroredBW_FD_187528 | JGI IMG/M metagenome (GOLD analysis project Ga0209700, IMG submission 187528) | Root nodule microbial communities of legume samples collected from California, USA - Siratro red BW (SPAdes) (version 2) | ecosystem: Host-associated > Plants > Roots > Nodule | place: USA...
ATATATATATATATATATATAGATATATATATATATATATAACAAATTTAAAAATAAAACTTTAAGGAAATGTACATGCTAAAGAAACAAATACAAGAACCATCTTTATTAATTGTGATTTGCTAAGAAGTAAATACGGTGCCTCTTCACTTTTATCCTAACATAGTACATAATAACATAAAATAAATAATAAGTAATGAAGATAATCATCACAATTTTAAAAGGTAAATTATTAGAAAAGGTGTATTCAGTTATAAATGACTATCTATTTAAAAAATTACATTAAATCAGACATTCATAAGTTATCATTCGATCCTACACTGTTATGGTTTTACCTTTCTTATTCTGGAAGGATATTTCTAGAAGAAATAGTTATTCAAACGATAAATTATAATCCACTAGAAGTATTAGAATACATTTCATTCTATAACCTGTAAAGTCGACTAAATCAAATAAAGAAAGTTATTTAAATTCAATTAAACCGTTCTTAACAGACCTATGGGATGTGATTCTATAAAATAATATTTAAAAAAAAATAATATTATTTTTAAGAAGTATATATTATAAAAGGTGTATTTAGTTATAAATGTCTATCTATTTAAAAAAGTACATTAAACCGAAAATTCAGAAGTTATGATTGGATCCTACATTGTTAAGCTTTTACCTTTCTTTTTTCCAGAAGAAATAGTTATTCAAAAGATAAATTATAATCTAACAGAACTATTAGAATACATTTCTTTCTATAACCTACAAAGACGACTAAATCAAATAAAGAAAGCTATTTAAATTCAATCAAATAATTCCTAATAGACCTGTGGGTTGTGATTCTATTAATTAATAATTGTTTTTAAAATAAAAAAATATTACTTTTTAAAGAAGTATATAATTTATATATTATTATAATTAAAATTACTTTTATTAGTGTGACTTAATTTTAAAAATGAACATTTAATTTATTATTAAAATTATTTTATTTATATTTTTTTAAGTAGTCAAAATGAAAAATTATAATCCAATCTGATTCATAGTCTGTGATAAACAATTGCAGAGCAGAATTAGATATTTAAATCTGTGGGCTTAATTTAGTTCACTTCCTATAATTTGACATTTGTGCAAGTCAAATATAGTTAAATTCCAACTTCATTACAACCGACACAAGTTTTTTCTATCTAATATTTTATTATTATATATTACTTATAAGTTGAGTGATTAAATATTTTTATTTATTATTTTATCAGTATTTTATTTTGATAATTATAAATCTAAATTTTATTTTATGTTTTATTTAATATATTTTTAATATACATCTTTAACTATCTGTAAATTATTAATATGTAATTTTTTTCTTTTAACTTTATATTTACGACAAATTCTTATTTGTAATGAGATATTGAATTTTATATTGAAATTACGCATGATGTTGACTTTTTTATTTTACATGAATCGGTCACGCGTACTAGCCGACAGATTAAACAACTATTTTTGTTGGTCAAAAAGTAACATGTCAACTCACGTTATCTTCCACAATTGAAACAATATTACTCCTTCACCACAAAATAGCCGCTATTTAAAAATTGACCAAAATCAGTCAACCACACAATTTTTAGAAGAATAACATTCTATTTCACACCTCTGCTGCAAATTCTCAAAATGTTGACAATTCTTTATTTTTTATAAAAATAAACTATTATAATTTGGAAATCAAAGTTGACTTGTTAGAGAATTGCATCTAGAAAAAAAGTGAAAAAAAAAAAAACAGTAAAGGACGAAAACAAAGTTAATGTTGCATTTTGTCAGTTAAAATAGCAAAAACATATGTTCAATAAATAATTGATGATGATCCCAATCTAATCATAAGCAATCTTTTACGCACCAAAGATTGGAATCAAAGTTGTGATATCGATGGGTGATGCATAGTGATACTTAATTAAATTAATGTTTTATGGAGGTGGTTAACAGCATATTTAATTTCAGTATAATTAAACACATGTCTGATTGTTTAGTGCATGATTAATTTAAAGTTGGTGAACTTAAGTTTGAGTTAAAAACATGTTGAGAACTTAATTTGGTCTAAATGAGATTTTTAAAAATAATTTATGTTTGGATATTTATTTATGTAAAAGTATATTGGATGAAATGAAACTTGTTTAAATAAGACTAGTTAAAATTTCATTTGAGTAACAAACAAGAAGGGTATGAAGTTGTTGTATAGAGGGGAATATTGATTGCATGGGTGGGTAAAAGGAAGCAATAAGTGGTTAATTTATTTCAAATGTTTCATTCAAATATATTTACAAAGAAATTCATTAATCTACTGATGTTTTGACAAACAAAACAATAAAAATAGAGAATAATTAGTTTATGTTAAAGCAATCTTCGTTTTATTTACATCAATTTTTCATATATAATATTTTTAAAAATGTATTGTTTTGTTTTTGTGTAATCTCTTGTTATCGGCCCTTGACCCCTATATTACGAATTAAAAGGAAACATGATGTTCCAAAATGAAGTTTGAAGCTATCAAATTGGAAATCAAACATGCATTAAGAAGTTAGAATATTTTTAAACCTGAAATTTTTGAAATGATGACAAATTGGACTGGTTCCATCCTCATAAGTCAAAAAAGTTTGTCAATTCATATCGTTTAACTCACAATTCCATCATGGTCCATCTCATGTAACCTTCAAACTTGATAAGCTAGTGATAAGAAAGATTTGTCCAGTTATCCACCTCTTTTCAAAAATAATAAAAAAGATTATTTAGCTTTTATGATTCTACTATATACTTTTTTTAAGAATCTAGTGTTTTTTTAATAAATTAAAATGTCTCTTTTTATTGTTAGGTTATTTTATAAATTCAATTCCTCTACTACTAAATTAAATTAACATTTAAATGAAATATAGACTAAATTATTAACATATCTTATAACCACACATTTTCATTTCAATTAATTTTATAAATAAAAAATTTAAAATTTTAAAAAAATAATTGGTGTTCTAACTTGTCATCTTTTCAATCCATCCTTAAATGAAACAGTTTGAGATTTTTAATTCAGTTTTTGACAAAGTGGTGGTGGATTGGGCTCAAATGAGTTCAACTAGTATTTTTCGTCAGCTATAAATAGCACAAATAATTTCAAACTAAGCCCATATTCATTATAGGAAACATTAATTGACATAAATAATTAAAAATTAAATTATCTTACAATAATTTTTACTTTTTCTTCCATTTTATTCAATTATATTTTTATAAATTAATTATAAGAAAATATAACACTACTCAATTCACACAATGTTATTGTGGCACACACTTTCTTCCAAATAATGAATTTTATTCAAATATTTTTTTATAAATTAATTATAAGAAAATATAATAATACTCAATTCACATAATGTTATTGTCTAAATATCTCTGGACACAGTAAAGAAAGAGTGCTTCTTCCTGCACCTCCATGCTAAACGTAAAATATATCTTTTTGCCCTTAAAATTAATTTTAACCTAATCCTACCCTCTATCTCCTCCACTCCCAAATTTTATTCCTGCATCTTGTTTCCCTGTAGCAAAGTTTACCTCCAGTCCTCGTTACATTTTTGGATTTCCTTTACAGATCTTCCATACATATTCATATCTAAGTGTGATCTGTTTCAGTGTCTAATAGAACACAGAGAAGATGTAGAAAGATCATAAGTCATTTTTTGGATTGTGCAATCTGAAAATCAGTTTTATCTTTCGGATTATAATGGAAGTCATTTTAATACTCTTAAAGCTTATGGATTGGAGATGTGTATTTCAGGAAATAATTTTTAAAATTTTTAAACTAGTCATTATAAATTTTTTTAACTTACGAATTCTATTATTTGAAAGGTATTTTTTTTAACGAATTATAAAATTTCTAAATCGGAAAAATTTATAATGACTTTTGGATTTTATAATCTAAAAGCATTTAATTTTTTAAAAATTACTTTTAAATTGTAAGATCCATAAAAAAAAAAAAAAAACACACACAGACACATCTTCATAACTATGAAATTCACACCGCCACCCCCAATTGTCCTTAGCTCAGAATCGCCCTACAACCGCCGCTCCAACTTTAGCAACTACCTCAACCGTCACCTTCGACCGTGGCCTTCAACTGTCGCTTAAACATTCGCAAACTATACCTTTCAAATTTTTCCAAACCTTCAGCAACCTCTGTCAAACGTAAAAACCTATTTCATTACAAACTACTATGAGCATTTCTGTATAGCCAATATTAGAATTACTAAAATTATGGTAGTGCAGAAACATATTATGGAGGTGCAGGAAGAAGCACTCCACACAAAAATGGAGTTACTGGGTTTTAAGAAACGATTAAAGCCCAATCTAGATGCAACCCAATCTGTTTCAAGAGTCATAAACTTTGTGCACTCTTTTTATATAATTTGAAAATCATACTAAAGCAATGTTTTTCGTTCACATGATAGATACCTTCAATATTTTAGAGTGTAAATGTTAGATTTAAAGTGAAAACTTTTATTATAAGGAAAATAATATTTATTACAAAAATAATGTTAAAACTTGGAAATTTTCTTTATTATAAGGATTGGAGGATAAGTCAGTCTAATTCTCAATTCACTATGTATTATATGAGATATTTAATTTTTAATTATTAAGTCTTAATTTTTATCTATTATATTTTATTAAATATATAGAAAATTAAAAAGTAGTTTATTTTTTTAATTTTCTTAACCCACTGATTTTTATTTAATAGATTTGACTAATCCAACAACCTATGGTAACCTCAATTAGACAGTATTTTTAAAATTATAAATTAATTGAATCATACCGGAACCAAGAAAGAAAGAATTTATTTGACAACTATCTTTTCCACTAATCTTCCCCTTTTCAATTTGCTTTTAATAATAAAGTATACGATGACCAAGAGGAGGAACCAACGGATTGAGTTCGCCAGTTTTGACGGCTATACGTAATGATATAATAGTTGTTCGCTGTGAATTTATCTATACTATACTGCTATAAAAATCTTGTATATGATCTTTGTAATCAATACCTTCCACACAAAACATATGTAATTAGATTCTAAGCACAGTGAGAAATTTCTAAAAAATAACACTCAGTGCATTTAGATACAATCTACCAAGCCTTGCATGATTTTGAGGCAGCCATCACTACTATCATTGTCACTTTAAAGGCATGGAAAAGAGAAAGTACTAATTAACAACTATATAAACTGAGGTTCTTTACAATATTAAATAATTAAATGCAGAATAACAAATTTCCAATGGTAGATTAAACTAACTAGTCCGCACCATGGCTTACATGTAAGTTCCCCATGATGTTCCCGAAAGGATAGCACCCTCGAAATCCATTGGAACATTTGCGTTTCAGAGGCTGTGAGAAAGAGGGGCTTCTTCCTTCTAGACCTCGATCTTTGTCTCTCATGGAAGACGAGGGCGATGATGATGAATGATATGGCAAAGACCAGGAAGAGGAAGATGAAGAGGAAGAAGGTGACCTAGAAGATGTCGGTGGTGACTCGTGATGAGACTTTCTTTGCCCTACAAGCCTTGGCAGAATGCTTGAGAACATGCTGCTGGCCTTGGAGCTTCTCCCTTTGGAGTTGTGTGAGTTTGAAAAATAGGAAGGTGGGGGTGTGAGAGGTGGTAGAGATGTCTCAGACAAAGGGTGTTTGGGGGTACCAGGTTGTGCCTCCCAGGTGAAAGGAACAGCCACTGAAGTTTCTCCGTAATAGAAGATCCTTGAAGAGGAGTTTGGGGTGGTGGCTTCCTTCGCCATTAGCCTAGAGAAGAACCTATCATCCTTTGTTATCCTGAAGGACATTTTGGATGAGTGATTGTTGGCACCCTCACTCAACATTTTGGTGGATAAACTCAAACACAAGTGTTTGTGAGATTAGCTAAGTTTTTTGTGGCTAGTGAATACACTCAAGTGTCTGTGTGTGTGTTTGTGAGATTGTGGTGAAGGAGTGTGTGTTGGCTTAAACTCAGATCTAAATGCCTCAAGATCTGAAAAGAGAGTCAAAAAGAGGGTGTGTGATAGGTATTTTGTAGCAATTTGTGTGTAGACAGATTACGGCAATATTATGTTTGATTTGCAGAACCCGACAGTTGGGAAATATAAATTTGAAGTGTTCACGTTACTCAACAATAAAAACAACTAGCTTCTCCTACTTCCTGACAGGATCATTATTTTATACAATCATTGTGAAGTCGACACCTGGTCAATTTTTGATTGATGGTAATATGGTATACATACAAAACTGAGGTATATACTGCACTTTCCTATTCATGGTTATTCCATTGCATCCTGTATAAACAACAAGGAGAAGAAAAACACTAGACCCTAAAACATAACAATGAACTAATTAAAAGCTAAATAAAGTATATTAACTAATAAAATGACTTTCAATTGATACAAAGTCATTTGAACTTACCTATTACTTTTAAGTTTATTTAAAAGAAAATTATATTTAACAATATATAACTCTGCTTAACTCAAGTAGAAATATCTATAATAAATATCAGTATAAAGTATTTGAAAATAGAATTTTTGAAGGGACCAAATTAATTGCGGCTAGAATTAATGGCTGATATATAGATGGCGGACAAACCATAAAACCGAATAGAGTGGGTAGCTGCACAATTATTTCTGGAAGCATTTGGACCATAGATTTGGAGATTGATGAGTATTATGGCGAGGCATGCATTTATAAAAGCATTGATCACCCGAAATAGTTGATGTGGTTTTGAAGGAAGGAGAATCTATGAAAATAGGTTATGTGACGGTTGAACACTAATAAATGGAAACAAGTGATTGGAAGTGGGGCTGGGACATTCAAGGTACGTACACGTAAATGTATAACATTGATGTTTTGGCAAAACCTAAACCATTACATTCACTTATCCGACATCATTCGTGATTTGAAGATAGACATGTAAACTTAATGAAGATAGGATTAGCGTAATGATGTTTATGTTACGGTGAAATCTATGTTGTGGAAACAAGTGAAAGTGGTTAAATTACGAGAATAGACAAATGCGAGAGTATTCACGTTCTACATATTGTACTGTGACGTGACATGGTCATATAGGAGTTTCTCGGTTTCACACCATGCACAACACTCACACATCAGTTTAATGGCACAGCTGTATCTATTTTAATGTTATATTCAAACGTGTAAAATAGACCTGATTAGTGTGATCGGTATGTAAAAAAACTAAAATCACACTTTCACGATATCTGGAAAATTAAAGATGCCATTAAAATTTGGTTTTACTTGGTTTGTATAATAATAAGAATGGGGAATTGCATAATCTCAACAGAGAAAAATATATTGGGAGCCAATGCAGGACCCCACTGAAGCAAGAATTTGTTCTTCTTCCTCTGCACCACATGCCACACAAGCATTAATTATGTGGCAGCTGGAATATAAATGTTCACTTCTGAAAGTTCGCATGTTTAAAATTTTGCACTATTCCAAATTGTGATGTTACATTTTTTAAGTTATACTATGCCCAGCAAAGAATTAATGTTAACCGATTCCGATGATATACGAAATCTACTGTCCAAATAGTGATCAAGTAGTAGCTTTGTTCATAACTGTTGCAACCCTAGATTTTGTTATAAATATTGAAATAGCAGCTTAATCATAACTGATTTATTGTTATTTTAGTCTTTGTTTTAATTATTGAGTATTTGCATTTGTCTTAAAAGTTTGAAAAATAAATAAAATATCTGTTTAGTTTTACATTAAAGTAAGTTTGCTTCCAAACACTAAAGGTTTATTGTTTCTTTAAGTCTGAAAGTATGTAAAAACTCGCCATTATTGTTAACTAATAATATCAAATTTACTATAACAAATATTTAACTTTGTAATTATTACAATTTAAAATGAATTAAAGAGAAAAAAGTTAATTAACTTTGAATATTAAATATAAAATAAAAAAATTAAGTATAAAAGTCAAGAATTGAAATAAGAATTTAATTTGGAATATTTCTTAATCTAACTTTTTCTTCTATAGTTCGAATGATTAGATATGCTCCACCGTCTTCTTCAAGTATTTGTAATTATGAAATTAGTACAGCTTAAGATTTTGGATAAATAAAATCAGTATAAGAGAAATTAAGAGGAAAAAAAAAATGAGCAAAGGACAAATCAATTAAACATCACTAGTTATAAGAAAAAAAAAGTATAAAATAGAGACTACTAATTCACACTCATGGAAGCAAATACATTAATAAAGGAGAATATTAAACCTAAAAATGAGTGAAATAAAATGAGAAATATCTTTGGCTTGCTTGAATGTTTTATCTAAATTATAATACTCAAACCTAAGTAATAACAGATTATTAGAAAGCAATAGATTAGTAGAAAGTTTGGACCCAAATTACAATTAAATCACAAATCAAAAAATTCTCGAAAGAATAACCATAACATATGAATTGAGAGAAACCAAAGTTTGCAATGATATAATTGAAAGTATAATTTACTATTAAAGTAAATAATATTTAAATTCTATAAAGGACAAAAGAAGCTTCTCTATCTCCCAATCAATTTCATGCAAATCTAATCAAATTATCAAATATTTATTTTGTTGGCCAGCCAACCTCCAACACTGCATGCATTTCCCCTTTTCCCCGCTGAAAGAGCTAATCATGGCAACTAATGATGAAGAAGTCATAATAATATCTTTTTTTATTTTGGTATGCACGTTACCTGCTTAAATTATTTTCTCCACCTAGGTAAAACGTGTTCAATTGATGTTTCTCTTACTAACTGGGAAAAAATGGAAAAATAATGATTAGAGGCTTCTTAAGTGATCATTTATCATCGTTGTGCATTAAAATGCGATTCTTTTAAACTGTCATAATGCAAATAGTTTGGTGGTAGAATAAAAACTGTATAAGCTGTCACGCATTAGTTGATAAAAATTTAGTTTCACTGCACCAGATCAATGTTAATCAAAGGATTAAATAGTTAAAATTTTTAAGAAGATTGAACTGAAAATATTGGGAATATTAAAAAGATAATGTATACAACGTACTCTAAATTACATCTACAAGAGAAATATTAGAAATATTTAAATATAATGAAACACAAGTCAAATTAATATAGAATTAATATTATTTTTAATTTAAAACTTTAAAATAATAAATTTGTAAGTTTTTTAGATGTTATTCAATTTTCTTATTTTTATTTAAGTGGAACTTAGACTTAGATCTATCATAGTATTTTTCTATTATCAAACATTAAATATTGAGAAAAAAAATGTAATGATGAAAAGATGAATTATAATTACTAATTAATTAGATTTTTTTTCTATTTTAATGTTTTTTGCTAATAAATATGTTTTGGATACTGATGAATATTATATATGATTTAAAATATTAATGACATATTAATTACATATATTTTTCGAATTCCATATTTATCTTTTGGATATGTTTAGTAAGTACAGTGACACAATCTAGATAAATAAAACAATGGTATATTTGAAACCTTTTATCTTTTTCAGCGCTATACATGTTTAATGACTTTTTCAATTATAAATTGTAGCTAAACACGTCAAATTTAGTTTATTTAAAAATCAGTCTTATTTTTTCTTAATTTTTTTTTTAAAACTGATTAGTTTAGAAAGTGTTTAAAAATGTTTAAGCTCAGCTAAAGAGTTTTAGTTAACACTTGTTTTTCTTTTTAAAGGAAAAACTAGTATTTTATATGCATTGCATATGCTATATATTTATGCTATGTAGTCACATTTCATAATAAACAAATGCTTCAAGATATATAAATAAAGATAAAAGCACAATAGTTTAAAATAACTAAGACATTATTTAGCTAGTTGTGTGAATGATAGACATGCGGTATGTTCCGAATAAGTTTTTCCATAAGTGTTTGCAACATGTTTTGAAATATTATAAAATAAAAATAAGAATTTAAAAAATTCATATGGAGGAAGTTAGTCAAATTAATTTATGTATAAACTAAATTTAATTTATAAGGAAATTAATTTAATTTTTTCTGTTCATGTTAGACCATGTGGTGGTTGCATAGATTTAACTTTGATGTTTATGTATCCGTGTGCACTGAATCCTGGGTACTCTATTTTGAATATAAAAATCAAAAAACTTTTCTTAAAGCAACGATTTCACTGTAACAATGGCAATTGGGAATGCTTTTACTGCGTGCGCACTACTGAAACTAATAGTAGCAGTAACCAAAGGAAGTTAGTGGTGGTGGGTCGCGCGAAACGTCGTCGTTTCGTTCGGTACCACTAAAAAGTCAATCATAACACTTTTCCGCGCCAATCACGCTTCCAGTCAATCACCAACACAACGACCTGAGTCTCGTTATGACGTGGCACTCTCTGATTGGCTCTCTTTCGCACCAACCAACCACCTTAAAGCGCACCACCATAACCCATGGTTCTCAGCCCCACCCTATCATTCAACGGAAAAAGGAAAAGGTCCCTCGCAAAAGCGTCCTCTGCAACCCTTTCCGCTTTTCCTTTTCCCGTTTGGCTCACCGAGTCGCGACTCGCCCACGCGACATAATCATCACGCCCATCCTTCCGATTCCATCATCCTCGGATTGCATAAATTCCGCGATGGTTCTTTCGCGGAAGTCCAAGCTTCCACAAAGAAACAACCTTTTCGCCTCTGGGTTTTCTCCATGCTTCTTCTCTGAAACCCGCGTTTGCGTTCCTACGCTTTTCTTGTTTTCGTCGAAATGGCAGAGAATCGAGACGCCGCCGCTGATGGGGTGCCCGGAACGCCCGCCATAAGGGAAGTTAGACCCGAGACGGGGAGCCATGGCGGAAATGGGTCGGGCGGAATTCGGAGAGTGAATTTCCGAGCGGAGATTGATACGTCACCACCGTTTGGGTCGGTTAAAGAGGCCGTGACCCGTTTTGGAGGTAGCGGGCCCTGGATACCCTTTTTGGTAAGTTTTTTGGATCTATTTTTCTGCACCTTGGACTTGTGAGAACGAGTTTGTTTCAAATTTTCTTTCTGGCAAAGTTCTTAGTAAGAGTAATCGAAGATTGTTGTATGTTCAAAACTTAAATTCAAAATTATTAATTAAACTAGATTAATCGTGCATCAATTGATAGATGTGGTGGGTGCTTGGGACTTAAATAAAGCGAATACACCTTCAGGAATCTATTTTTGAATGTACTCATTAAAGTTAAGGTTTCACCTATAATTAGACTACAATGCAGATTAATATTTTGGAGTAAACACTGGAACATTTTAGTATTTTTCAACTAGTTTTTATTACACGAAATACCAAAACTGGATTTCTAATTAAAGAATAATGCAAAAAAAAAAAAAAAAAAGAAAAAAAAAAAAAAAAAAACTTATAAGGATTTTGCATGGAAGTTCTATTCCTTTTTTTCAATTATAGAAATTAGTGAAATGGTTTATTTGGTAGAGAAATTTGGTTGCATGGTTGGTGGATTACTAA
>Ga0209700_109343_pt1 | contig 11484 bp, 5 predicted proteins | sample SiratroredBW_FD_187528 | JGI IMG/M metagenome (GOLD analysis project Ga0209700, IMG submission 187528) | Root nodule microbial communities of legume samples collected from California, USA - Siratro red BW (SPAdes) (version 2) | ecosystem: Host-associated > Plants > Roots > Nodule | place: USA...
TTGTTTTTTTTTAATCGTAGCAGAAGGTCTAGTAAGGCTGATTAGGGAAGCAACCAAAAAACAACTTCTCCAGGAAGTCAAATTGGGAAAAATCAAGTGTTTATAAATCTACTCCAATTTGCTAATGACACTCTATTTTTTTGAGAGTAAGGTGAAGAACATTTTAGCAATAAAAAACATTTTGAAGATTTTTGAACTAAATCAGAGTTGAGGGTTAACTTTCATAAAAATAAGTAGGAATAGGGATAGAGATGAATATTTTGGATAATCATGCATTGATCTTAAATTGTAATATAATGTAATGTCCTCTAAAGTATTTAGGAATGACAATCGGGAAGAATCCTTAAAAAAAGAATGTTTTGGGAGGAAGTATTAAATAAAATAAGAAATAAGTGGTCTAAACGGAGAAGGAAGGTGTTATCTATGGCAGGAAGAATGTGTCTAATTAAATCAGTGATATAATCCCTGCCACTATATTACTTGTTGGTTTTTAAAGTAGCTAAAACAATATGCAGAGAATATTTTTTGGCTCATTTTTAACAGTTTCACATGATGAACTCAACCAATAGTCAGAATATTTTTTGGAAAGATGTGTGACTGACAGTGATCTAGAGATCTAGAGAATTTTAACTTACAGAAATAGGATAATTTTTAATCAAAGAAAGATAAATACTGCGAAATTTTGGTATGCTGCATAAATGAATACATGAATCTGATTAAAAAGTAAAAAAATGAAAATATTGCTTTTATATTCAGATTGAATTCGAAAGATATGCATTGTCCAGAAACATTGCGGTAAAATACTGTCCAATTTAGTAAAGGGATAAGTACGGTCGTATGATTGTATGATTGTATCAAATATATTATCTGCACAACAGGTACGTCTTGTGAAAGGTGCCACCAATACAATCCATAATTAGATAATATTTGCTAGGAAGGAGAATTACAACAATATGATTTTGCATAAAATATAGCTATGCATAAAATATTTTGGATGAAATAAATTAAATAGATGGATGACCAAGCTGTATCCATGTGGTCTTAAAAGAGCAAGCTGTATTTGGACAATGATAGATGTTTACTGTGAAATGAAAGCCGACACATATTAATGTTAAAAGCTACCCTAATTAACTCTCCTTTTTTTCAAAAAATACAAAGGGGGAAAACCTTTATCAGGGATATCCACGTATCCTTTACTCTTGTTCGTTTCTTTAAATATAAAACTTTTTTTAAACTAGTTGATTTATCAAAAGAAATTACTTAATTTACTTAGTAATGTCAAATCTGGTAATGGTTGTTCATAAAAAAATTATTCGATTTTTTTGTTAATTAAAAATTTAGTTAACCTTATTTAATCTATTAATAAAATTTAAAAACATTTATCTAAGAGTATTTTTCATTAAATCAAAACAAAAATAATCATTTCAAATATTTGAAGAGTTATTGGTGTATAACCGGATCATGTTTGATAAAGCATTATATGTTGCTCTGATAAAACAACTGTGGAGTCGCAAATTGTATTGTTTGAGGAAGGACTGAACATAGATGAAATAAAATAATAATGAGATGAGTTTTTTTTCGATTTTCATAAGGTGATGATAGGAAGAAGTTACCTTATCTGCACTTAGTCTATTGTTTGGAAGTTGATGGTAAATTTTTAGAAAAGTGACGAGAATGTAGCTATATTTCAACATCTTATGTCTTTCTAGACTAAGAACATAAGACTCAATACAAAACACCTGAAAAACATAACACTGTACATTCTCCAATCCAAAGTACTAACTGCTTGACCAATATAGTTGTTATTAGTATTTTACAATAGAAAAGGGAAACACACAAAGCAGCATATTTGATCCCCTTGATGTCTCTGACAAAGGATAAGCCCATCTTCTTTCTTAACCAACTCACAAACACTTATAAACTCGCCAGCACCAATTTGAATGCAACAAATTCAAACTTCATATGCTAAACGCTGAAATAGGCACTGCAACTCGTATTTACGCATCACTTGAAAACATACTTCATGATTCCAGGAAAATGGATATTCATGAAATAGTCTTCCCAATCAATCAATTTAGGGTCAAAGTAAAACATTTCCGTCTCTACTCCACCTTCTCTTGCCATTGATAATAACTTTTCTGTATTCGTATCGTCAAATCTGTGTACAAAACATCCCATTCTCATGAGTTAATCATATTAATTACTATCAAATAACATTGTTGACATCTAATAATTAACTTACATCCCATCGAAGAACAAGTAAGGCTTGTAAAGGTCAACCAAACGCATGATAGTGCGGATCTTCCTATTGGAGTTCAGACACATTTCCCGAAAATAATGGCACGAAGCTGCATTCACCAGCTCTAGTCCCTATCAAATGCAAACAATATTTTGCTAAGCTCAAGTAAATTCACATGATGTGGTTACTTGTGAGAAGTGATTACGGATTTGAAGTAACCTTTAAGGGAAGCTGATAACGAATGTACATATATTTGTGGAAGCTAGCAATGTTGCTCAATACGGTAACTTTGCCAACCTTGACGGGTTTTCCATCCTTGTTTATCCAAGGTTTTTCCGTGAAATATCTTACGCCGTAGTCTCGAAAATTAAGGTACCTAACTGGATTTGCAAGAGAAGAACCCACATGATATATGATGTCACTAGGTTGATTAGCATGAGCCACCATGCTCACTAGGATTGCATTCACCACCATGTCCGCTGGTATCTGTTTCACGGGTTATTTGAACCAAACATTTGACACGTACAACGGTTTTTCACTCAAACTCATCAACATTAGTATATCAACTTTTTTAAAAGAACTAGAGGAAAGGTTTCACAAAACCAATAAAAAAAGAAAGGGTTTGGTTACTGACTTACCACGTCAAAAACAGCCTTAAGATCGGCAAGGAAGCAAGTTAACTTTCCTTTACCATAAGCAACAACCAAGCTGTCTATGGTTCTGTCAAAAACACCCCATCAGGTAATAAAATTTTGGCTACTATGTAGTGTTTCATTTCTTCATACCTCTTTCTTGGAAAGCAAAAAGGAACGTAATTGAAACCATATACATGTATTTCATTTGATTAGGTACCTTAAACCTTCTATCCAACCAGGGAAAGGTTCTCTGTAAGTACTAGTAATGATTGTGGGACGTAGAATTACTACGTTCATGTTTCCCTTTGTAGTTCCTACAATCATTTCTCCCATTGCCTTTGTAAAGACGTACGTGTTTGGCCATCCATACATCCTTGCTCTAATAATTAGACATGAAACAACAATCATGATAATTGTGAAAAAAGAAAATGTTAGATGATATCAAATAAATGTTGGAATACTCACGAAATTATAGATAAACTGCCGGAGGTTATTTAAATAGTTAAACAAAAAGGAAGTGGTGCCATTAAGGTGGAAGTAGTAACAAACCTTTTACTTCCCAAGTCCCTCATGGCCAATTCAATATCATGTTGTGTGGCTCCCTCCTCTCTCAGCTCATTCAATTTCTCCTCTACCTTCTTCTTTTCCATATCAATGTCTAGTCCAGTCACTCCATTCAGTGACACACCATAGTGACGTGGATCCTCTAGTATGAATCCTCCTCTTTCTCCACATACATAAGCTGCAACATGACAACAAAGAAATTCTCGGGAATATTATCTCATGATATTCCATGGACATGGTGGTTTTTAAGAATTATTTTCTGTTAATTTCATAAGCATTATTTTCATCATGAGTGAAAGATATAGTTCAAACTGCAACAGCCTTGGAAGATTTGAAGGCAAGAATTGATTAGCTCTCCTTCAGATAAGATTTGCGTCATCATATATACTAACCTGTTGATACGTGGACAAGCACCTTCAGCTTTACACATTGTTTGGCAAAGCTCATCACATGCTTAACTCCTAATGTATTTATACCCAATGCAACATCGTATCTGAATGTATGATAGACATAAGAAGAGAAAAAATATTTATAAAACTTCATCAACCACAGAGATTAACTATCATTTACACATACTCATGAATTACAGTTTAGTTTGAAAAAAAAAAAAACTTTATACTATTAATAATCTATCAGAAAATTCCGTAGATATGGTTTTTAAAATGATTGCAACAGTTAAATATTTATCATACGTGCACCAATTGTTTACTATAGAAACTCAAGATATACTGTTTATTCCAAAAAACTGTATCACCTTGTATATACCTTTCCTCGAAATTAGTTGTTGCAGCTAGATGAACTATAACATCTGTTTGGTTGCAAATTTCTTCCCACAGAATGGAGTTCTTCAAATTCAAGTCCTCGTGAGAAATGTCTCCAGGCACCACAGTGAGCTTTTCTGAGGCAAAGGAATTGAATCTTGTACCCAGTTTCTCCTTCAGCAATCTAAACAAGTCCTTCCCTATGATCTACGTACAAATGAAAACAATGTGGCACTTGAGAGTTGAAAGACATTTAAATACATTGGAGAGGTTATGATATAAGTTAAAGAAAGGTTATAATTAGTATTTGTACATTCACCTCGTTATCCAAGCGCTGAGTAGCGGATTCAGTATCTTTAACTCTCAAAAGCAGATAAATTTTCTTCACATTTGGTTGAACCCTCAATATTTTTTCCACAAAAACTAAATAATCATACAAGGAAACACACAGATATATAGCTTAGTATCAATAGTAGAAGCACAATAAACAAGCTTAAAAGGAGAAATATAACAGAAAGAGACTGAGAGAGAGACTTTTTGCAAGAAAACCGGTGGCACCAGTGACTAAAATGGTCTTATCCTGAAGGAAGTGAACTATGCTTCCCAATTCCATTGGAGATAAATTATGAGGGAGAGGGAGATTTGAAACCTTGATCAAACTGTTAGACACAACACAAGCACAATGCTGCTGTCTAAATGCAATGCCCCAAAATGGTCATATCTGAAAGTGCTATATATATCTTTTAGGGCAAGGAATTAGGATAAGCAATGTTTACTACAAGATTTCTAAAAAGAAAATTAATAGAACATGGTAAGTGGCTGTATGAAATCTGTTTCTTGGGTCACAATAGAGTTCATTAAAGACCTTGTGGCCTGCTTTGAGTGAGTGGCAGGGGCCACCCACATTAATAGAGAAGCAGTAGATGTCTTCTCTCTCTTCTAATATCTGATCCTTCTTTATTCTTTTCGTATAAGGATTGAGGAGGCAACCTATTGTCTCCTATTAATTATTTTTTTATTGTTGATAATACACACACACACATATATATATATATATATATATCGTATTACACATTACACAAAAGGAAAGACCAGGTTACAAATGTAACGCGATAACTTGTAATGGCAAGTAAGATTTAATAGTTTGGCAACACTGAAATGTGAATATGCAGCTTTTCAACCTCTCTCACTGTTTGTCAACTGTACTTTCTGCTTAAGCATTGTAATAAAAAATAAATAAATGGAAAGTATAAAAAACCCTTTTACAAATCATGTAACAAACAACTCAAACAAATCCAGTATTATGGCGAGATCACCTTAATATAAACCCTATGTAAACTATTCTCTCTGTGACATTATACAAAGAAAGTCCCTATACAGTATTTTTAGAGCAAGTTCACTTGCAGATAGTACATTCGAAAAGAGACGTGACATATATACTGGCATATTAACGTGACATATATACTGGCATATTAACTCTATTTTAATTGTATTGATACGTATTTTCTGCAACACTGTTCTTGACTTTTCGACTTGTCCTAAATCCTGAAGCTCAACGGTTGGGGATCTCAAGGGGCATATGGGAATGTACAAAAGATAGCATGACAGTGATAGATAACGCCATAAAAACAATGTATTCTGCTTTGATATTTAGAAATAAAGATCAAAAGCAGTTTATAAAAATATATTCTGTTTCCAATATCTTAAAGTGAAGAATATCTTAATATCTTAAAATGACGTGAAATTTACGTCTGAATACATTTTAATTTAAGTTGTAATCTCATGCAAATGGAACTTGCTAAATAGCTTACCTACTATCCATCATACCAACGTCATCACTTCTAATCAAAACCTGTGGTCCTTAATTTAACATTTGTTTTAAACAAGATATAAATCAGAATTATACTTTTTTCTTTAACGACAACAAAAAATTAATTAATGAAAAAAAAAAGATGTTTTAACTCTTTGCGCAAAGGATCGTGATATTTTTTTATAACAAACATCTACTTACTAACTCAAACCAGCAAAAAACATTCCCTGGCTACAGCAAATAGAAACTTAAGGGCTGAAGATGTTCTTGCTTCGGTAGTATATGATGTGCTTTTGGTTGCAGTTCAGTTTGCTCCTATGATGGAGGAGTATTTGTATATGCTAAAATTAGAATATTTTAGGAGTCTTAAAAGAAAAAGTTAAGAAAGCTTCTCAATCTTCTATTATTTTATATATATACTCATGTAATATTTTTGATTTTTTTAATATAAGATTTATATTTATTTTTTCCATGTATCAATTTGATATTCAAGCAAGATCATCTTGGTGAGGATTATTGGACTCAATTGTGTGATCATTAAAATGGATTTTTGAAAAAAATGTTGGGACTTTTTGGAATACATAAGACGAGATTAGGTTTTAGCAATAAATGGATCTTAGAATGTCTTAGGTAAATTATGGTCTCTATTTTAGTTAATGGTAGTCCCACTTCAGAGTTTATGTCAAGAAAATGCTTAGACAGGGAGACTCATTTGTCTCATTCCTATTCTTAATAGTTATTGAAGGGTTGGCAAGAGTCATAAGAGAAGCGGAGAGAAAAAGTATTTTAAAAAGAGTGAAGGTGGGAAAGGATTAATATGTTACACTTTACGGACAACACTATGTTTGTCCTTAGAGTATACTGTCAAAATATTGTTTTTCTTAAAACCATTTTAAGTTGCTTCCAGTTAGCATCAAGATTAAAAGTTAATTATTAAAAAAAGTAGAATCGCTGGATTGGGAACATATATCTAGGGAACATAGGTGGCAACCATAGGAAGAAAGACTTTTGGGAAGGGATGGTGGCTAAGATTATGAAAAGATTAGTAATATGGAAAGTAAAATTCATATCCCTAGTTGGTAGAGTGTGTGTAATTAAGTCGGTTTTATCCGCAATGTCTTTATTTTTGTATCAATCTTCAAACTATCACAGGCTATCAGGTTACGAATCATTCGCCTTCAGAGAGATTTCTTATGGGGCTAGGGACATGAAAATAGTAAGATTGCCAGGGTTAGTTGGAAGCAAAGATGCAAAAAGTAAGAATGAAGGTGAATTAAGAATGTTGGAGCTGAAAAGTTTTAATAAGGAATTATTAGAGAAATGGAAATGAAGGTTAGGTATGGAAGATAATGGTCTTTGGAAGGAAATGTTAGAATCTAAATATGGGGTCCTGGAGAAGTTTAGAGATCAATATGAATAGGTCATATGAATTTATATGGTGGAAGACCTTAGGAAGGTGTGTGGAGGAGGTATAGAAGGTCAGTGGTTCCAAGATAGTTACAGTTGAAAATTAGGTTCGGAAAGAAGGTTTTGTTTTGGGAAGATAGGTGGGTGGGTGGATTTAATCTTAGAGAAAAGTATCCTAGGAATTTCACTAATTTTTGCTAAAAGGATGGTAAGGTAAGTAATGTAGTTTGAGTGGGAAATTCCAATTGTAAATGGTTTTTTACAACTGTTGCAAAATATAGTTTTGAGGATGGACATAGATGATACATGAGCTTCGAATGAGGAAGGTAATACAATATACTCGGTTAGGTCATCCTATAGGAAAATAAGACAAGTTTAAATGGGGATGATGAGCAACTGTTTGAGAGATTTGGAAAATCATAGCCCAATTATGTGCTTGGAGGGCTATCCTAGATAAGTTGCCCACATATGAAAAATTGTTGAAAACAAGAGTTATTTCTTCTACAATATATGTGCCTTTTGCAATATACATGTTGAAGCAATTAATCATTTGCTAATAACATGTACGAAGACAAGCAAGGTGTGATACAAGTGTGACAAGTGGACAGGTATACACAATGCACATTTTGGCATTGTTAAGGAACATTTTCAGAGTTTTGAGCTTAGGAAGATAGGCAGTATGCAAAACATATTGTGAAAAGTAGTATGGATAGGAGTTGTGTGGAATTTATGGAAATCTGGGAACAATGTAATTTTCAGAGGTAAAGTGTTTGAAGCTAATGAGATTTTCACATCAGTACAGTTCAAGACTTGAAATTGGATATGCCAAAGCTAAATTTACATTTTCTGATTGGTGTTTCAATACAACATTATACTTGAAATCAATAATATGATTGGGAGGGTATAAGCTTAGCTTTTTAATTATTTACTGGAAGTTGATATTGCTTATCTATTGGAATTTGCATTAGTTGTAGCAGTTTTAGGTTTTATGAAGAGGCATCACGGGGCATGCATGCCACATGCATGCCACACCAATGCACATTGTTGGAGTGTTTAAATCAAGGTGTTGGAACAACAATTTCTCCTTGAGCCAGGTTAGATCAAGCTAGCATGGATAAAGATGCATTATTCAATTCTGTGTACAATTATGCTTGTTCAATATTATTCAAGTCATTTTGTAGCTGTTTCTCTTTTTAGGGATTGTTTGTAGGGATCAAAGATTTTTCTCTTTGTAATTTAGGTGTTAGGTCTTTTGTAACAGGGTCGAAACACCCTCCTTAAGGTTTCCCGTTTATTTATTTCTTATTGCTGAACAAAAAACACAATCTTATGTGGATCATTAATGTCGTTCCTCTGCTGCAAAGATTTTGAATCGTGCTTCTTAACTTGGTGGCACATTAGGGTTTATCAAAGGGAAGTTGAGAGTTTCTCTCTTACGATTTCTTATTTTGTGAGCTAGGTCATAAGTGACAATGGCGCAAAATTCTTCTTAATTCCTAACATGATCTTTGTAACAACTTTTTCCAACCCGAGTATAATGATGCAGGAACTGTGAAACTTTCTTTTACAAGAGTAAGAGGTAGTTAATATCCTTGACTTACTCAATCAAGATGAATTTCTTAACTATTCTCACCCTAATAGAATTAATAACCTCCCCATTATTAATTGGGCAAACCTCAGAGAATATTTAAATTAGTTTTTGTCTTCTTAAAAGTGAGGAAAAAGAAATTAAATTATAGATAAATTAAAAATAATATATTTAAAAAAAATCACGTAAGAGAATTCTATGATTAAAAAAATTCTCTCTTGTAAAAAGAACTTCTATGTGTAAAATGTGGATGTTCTTTTACTTGCTCTAAGAAGTTTTCCTAAGAAAAATAAAACAGAGAAGTGAACTTTAGAGGGACATTTTCATTGACGCCAAACTCTAAACGCAAAGTTTTCAACACAATAAAAAGGTCAAACCGAACAAATTATTTACGTTGTCGGCTTTGAGAAACGTAGTTTTTGACGTTTTAAAACCCTCCAACCAACTTCTCCTTCACCGATTTTGATTTTAATAGCAACCACCGTCAATCTTAAACAATTTTCATCACACAAAAAGCTTCTTAGCGACACGTTTGTTTGGCTTCTCTTTCGAGAAATTATTTTTTTAACTTTTTAAAGAAAAGTCTTTTAGAAAGATGATTATCTTTTTGTGTAAAAAAAGATAACTTCTACTAAAAGACATTTAAAAGATTTTTCACTTTATCCGGAGTTAGATTTTGAATTTATAGTTTTTACACTTTCAATCAATTAAAATTCGTCCTTAACATCTCTTTTAAATCTACTTACACCACGTGAAATATATAATTTATAATTAAATAACCATATAAATAAATCGTACTATCAATACTTATACATTCTTTCTTCTTTTAATTTTATTAAAACGTTCATTAAATGTTTTTATGTTTATTTGGACAATGAACATTGTTGATAAAATAATTATTTATTTTAACACGACGACACCAAATTGTACATCAAACTGTGACAGTCTGTTTAAATTCTTAATGTAAAAAACGTAAAAGGGTTAAACTTAAACAAGCGAAAATAATATGTTTATTGCTGTTTTTATGTTAATAATAACGTCGTTTTCGCGTCTTGTAGTTGGCACCAATAAGCCAAAATTTATGCTTATTTTGATTCTTTTCCTTTCTTTAATTCTTTCACCTTCTTAAAGCCAAACTAAACTTGTTTGGACAAAAGGTAGAAATGCTTAAAAATACTTCTTCTAGAAATATATTTTTTCAACATGAAAACTCTACAAAAACGCTCTTAACTTTGCATCTTCGTATGCTCGTATTTCTGGTACCCTCCCCAACACATCCTTCTTTGTTTATTTTTTAGGAAAATTATATTTTTCAATCTCAGCAGTATACGTATATATAGATTCTCTTGATACGTAAATTCACATTTTCTCTCTTAATTTACAAGTTATATTTAGAGTTCACTTGTTATCAGATATATCATCATTTTGAGCACAAAACCCGTAAACAAATAAGATAACAAAAAAGGCGACGGTCATTAATATTCCAGGGAAGTTACAAAAATAAAATTTAAATGTTTTACTAAAAGCTGCTGCCACAATAAGGAGAACATATCCATAACAAGTAGTTTTGGAACACATAAATCAATGATTTTCTTTATAATACAATTATTTAAGTCAAGAAGGATATCAATTTCTCTTATTATAGAAAGAATAGTGTCAGGTTGTCAATACTTGAAAGGAAGGCTATGAATTTTAACTCAACAATATTTTAATAAGCTTTATAATTGTTGGAATAAAATCCTTAATCTAAAAAAAGATCTGTAAAAATCTTAAAAAAATATTCTAAAATCCAACCATCAACACACATTTTATAATTTTCAAATAAATGAAAAAGACTCAAACTTTCTTATCAAAAGAAATCACCTTCCAAAAACTAAGAGATTTCTAAACAAAATCCAATTTTTTACACATGATCATTAGAAACTTGTCTGCTATATGATCCTTCATACAAGTAATTCTTATATTCTTTATTAAAACCAGGAGAGGACAATTACAATATAAAAATGTCACAAATATTATTCATAGAACAAACCTTTTCTTCTACACAATAGTTATAAAAAAAGTTTTCCAGACTACGCATTGTCGGTGTAAAAAAAAAGACGTCAAGTCTTTATTTCAATAGATTAATTTATGTTTGTTTATAATAATAAAAATTACTTTAAAAACGTAATCAATTCGGTTTTATAAGAAACTATTCAAAATTGTGAGATTTTAGATTCTTTTTAACTTCTGAATATCTTGAAAATGTCTCTTATAAAAATAAAAAAAAAACTAACAGTCCCCACAGTAGCTTACTTAAGAGACATATTAAGAAAATTTATTTTAAATAGGCTTTTAGATTATTTTTCATATATAAAAATTTAGCTGTTTTATCTTATTAATTTTGAAACAAAGTGTTGAGTTTGAACATGATATATATATATATATATATATATATATATATATATATATATATATATATATATATATATATATATATA
>Ga0209700_109344_pt1 | contig 11480 bp, 7 predicted proteins | sample SiratroredBW_FD_187528 | JGI IMG/M metagenome (GOLD analysis project Ga0209700, IMG submission 187528) | Root nodule microbial communities of legume samples collected from California, USA - Siratro red BW (SPAdes) (version 2) | ecosystem: Host-associated > Plants > Roots > Nodule | place: USA...
GATAGGAATTTCAAAAAAAAAAAAAAACGCACTTTAAGCATTGATTATTACATTAACATATATTAAAAGGTTGATCATGTCTCTCCAATCCATATTGAAAATAACTGTCACTTGTCTTAGATAACATAGTTTTATAACTAACGTTGAAAGACTTAAAGAATCAATTATGGTGGTAAAATAACTTTTTTTATTTTTTTTATTTGGCTTGGGTAGATATAAGATCCAAACATTCGATACTTAACCAATCATCTTTTTTTATTTTTTCACTTGATGCTAGACTTACAAAATTTGTGTATGTTAATTGTTACGTACATTTTCTACTTTATGTTTTGTATGATAAAGGAATTTTAAGCATGCATTTTTGTATATAACATGTACAACGTTGAGTGAAAATCCTAATGGATGACTTGTTGGTGTCGGTAAGAAAGAAAGAGAACTTAAACATAATAAAATCTTGATTTTGAATGCTATATGTGCATTGGTCGTCAAAGATGTTTCTTCCAACACGATGGAGTTCAACTTGGCATCGTTGTAGATGTTAAGCAAATCCATGAATCTACCAATCAGATGGTGCAGTAAAGGAGAAAGAGATACGTTAAAAGCAATATGCTATGAACAAAGGTGCAAACTCTTTTGTACAAACAAAACAATAGTAGTTCACCCATATACAGCTACTTAAATTTTCATATAACAAAGTAATATACATGCAAAAGAATATACCACCACCAACGTAGTATCTCTCCATGAAACCCAACCAAAACTTCTCAATCTTCAAACAGCTACCAATTCAACGCGGAAAATTTAGAAAAAAAATATTACAAAAGATTGACTTGACTAATAAGATAATAACAATGATGTTTGAACCGGTCCACGTTGTTGGCAGCCACCACTAATAATCAATTCCTGAGGACTATTGGGAGAACTATGATCAAGATGATAATCAGGAGCAGAATGATGGCGATGCATGTCCACTTTCGGGTGTTTTTCTGGTGCTTCCTTGCCACGTGGAGCTGCTGGACCCCACCTCGCACGTACGAGTTGGCACGTGCCACATGGCTCTCGATGTCGTCCAATTGTTCTCCCTGGGACTGCACCAACACAGCCATGTCTAGGAACACCTGGTGCAGCTCCTTCAGGTTTCGCTCTATCTCTTTCACTGTGTCGTGCCTCTCTTGAATCTCTTGGATCGTGTCCATCACACTCGCTCTACCTTGCTGCTCAATCGCTTTCTGCAAAAATGTTTCACTCTCACCTGTTCCAACATAGTTAACACTTCACTTCATGTTTGGTTTGGAACATGTTTCAGATCATGTACCATGTTTTAGATTATTAATATGTGTTTCCAGAACAAAGTCAAAGGTATCCTATGTCTAAAGGATAAACGTTTAGTTGGTAGTTGATATATATATATAAGTGAAATTAAGATTCTAATTAATGTTTGATCATCAAAAAAAACATGATATTCTATAACCTAAACACAAACAAAATTTATGAAACAAAAATTTGAAAACTGATACACACCAGTAGAAATGAGAAGGTCAATGGTTTTGTCATCAGGGTTCTCTCCGGTAACAGTATAATATCTCCGCTGCACGGTTTCCCTGTACTCCGACGATATCTGTTGTCTCAGACTATTGAAGTTGTCCATGGAGTCCTTCAGCTTCTTCCTCAATCCGTTCACCACAGATGTTCTGGTCCGGTCTGAGGACGAACCGGGTCCAGAACCGGGCAAGTTCAGGCTTGCCTGGTTGGACCGGTCTAGTGCTTCAAGCCGGACCTTGATCAGCTTGGCTTTCTTCAAAGCCAGGGTTACGTCAGCGTCCATGCGTGAGCGAAGCTCTTTTACAGCATTAGCGCTGTGAAGGGTCTTGCTTTTTTCGTGGGAAACACGTAAGTTCTCATGGAGACGCTCTAGCTCTTTCAACTCTTCTTTTACCTGCTCAACTTCCTCAAAGAACTTGTCCAGGTTCACGCCGCCCTCCACCGCCGCCATCTCCACCACGTGGTGATGGTGGTCCGGCAAGCCTTGGTCGCCGTTGCGGGAGAAGGAGCCCGAGAACAAGTCGTTCATTTTCAGGTTTTGATGTATGGAGAAAGAACTGAAAAGAATTATAAGATGAGAGAAAACTATATCCGAATGAACGTGTGTGTATATATTATATATGTATAAATATGTATGTATATGTATTGAGAAAATTTGTATATGGCTATATAAATTGGAGAGGCTTTGGAACGAAGGGTTTGAAATTTTCTTTAAGAATAATAATATTTTGGTGAAAGTGGGGAAAGACGCGTTCAATTTGCAACATTTTTTGTAATTTTTAATTACTTAAGTAACAATGAGAAAGACAGGGTTTTATTATATGGAAGGTTGATGGGTCTTGCACAAATGGTGGCTTTAGAATAAGAATGTGTGGAATGGTAGCAGACAGAGAAAGTGATAACGGGTCAAAGGAGGTGGGGACTGGAGAAATGGGTTTGTGGGAAATTTCCTGTGAAATGGAAAAGTATAAGCAGCCTTCAAATTTGGGAACCAAGGGAAGGGCAATAGTGGAATCATGCAGAAATAGAGGCCTAGAAGGAAGAAAAAGGGGATTTTGGTTAGCATAAACTAATGGTAATATTAGTCTGATTTCTTTTAATAATTATAATTGTTCCTGAGTTACTCGAATTTTAACGAATCAAACGGGACCTTTAGGCATTATTTGGATTTGGTGAGTTAAACGAGCCGGGTCTAGCAGTTCCAACTGTTAACGATCCTAGGAAGGGAAGTTTCGAAGGTAACTTCGTTGTGACCCCAATCAAAAGACTCAAAAGTCAACAAGTCGACGAAGAATTTTAACATATAGAACTTTCATGACACCAATGTAACCATCTTTGATCAAAAGCAAAACAGAATTACACTAGAAGTCTATAATGCTACATATTCACAAAGTTCGTTTCCCCACTTTCCTCTTGAAAAATCAACCTAAAGGACATCAGAAACAAGAATTTACTTCTTGTTTGTCTAAAGTGATTTACAAAATAAAACCCTACACGTAAATCCCCTATACCACCATTGTCACCTCTTTTCACTTGCACCACCGAAGACAAATTATGGAGATGTACATTGATACCCCCTCATAATTTGTTGAGTTCAATAATATCTTATAATATCAACAGATTCAGTATAGAAACTGAGTTGAGTTTTTGTCTTATACTTGCAGCAGCAGATACAGTTTTTAAAGTAGATAGTAATTAGTATACTCGTCAGTTGGAATAATTGCGATACAGCTCTGCCTCTAAATTCAATGGACCCTCATGATGTAACAATGCCATATAAGACAGTATGAGGGGAGAGTAAGATACTATACATCATATTTAGGGAAAGATCCCTCTATATATATATAAACCATCAGTCAGCAATACAAATGTTCAAACTGATACAATACTTACAGAAAAAGAATATGATGCTCAAAATAATGATCTCAAAAAATCTACCTCAACAGAACAACCAACCATTTCCTCCCAGATTAAGTACTCAGATTAACCATCCAACTGTTCCATGGATTGTAATAAAACTGTTGTTCACCCCCAACAGATTTTCTTTGAAAGCACAACCCAATCCATGTTTCCCTCACCCCTGCTAGATCCCAAAATATAAAAGCTCAATCTTCAAATCAAAGTAAATGAAACCAGTATGTTTCATGAATTATAGATCCTAATCCCTAAGACTAAGCAGGAGGTGGAGGTGAAGGTGTTGTTTGAGCTGGTGTAGACTGATTACCACCATTGCCGCCACTACTGCTATGTTCCCATGGCCTCACAGTGAAGAGCACCACAAACAAGATGATCACCAGAAGAAGTATGATACAATAACAGGTCCATTTCCTGGTGTTTTTCTGGTGCTTTCGTGCAGTCTGCAACTGCTCAGTTCCACTGTGCACAAACGATTGAGCTCTTGCCACATGGCTCTCAATATCATCCAATTGCTCACCTTGATGTTGCACCAATACTGTCATGTCCAGGAACACTTGGTGCAACTCCTTGAGACTCTTCTCCAACTCTTTGACAGCATCATGCCTCTCTTGAATCTCATTGATGGTGTCCAGAATCCTACCCCTGCCTTGCTCTTGAATGGCCTTCTGAAGGAAAGTCTCACTCTCGCCTGCATAAAAGTGAGAAACATATTATTATAGGACCTCCAAAACGTGCATCAAATCAGATTTAGACAAAATTGAACCCAAACTTAAAATCAGGAGGACAAAATAATGCTTCACAGACTTGAATCTGTAAGACCACTTAGAATTCCAATAAATTATCCACTAATTTCATCTAGTTTTATTTACTACTCACTTGAAGCAACGATGGAGAAAATGAGAAACTAATCATGACTATGTTCTAGTGGACTAGAATTTGAAACCCCAACTTCCCTGCTAGTAAATTTTAGTCTCTTTTTAGTATATTGATTATCCCATTTCAACTTTTTCAATATATAAATCCAAAATACACTGTGTCCCAACTAAAAATGAATAGAGCACCATACTACTGAAGAATCTAAACTAAGAACTTCCTTGAGAAACAGAAATCCTTGGTTACCGTATTTCAACTTGAAGTAACATCTTAGAGATTCACAGAACGATTATATTATTCACAACACTTCTCTCCGACATTATTGCCTTTTTTTTATTTATCCCTTTCTCTCACATCAGTAATCATATCTCAAACTCAAACTCCTCTTCTCATCTCTACCTCCTTGTATCTCTCTTTGTCGTATAAAACAACGTCCAAGTATGATTTCCCTTCAAACAATGATCAAGAAATCACACCTCGTTTACTATCCACATAAGACAACCTTATTCGACTCAAACGAGATTACTCCGAACATAAAAAAATTCTCTCATCCTACATACATATCAAGTATTCAAACTGAAGACTATTTATTAATTTAGAATCATGGTCCACGCGATTTGCGGTGAATGGATCATTAAACATTAGAAGAGCACATGAAAAGAAATGAGCTGGCTGTCACATGGAAGAGAAGGCAGGCAACACCCCCACGACTATGACTTGATGAAATAAAATTGAATGAACACAAATTTCCTTAAAAAATCTACTTTAACTTTAGCTTAAATCTGCCTACGATCAAATGTCAAGAATTAGATGGCTTGAACATAGGATTAGATATTTTGATAATCCGATAGTGGTTGGATTCAGGCGATAGAATAGACTCTAATACCATTAAAAGTAACTTAGAAAATGAAGTTAAGGTGAGTTTTAAACTCCCTGATACATAGTTTCTTCATATCTCTATAACGATCACCAACAAATTCGCTAAATTAGATCAAATTAAGATAAACATATATCATCATTACGCTAAATTAGATAATAAAAAAAATCCTTACCAGTGGAGATCAAGAGATCGAGCGTGTTCTCGTCGGGATTCTCGCCGGTGACGGTGAAGTAGCGGCGCTGCACGGTCTCCCGGTACTCCGACGACACGAGCTGTCGAATCTCATTGAAGCTCTCCATGGAGTCCCTCAACTTCTTCTTCAACCCGTTGACCACGGAGGTCCGCGTCCGGTCGGAGGAGGAACCGGGTCCGCAGCCCGGCAGGTTCCGGTTGGCGGCGTTGGAGCGGTCGAGAGCCTCGAGCTTGAGCTTGATGAGCTTGGCCTTCTTGAGAGCCACCGAAACGTCGCCGTCCATGCGCGAACGGAGGTCCCTGACGGCGTTGGCGTTGTGCAGCGTCTTGCTCTGCTCGTGGCTGCTCCTCAGACTCTGCGCCAGTCCCTCCAACTCCTTCAGCTCCTCCTTCACGCCCTCCACGTCCTCGAAGAACTTGTCGAGGTTCACTTTTCCGGCGCCGGGCCCGTCGCCGACGGCGGACATCTCGATGACATGGTGGCGGTCCGGCGAGGCCTGGTCGCTGCGGAAGCGAGAGAAGGAACCGGAGATCAAATCGTTCATGGCTGATACTCTGTTTTCTCCAGAAATCTCACAATGAGTTTAAGGTGTTTGTGAAATTGTGAAATTGTGAAATTGCGAAATCTGAGAATTAGAAGTTTGTGCGAAGCGCTTATTATGATTTGGATTTTTCAGTTTGATTCACCAACTACCGCGTAGAAGAGAAGAGAAGAGAAGTCAACGTGGGTTTTAAGATGACGTGGACGAAAGGGAAAGAGTTGAACCGGTGAACCGTGGAAGCGCGTCACGTTCTTCTTTTCACTTTTCTTATCTAATCTTAAAATAATTTTAAACTAAATTACTCAAAAACAAAATTCAAAATAAATGCAACGTGTGGTAAAATTAGAAAATAATAAAATTGTGTCCTAATTTTGTACTAAAAATCATTTTCTCTTTTGCTTAAGCGTAAAGGGAAAGAGCGTTTGGAATGGGTTAAGAGAGAGGAAAAAGCGCTTTTACGGTAAGATAATTTGTATTTCATTTCGGTTTTCAACCCTATCAGTCAGCGTAAACAGAAAGGCATGTGAGGTTTTGCTTTGCATTAATTATCTATGATTAGTTTATTATTTAAGAGGGCGACAATTAAACAAGAGCAAAAATATCTTACCTACTCAGTGTTTGTATACATAAATAAATAAAAAATCATTTTCAGGAGTATTAAAATCAATTTTGAAAGCATGATAACATATTTAGATTTTGAACATATCAAATAATGTTTATAAATTTCACTCTTTCATTTCTTTTAAAAATAAATTACCGGGTGAGATTAGAAATCAATACGAATTGATGCAATTTTTAGTCTTTATTTTAGCTTTCTCGAAAGTTTCCTTTATTTTTCCTAGTCTATTTTCTTAAACCAAAACTACTTCATCAACCTTCCAATTTGGGGAAGGTTCGTGAAAAAAATCATTGTTAAATAATTTATAATATGTATTTTCTTGTCCTTTATTGTGCATGTTCAACGTCAAAGGTGAAAGGTCTCGGTTTCTCATAAAAGCACATAGACAAAAGTTTAATTCCTGTAATTTATTTCCCACCAACCTAGGCAACTTGTTGAGCATGATATAATCCACCTTTTTTACTTAAGTTTTTTAATATTATTTTGAGTTAATTTGATCTTACAAAATAAAAATACGTTTTCTTTTTAAGTAAACTTCGTATTAAGTTTATCCATCTTAAAACAAAAATCATGTGATAATGCGTAAGCTGATTTCTTGGGAATTTTAATATTATGTCTTGATTTTTTGAAGTGAAATTCAAAAGGAAAATTTAAGAGAGAAAAAATTGAAGACCACTATATGACATTATCTAAAAGTTTGCATAAATGGATTTATCTCATGCTTTTACAAAAAATAATTTTACCTTAAATTCCAAAGACTTATCAGAGGAATAAGAAGTGTGGAATGTATTTTAAAGTAATTGAGGTTATTTTAGATAGAGTGAATTGAAAAATATAATTCATAATAAAATTACACATTTTATTCACCAAATTTTTAAAGTGAAGATGTAAATTAAAATAATAGATGCTTACAAGAAATTTTAAATAATAATATTCTTTTGTCCTTATAAAGGTAAAAGTAAGTTCAAATAACTAAACTTATAATTAAAAGTTAAGTCATGGTTAAGAAAAGTTTTATGTTCTTTAACTTTTTTTAACTCTTCTTTATCTTAAAAATCCAAGTTGCATCGTATATTTTAAATGCTTAGAACATAGGTTCAGGTTTATAATTATCTAGTCAAAACAAATATTATCTTGATGTGGATAACATGTTTCTAATACTTCTTCTCTTTCTTCTTGTTGTTTATTAGAATTGGTTGATGATGAGTACTTAATTACTCATGTGAAAAAGTAAACTATTAATGGTTAAATAAATGTTTACAAGTTCGAAAGGACTTTTTTTTGGACTTTCATGATTTCCGAAAAACAATTATTTTTTATAAATATATATTCAATAATTAAGTTGTGCATATTTTCTATTAGACTAAAATTTATAACTCAAAGTTAGGAATATAACTTTTATTTTATTTAAGAGCACAATAACATATGTATCACTATTAGATCATGACTTGGTTTTTGTTATGAGGCAAGGTGGTCTATATTATTGAGAAATAATAAATACTATTTATCACCATTAAAATAAAACATTTATCATCATTAAAATAAAACGTTAAAATGTATTTTAGATGTTGTATTAACCATTCTGCATATAGATAGATGTTGTATTGTCTACTCAATTGTATTTTAGTGGCAAATATTTTAGAATTGGTGTAATGTTTATCTTAAATTTTTAAAATAGTGGATTTTATATTTATTTCTGGATAATTCGTACATATCATTATAAAGAAATGATGACTCTATTTCACGATTTAATTTAAGATTAAATGAAATCATTGAAAAGAGAACATCATTTTAGTTTACTAGATGAAATTAAATTATGTAGCAAAAATTTTAATTAATGAGTTAATTAATATCGTGAGAATATGTAGGATCTTAAGGTGGTTAATATTCTTCACTCATTCCTCTTTTATTTTGTTGTGCAGATGTGATGTATTGCTGTGCAGCTAAAATAAATACACAGTTACAAAACTAGTTTTATTTATTGATAAAAATGGTTGAAATTAAATTGAAACAAATGTGAAGTTAATTTGAAATTAAACAATAATGATTGATGGAATTATTGTTTAAATTAAAATAAAAAATGACATTAGTATGAGATTTATATATTGAATTAAATTAAAAGTAAGCTTAATTTTGAAAAGAAAAATTAAATTAAATTAAAATTTAGTAATAAAATATATTTAGCAAAATTGAGTTTAAGTTTAATATTTGAATTTAGTTACTAATATAAAAATAATTTAAAATAAAATTAAGATTTAGCAATAAATTTAGAATGAAAAATTCTAAAATATTATATAATTGTTTAAATAAATTTATTGTTAGTTTTTAAATTATATCTATTAGTAACTAAATCTATTTCTATATTAAAAACTATAAATTCATAACATGTAACTTTTCTTCTCAGTAACCACTCTTCTATTCAAATTAAATTTACATTTATTTTAGTCATACATTAACAATAGATCTCACTTGTCAAACAAAACAAAAGAGGAATGAGTAGAGAATATTAACTCCACTAAAATTGTACACATCATTCTCATTATATTAATTAACTCATTAATTAAAATAAATATTAGTTGTACAAATTTCATCTAGTAAGTTAAAATCTTTTACTCTTTTCACAATTTCATTTAATCTTATATTAAATTGTGGAATAGGTTCACTATTTCTTCACAATTATATGGTGTCTCCTATGCACCATTTACGTGAAAAATAAAAAAAAAATGTACTATTTCAGAAATTTCAAACAAAAATTACACTAATTTAAAAATTTTGCCTATTTTAATTCACCTAGATATTCTATAGTGTACTAAACTAAAGACAAAAGAAAAATATCATCATTGTGCATTAAATACTGTATTTCACCAACTTACTTCCTCAACAATATAATGTAATATGTTATTTGCTCACCAACTTATTTTGTAGTAGAATAAATGCATTTATCTTCATGTTTTTATGTTATTTTTTATGGTCACTTGTTGAGCTCCTTGCCTTTGCTTATTGAAAACAAACTATTTCTTTATAAAATGTTAAAAGAATAACATATAAAACTTCAAAAAATTATTATGATTATTCAAACACTTAAATTTGCTTTCGGATGCTGATTTGTCTAGTGTAACAAATAAACTATGTATAGTTTACTTAACGTGCAAATCTTATATTATCTACTTAACATGTAGTTATTTTATTATTTATTTAATATGTAAATGCTGTGTTGTCTACTATTCTTTTAAAGATGATAATTTGTTTGAAGTTGTCTTATAAACATGTTTATTAAAAAAGAGTTTTTAATACATTTATGGTTCAACACAAATCATCCATGACGATATCACTTATACATATTCTTAGCAAGCAAACATGAGATATACACATATTTTGAAACCTTTCATACCCAAAAAGAGATTAACATATATAAAGTAAAACTAGGATGAAAAGGTTTGATAAAAATGTAGAAAAATAAAATAAATTTTGTTTATTTAAAACAATTAAAGTTTCACTTCATCAAAGGAAATATTAATAGTAAAACCATCCTTAAGTTCTTTAACTCCTAACATTTGTGGTTTATTTTTCATTAATTTTTACCTCTAGGTTTGAAGGTTAATCAAGGAAGGTTAGACAGAAAATAACCTCTAAAAATTATAAAAGTGGCTTATGAAATCTGAAGCCTTTCAAAACCACAAACGTTTGAAACAATTAATGTGTTTAATAAGATATTTCAACTTAAATTCAAGAAAGTAGATTTTATTTTTCATTTGAACTAAAAAAATATTTTTTAAATTTCACAATAGTTAACGTAACTTTGTAATTAAATATTCTTTACTGTCTATTTATGATAAGAAATCTATGTTTTAAAACTTGCTTAGAGATAACTACATACATGATAGTGTGAATCAAATGATTATAGTATGCATGTTTTGAATAAAAGTTATTTGAAAATATTTTAAAATTTATATTTTTATATAAAACCTAAATAAAATGATGTTTTAAACATTTCTGTTTCATTAATACAGTGTTTCTTCTCTATCAAGAAACCTTGGTAAAAAGAAGTTTACTAGTGTTGAGATTTTCAAAGATAAAATTTCTTTCCCTATGTTTTCAATTTATAAAATTTAAAACATAGAAAATTTTATAATTGACTTAGGAATAATACTATTATTTTATATAATTATATTTTTATATTAAGAATGATTTAAATTTAAAGACAAACTTATCTAAAGAAATAGAATGATACAATAAAGAACTCAACAAATCTACAAAAAAATTAAGAAAAAAATTAGAGTTTGAGTAAGAGTTAAGAAAAGTTAAAAACATTAGTAGAATAATAAATAACTATTCTCTTCATAAATAAGTGTATTGTTTTAATATTAGGATAGAAAAAAATATATTTCGATATAGATACAATTTTTTACCATGTTCGTTTTCTAACATAGGAAAATGAAATGTTTTTCGATAACATTATTATATAACCATCGCATCAAAATTCCTTTAAGTTCATTTATAAATTTTAGATTGTGAGCTTGTATTATAAATAGAGTTCAATCTTTTTCTTCTTCATGTTAATTTTCCTATATTTAAATAGTGATTCTTCCTTTCACTTAACTTAAATCTCTTTTAAATAACATTCCTCGTTTCAAATCTTCGTCATTATTTTTTTTAATCTCTTTTCTTTCTTTTAGTGCTTTATAACTTATATTATTTTGTTATTTAATTGCTTTAATTAATTTAATGTGTTCTTACTTATTTTCAAAGTCTCGGACTCATTTATAAATCATAACAATTCTTTTATTAAAACTTTGATTTCTAAAATTTAAATAATTTTATTTAGTAAACACAAGAAAAATCTAAATCACTTTATTTTGTGATTATCGTTTGTTGTATACATTTCTTACTTGAATGTTTTTTTTTTTCATCAAAC
>Ga0209700_109346_pt1 | contig 11474 bp, 3 predicted proteins | sample SiratroredBW_FD_187528 | JGI IMG/M metagenome (GOLD analysis project Ga0209700, IMG submission 187528) | Root nodule microbial communities of legume samples collected from California, USA - Siratro red BW (SPAdes) (version 2) | ecosystem: Host-associated > Plants > Roots > Nodule | place: USA...
ATACCTCAGAAAAAAAAAAAAAACTTAGATGTACGCAGATACTAATAATTCATTACTATTTTTTTTTTTCATTTAACACTTTGAAACACTCACAGTATATAAAGGAAAGAACCTACACTTAACCTCTGTAACACTTAATTTTTAACTTTCATTAATTACATAAATATATAACTTTTTTTTTTCCTTTTAATGAAATTTTATCTGTAATAACGCTGTGACATTTTCATTGATATAACACTTGTAACATAACATAATTTAAATACTATAATCGATATCGGTCTTTAGGTTTAGAGTTTAAAGATATTGGTCAAAATTTAACTTTTATATAAGAATCAAAGTATTTTATATGCTTTCATTTAATACATTTTTTATTATTAATAAAAAACATAACAATATAAATAATATAAAATTTTTTGTAAATATCAGAATGAAAAGTGATGAGATACCTTTTCTTTTACTTTCTTCACTGTAATTTGAGCCTTGGAATGAAAATGAAAACTGGTAAAAATGGTGTAAATATGGCATTGGCTTATGGTGTGGGGCTAAAGAAATTGACACAACATAGATGTGAATGTGAATGCCACGTTGAATCACTGAACAAGGCATTCTGCCAAATTCCGCTAATCACTGCTTAGTTGCTTTCTGTTGTCATTTTCATTTAGGAATAATCTGTTTATCAAACACCACTTTGTTGGAACTACAAATTTTTTATCAGAATGAGTTTAAATTTAATTCAGCTATAAAAAAGAAAGTTTAAAAAGGAGAATTTCCAACAAAATCCAAGAAAAATCATTTGTAGAATTGTTAAATATGCAGAAGAAAAGTGAAGAGACTTAAATATGAAGCAAATGAGTGAATCCTACCTGTTCAAACCAGACATCACATTCACACTGGTGGTTGTGACTGTATATTAAGAATAAAAGCATGGCTTAACAGCATCATACAAACCTAGGGTTGGATCACTTCGTGAAATGACAACAATATTGGCTTCGTATTGACATATATACCCATCCACTAGAGAAGCTACCGAAAAAATTGAGAGAAAAAACAGTAGAGTTTAACACCAATGATAAAGATTTAGATTAACATACGAAAATAATATTATTTTTAATAAAAAATCTTAAGATACTGAGTCTGGGAGTTTTCTTATTATATATTGTTTAATTTACTTTTTTTATTCAATATAAAACTAAATTTACATTTAAATATCTAAAAGAAAGTACGTCTCACAAATCAAGTCAAATAAATAAATAAAATTATTTCAGTATACCTAATAGTCACACATCATTTATAAATAGAGAATAAAGTTACTTTAAATATATTCTTTTAAAGATAAAATCATAACGAAACTTTAAATTTTAGATCGAAAGAAAAATAAAAACAAAAGCTAAGTTGAAAAAATATATATATATATATATATATATATATTTTTCACGTTCATCCCAACGTGCTCAACAACAAACAAACCCTTATCTAATAAAGGAAAGAAGAAAGAAACCCTAGAGTGCAAAATATAGAAGACAGACATTCGTTTATAATATATAAATACATGTTGTACCTGGTTGAACATGGTTTTGTTTGAAAGTGGCCCCAGATAAGCATGCATGTGTTGTTGTGGACATAGAAATGTTAGGGTTACCCAAGAATTGATGGAAAGTGGGGTTTTGCCTTCATATATTCTTCAGATAAGCATGATCCATGTAGGGTTCTAATGGACTGAGTGGTGGACCTGTCATGTTCCTTTCTTTCACACACACTTGCTTTCAGCATAAACTCAACTCTGCTTTCAAACGTCAAATGGAGTGTACAATTAAGAGGTCGGTGTTTAATTAAATCAAGATTTTTGCAGTGTAGTCAATGTAAATTTGCTATACAATCATGTCAATAGTTTTTTTCTTGAAAAAAATATGTAAATTTAATTTTTTTAAACGTTAAAAAACATTATAATTTTATGTTTTTTAAAGTTTAAAAACCAAACTATTAAATTGATATAAAAGTGTAGGCACTTAATTATGCTTGACCAAAACATATGAGAACTAACAAAATATTTTTTATGATTTTTGTTTTGCAGATACTTGTTTATACTTTAAAGTGCTAATTACTATTACATTCTTTAAGGTTTTTTCAGATTGTATATTTTCTTTTTGAAATTTACGATAATCGTATTTACAAATACAAATTGTAATATTTTTGTAACCATAAGAGTGCTAGTATTATTAAATAATATTTAGTTATGTTTTTAATCCCTTTAATTTGGGGTAATTTTGCTTAATTTGTATTTCGGTCGAATTCTTTTTATTTAAGGTTTAGAATTTAAACTTATTTTTAGTACTTCAAATTTAGTGTTTAGAGATTAGAGTCATATTCAGAAACTACAAAATGTTTTCTTTTTTAACTTAAAAAACCACATTTATATTCTAAATTCAAGAGATTAAAAATATAATTAAATCTTAAAACAATTAGATATTTTTCTATAAATTTCTGAAATGAAGGCATATAGAATGAAATCCAAAAAAAAAAAAAAAAAAAAAAAAAAAAAAAAAAAAAAAAAAAAAAAAAAAAAAAAAAACTCCATTTAGAGCTATTACATACTATGATACTAAACTCTTTTTGTTGTGGCAATAGCTTACTTTTGTGTTTTTTTTCTGTTTATAATACACCTAGTTGCTAGCTATAAATTAATAAAGATTCAGAGGTTCTCTTTTTGGGTGGGTGTATTTCTCTGTCAATTATTATTGAGATTCCAAATTTCCTAAGCACGAAGAGGAAGTGAAGTGCGAAGAACAAGAATTTATGTTTGCTTTCCCAATCTATGGCTAATGCTTTCATGTCAACCACATATTCTTAATAGAAAAGATAAAGGCATCAAATGCCCACAACAAAGTGTTTTACATCAGTTCCACAATTCAAACTTAAAATGCTGGATTACAATTAATTTAAACTTAAAAACTTTACTTCATGTCAGAGTATATTTTAAATATATTTATCAGATTTGTAGTGTTATTTAGATATTATTGAATTATTTATAAATATTTAATTTTACTTTTGATACATATTTTATTTCAATGTGAATAAGTGTATTGAAGATTTTAAATTTAGGATTTAGGGTTTACTATAAAATCATTTTACAATATAATATATAAGTGAGAGCAATTATTATTTTACAAGTTGATTTTGTTTAAATGAATTAATATATTTAATAAAATTAATTATATCAAAACAACTCACAGACAATATGATACATTAGTTTTTTTTCTAAATGTTTATAATTTATTTTATTATTTTCATTGATAATAACAAAATTATATATCTTTTCATTAGAAATGTATAACAAATTGAGATATTAAGAAATTTATTATCTATGTTAGTATTTATAGTATAGGTGTTACCGAGCTAAACCTTTAAATTTTTTTATCTACTAATTAGTGCTTGTAATGATTTTAAATTTTGCTATCTTATAAAAATTTAAAACTATTAAACAATAACTCATCTTTACAAAATTTGTTTGTTTTTTTTTTCTTATACATTCACTTATTTATAGCTAGGACAAATCATATTTTATAAGGTAATTTTATAAAAACAAATTAGATATAAACTTTTTTTTTAATACGGTATCCAAACTTATCATAACAAGATTACTTGTAATACATGTTATCGGATTACTATCATACCACTCACTAATGTTTAATCCCACTTACAACGTGTTTATGTTTTAAGATAAGAATATAGGTTAAATATCATACATTAACTAAAAATAAAATAAATTTATAATATATATATATATATATATATATATATATATATATATAATAATAATATTTATATATTGTGAAGAAGAATTAGATTAAAACTTACATGCTTAGTAATTAGTTATTTAAACTTAATTTGAAAATATCTTACTTTTTTAGTAATATCCGTATAAAGAAAATTAAATTATTTTTTTAAAGTAAGATATCAAATTGAGTATATACATTAAAAAAGTAATTAAAAGAAGACTTTATTTGACCAGTTATTTTTTTTATAAAAAAATAAGTATTAACAGAGTGAATAAATATCCCAAACAAATACCATAATGACCTAAAGAATCATCCTTATATAAGGTAAAAGAATTACTGATACAAAATATCATTATTTTAGTATATATTTTTGTAACTGTAACTCTCAATCGAAGAACCTTGATTTGGATTAAAATCCCATGTTGACTTAATATACTAAAAGACATGTATACAAGTGAATCATAATTCTTATTTTATGAGCTAGTTTAGAATTGAACAATAAACACAACTCAAATTTTAAATTGATATAAGAGAATTCTAAATTTACGTTGAAGCCCAAATTTTGAGAAATTTAATATGTTTAAATTTTAACTATTTTTCTAAATGTGTCGAGATTCGTTGTTATGAAATACTTCCAAGGTTCAATTCAAAATAAATGTGTTTCCCTTTTAATTATTTTTAAGTACCACATATCATAATTGTAGAAATTCAGCATATACTCTTATAGAAACTAATAACATTATAATGTTATGTATATATTTATTTTGTAGATATATTTTTCTTTTCTTAAACAAGTCAACATGATTTTGTATAGATATAAGGAAGTTTAAGAGAAACAAATCATTACTTCAATCTAGTCAATTAAGACAAATGAATAATTCAAATGGATTCATCATCTCAGTTATATGTAACAAAGTAGTAACAAATTAATTTTTAAGAGAGAAACTTGATATCCAAGTTCTTTTAGAAAAAGCTATCACTTTTAATAATTTAAATTTTGAGAAGAGACCCGAAGAGCATTATTTTTCTCCTCTTCCTTTTTCCTATTCTTAGTTATTTATTTTTTTCTTTTTTTTTTCCATGTTTTTTTCTCTTTACATCTTTCATTTCTAATTTCAATTCTCATCTTCTCCTTAACCAGATCCTACCAACAAAGAGATAACAAGTATAAATATTTGTATCTTATCAAAATTTGATATAGAATAAGTTTATTTTTTACTTTATAGTTTTTCAAATCACTTTTTATATGGTCCTATCCACATTTTTTATTCTTCAAACTAGCATAGTCTCTGATTTAAATCATGCGTTAATGTGATGTTATTGTGTAGGTCTTAGAAGTTTGATGGATTTTATCTTATCTTTTTCTTATTTTTTTTAATCTAAACGAAACTTAGAATTTAAAAAGTATTACATAAATTGCAAGGATCTCTTGCCACATTGTGTTAACTAATCACAAATATCACAAGATTATATTAATTTTGAACCAATAAATAATAATTCCCTTAAGGTTTACTCTCTCCCACTCTCTTTTATTTTCCAGCTCCAATCTCCATTAATTTATGATAAAGCTTGTAGTTGGAACACATGCAATTCAATTTCTAGTTGCTTAGAATTTTGAATAAGGTTGGGAAAAGAAATGAGAAAAAATATAACAAAAAAATAGAGAGTTGACATTTTGTATTTTGGTATTGATAATCCATGTTGAAGAATAATTAAATCATGAAACAAACTAAAAGAATAGGTAAAGAGAATCCAAATTAGTACATAAACAAATTAAAAAACAAAGTGGTTCATAACATATTGGGTCCAGAGAGTCAAAATCAGACGAATGTCACGGCACAAATTATGAGAAAGGTTGGAACCCTAATATAATAATTGACTGTGATATACACCATGTGCCAATGTGATTCTGCTTATTTTATTTATTTATTTTTTCTCTTTTCATAGATTATAAATATATTTTAATAAATATAATTCCACTGAAATTGGATATAATCACCAATTAAACTAAATCAAATCTATAATGTTATATGTTGGTGTGAATATGTGCTCATCTAAGAATAAAGGAAAGTGGAAAAATAAATTGCATGTGAATCTGAGTACATACCTACCTTACGTAAGAAAGCAGAAAATGACAGAAGAAAATTAAAAAAAAAATTGTTGGTATTCATATGTTATTTAATCGCTTTTATTAGTATTTAACTTTTCTGTGTTTCATTTTATAAATATCTAATAACTAATGCAACTACCATGAAAAAAAAAAAAAAAGGCAAGGTTCCCAACCTGTCAGACATGAAATGCCACACTGTCGGAAGCATATTTTTCCTCAAATTTGATTTTAATGCATACCTAATTTTTTATTATAAGAGTACGTGAAATATTAAAATTATAAGTAGTGTCACAAAACTACAATATTATAAATAAATTACACTCCTACTTTTTTGTAAACTTGTACTCTTCTTAATTTACTACATCATCGTATCCTTTTAAAAGATCAATAATTTTCGGTGGTTCAAATGTATTAAATAAGGTTTTAAGTTTGAACATAATAGGTATATGTATAGCTGGAGAGTGGAAAGTGTTAGTAATGTAGGTTAAACATAAATATTTTTTTGTTATAATTACCATTATTATCATAGTTATCTAAAAGGTGAAGGATCAAAATAGATAAATTGTTTATTATATCTAAAGTATTTTTTTGATAAAATTTCAACAACGAAAAATATATTAAACCCTGGATTAACAAGACATTCTTACTCTTATTGTTTCATAATTTCTCAATTTATGCCTGCTTAATCTCTTTTATATATCACTAAATCCTTTTAAAATACCAATAGGTTTTCGGTTCAAGTATATTTCGATTTCCTTAAATAAGGTTTTAAGTTTAAATTTATAAAAAAAAACATTTAGAAAAAACAGATAAGTCATATTCTTTCACAAATATAAAATCATTAACAATTAAAATTAATTTATGTATGGATTTATTCATAGAAATTCTCTTAAAATTTTTTCTAATTTTTTACTTTAACTTATAAATAAGACAATTTTTTTCATAATTTTCTTTTTCAGAGGGTTTTCTGAAGAAATTTATCAAAACAAAAGCAAGTGGTTGATAAATTTAAAAAAACCTAAATCAAGCAAAGATAATAGATAAAATATTGATTATTATCAAAATAGACTTAACTTAATACACTAATGTGAAAGACTTAGAACTAGACTAGACAAAAAAATAAAATAAAATTGTGACTTATATTAAGTTAGTCAGTTTTCTGTTGCATCCATTTAGTACATGACTTAAATGAACTTGGTTATAAACGGACTCATTTTATAAAATAATAATAATATTTAAAAAGTAATAGTATTTTTAAAAACACATAACTATATTATAATTATTTATATAGTTGATTTTTCATTTACATTTTTTAAAACGGGTCAAACTGAAAAACTGCTTCACATGACCACATTCAATAGATCCCATCTATTTTTATTTTTTATTTTTAAAAAAGGTCGTGAAAAACTCTTTAATTGTTCTAATACTAACAAAAATATACAAATTTTAGTAGTAAAAAAGAAATGCATTTGCCTCTAAAAAAACTAATTTTGTGAGAAATGCAACTGGATAATTGCATTCTTGATATTCAAACTAAGTTTGATCTTTTTAGAAAATATTTTATTCATGTTATCCAAAATTATTGTGGTGTTGTTTGGCAGAAGCCAAAGCCAAGTTGAAACCTCCCTAACATTAATTGCTACATTTCTAGAAAACTCATGCAATACTTACATGTGTTATTATTATGTATATTGCAGTCTCAGAAGCATAACAAAAGGGAAAATTTCAAAGTCAAACAAAACATATTCTCAAATCCCAATTCCTTAGAAGCCTGCAAAAATTGATTTGAATATGCATCATCTTCCACTCACAAACAGCACATAGACAGAGAGTTTTTTTTTTTTTTTTTTTTTTTTTTTTTTTTTTTCTCTTTCTTCTGTTCTTCTTATTCTGAAAATATTATAACGTTACAAATGGGTTAATTGTAACCTTTGTTCCAGACTTTTCCATTTCTTGGTCAACTTAATAACCATCTTTAACTACGTTGACATTTTGTTCTTTACAAAACGCAAAAAAAAAATTAATATAATTATTTTTGAAACTAATATTTATTGAAAATATACTATTTTAAATAGTTAACTGAATAATATTCCTAGAGAAAAAATATATAAATAAAGGAAAAGGTATAGTTTGTTAAAAGAGAGTTAACATCTATTTATATTAAGTTTGACCTTATCAATAAAAATATTAATTATTTCAGCTTTATGTAATCATTGGGGGAATGAAAATGCAGAAACCTGGCATTCACTAATACGAGATCATACTGGTTTAGCAATTATTAAGCATAATATTGAAAATTTAATGTTTTGGAAAAATGTATTATAAAAATGAAAAAATGATCATTATTTTTAAGAAGGAAATATTTGAAAGAAATTAATTAATTAACAGAAATAACACTAACTAGTTTATTTTATTTGGATGAAATATGTATTAATAGTTCTTCTAAAAGGAATATTTTTTAATTTAAATTTGATATGTTTCTAAATTTTATTTTGTCCGTATATTGTCGACATCTTCTATCACAACTTTATGAGTATAAGGTATATAAATAATAAAAATACTGTTATTTATTCATATTAAGTATGATAACATTTTCCAATTTGACTTCATAATAACTCTTTTTCAACGTTTTAATTGAGGTGATCTTAATTTATGATCAAATGACTGATTTTATCATCTTTTCCCATATAAAAACTTATTCTTAATTAAATTCAAGCAAGTTCAATCACTATGTCATCAACATTATTATTCTTAATACTTTATATAATATTAGCAATAAATAGTAATAAAGTAATTCACGGACAAAAATAAATGTAAGAGAAACTATAGTCTGTCATGTAGCAAAGTGTTTTATTATTGCAAAGTAAATTGGTTTATTATTTTTTCGCTATTCACTATTTTATTTTTATCTCTTTACGTTGTACATTATGTCACACAAAGATTTTGTATAAATATAATTTATCTTGTTCTTTTTTTATATTATGAATGTCCCTGTCTCGTTGCGTTGTTTTATCGTGTGATCCAGCTGCTTATTTAACTCTTACTTAGAGTAACAGCTACTATAAATATTAATTAAATAAACTTTACTCTTTCTGCACATACCATATATATATATATGAAAACGGGTTACCTAATGTTTGACTCAGTTCCAATTAACCAATCGTGAGAGGATAACCCTATAATTAAATCGAGTTTAAACAACTAGTTTTCACATTCAAAATTTGGTAATTATTTAGTTTTATAAACAAGTGATTTATTATTCAATTCTTTGAAAATAAAATGTATTTGAAGAAGAATATCTACTTTACTTTTGTCCAAGGTTTTTCACGGTGTTAATTAGTGGTGATGAATAATTAATATCAATGGGTGGATTATGAAAAAGATTAATATGAAGCACAGTGAAGCTTTAAAATTTGAATTTGAATTTGAACTATAGTCTCTTGATCTTTATTGATTTTGGTAAGTAGTTGTAATTGCAAATATGTTATAATTAGTAATTAAAGTGGAAAGGATAATTAATGCTAAACCCTAAACCCGAGACACGCGTTAAGACCATGAATTAAGTTATAACTGTAAGAAATTATCGTTAGTGTGGAAAACGATAAATTTCTCAATCTTCTTCGATTTCACGGCTCAAGGCCTGTAATTACGGCGTTAACTAATAAACACGTTATGCGTTTAACACTTTTGTTTTTTCTTTTTGTTTTCTAAGTTAATTTTGACGTAGTTTTGAAAGTACTATAAAGGCAATAAAACTCAGATTGCACATGGTCTGAAACACGATATTTTTGGAACCTATTTTTATTTTTTATATTATTAAATATTTTATCCATGAATTCGCTTTTTGCAGCGGAGAGTGTGCTTAACGGTTGAATACAGAATTCAAAGTGTCTTAATTTATGTATTTAATAAAAAGTTGTTTTTGATGATTAAGATATTTGAGTCTGCAATTGTCATGTGCTGGAATTTGTCTTCTTCTCCACGACTTTACGTAGGACTGGGAACACGGTTTATACGTCAAAATTAAATATTTAATCAATTTTTTTTCCTTAACAAAATTAATCCCATTTTTCTACCTATCAAAAAAATCCAATAACTGGATTTTGTTAATATATATCTGGCATGATTTATTTTCGCCAATTGAAAAAACTAATTGCAAACGAAAATTCAAACAAATTCGGGACAAAGAAAAAGGCAACCGTCCCAAGGGACCAACGCGTTCTGTTTTAAATTACGTATAAAATAACATCTAATTTTGATTAATTTGTTATAATAAGGTGATTAAGATTTAATTAATTAATTAATTGCAAGAAGAAGGTGTCCGCGGCGCATTCGTGTGGGTCCATGTTACCCGTTTGTCTTCGCTGGTTGGCTCAACCAATTAGTTTAAATAAATAATAAAAATAATAAAAATAATAAAAAGAAAAATAAAAAAAGAGGAAAAACAGAGTGACAGTGAGACTGAGGAACAGCTTCAAAGGTGATAGGTGAGAAAGAGAATCCACGGTTTTTTCAGATAAAACGCTTTCTTACTTCCTTCGACGCAAACCATTCTTCGTTGTACCTTTTTTTTTTCTCTCTGTAAACCGTTTTAGAGAGAGAGAGCCAAACACACATAAGCATAAAACCTTATTCTCTTCGACCTTAATCCTTTCTAAGCGTCTTTTTGTTTTTCGATCTCAATTTTTTTTGTTTCTGTACCTGTTCTCAGCAATGTCAACAGCGCCAGCGCCGTCTTCGCCGCCCTCCAACTCCACCGCGCCTCCGCCGTCCACTCCTTCGGCGCCACCGCCCGCCACACCTTCCGCGCCGCCTCCCGCCACTCCGTCGTCACCTCCACCATCTCCTCCATCGTCGCCGCCTCCAGCGACTCCCTCCGCGCCTCCGCCGGCGACTCCTTCTTCTCCACCTCCGTCGACTCCGTCCTCTCCTCCACCGTCCACTCCTTCGACTCCAACCCCGCCGTCAACCTCTCCACCGTCGAGTTCCCCTCCCTCTCCTCCGTCGAGTACTCCTCCCTCGCCTCCGTCGAGTACTCCTCCCTCGCCGCCGTCGGGTTCTACACCATCGCCACCGAGTGGCGGCGGAGGCGGCAGCACTCCGAGTCCACCGTCTCGGAGCTCGCCTTCTCCTCCGTCAGGATCGACTCCCACCACTCCCTCGCCTCCGCCGTCGTCGTCTTCTTCGTCGGGTGTTTCGACTGGCGTGGTGGTCGGAATCGCCGTGGGGGCCGTCGCGATTCTGGTTGTGTTAAGCATTCTCTGCATATGCTGTCGGAAGAAGAAGAGAAGACGCGACGAGGAGTACTATGCTCCGCCGCCGCAGCAACCGCCGCGGGGACCCAAAGGTGAGTGAGTTTTTGCTTTTGGTTTTTCACATTTGATCTAATAATGTTATTGAAAAAGCGGTTCGTGTTTTTGCTAATTTTAAGTTTTTCGCAAATTGTGTTTGTTAATTCCTCAGCGGATTCTCTTGCCGAATCTTTTCACTCATGGATGCACATTATTATCTGAGTAAAAACTAATAGCATGTTTTTTCATATCTTACGATTTGCTTTTTTTTTTTTTTTTTTTTTTTTTTAATTTTTT
>Ga0209700_109347_pt1 | contig 11473 bp, 4 predicted proteins | sample SiratroredBW_FD_187528 | JGI IMG/M metagenome (GOLD analysis project Ga0209700, IMG submission 187528) | Root nodule microbial communities of legume samples collected from California, USA - Siratro red BW (SPAdes) (version 2) | ecosystem: Host-associated > Plants > Roots > Nodule | place: USA...
ATGAAGTTTATCAACAAATAATTCATACAATATTAATGAAAATATAACTATTACACACTTTAACCAAAAAGATTTGACTTATATATGTTTGATTTGACTTATATATGTTTTAAAAGAATCTCACTTATATTTATAGACAAAAACTTGTATGTAATAGACAAAATCTGTATATAATTCAAAATTATTTACAGATTGTATATGGACGAAAATTTATATATAATAAGGGTGTAGGTAATTTACATATGGATTTTTTCATACAGATTTTATACCTAAGTCATAACCATTACACCAACATCAATTTTAATCATATACTCATTAAGATTATTCTTATTATAACTCTTGTTATTATTATTTTTCTCAATAGAAAGTATAATATTAATAATATTAAAATAATAATAATAAAAATATTATTAATATTATTATTAATAATAATAATAATATTAATGATCATATTAATATTATCTATGAAAAAATCTCGTAGATAATTATATACGGATTTGGATCCCTATGTAAAAACTATATGTAAAATTCATATGTAATAAATTCGTATATAAAATTTGTATGTAAATATATATGGATTTGAATTCTTTAGTAATAAATCCGTATGTAAAATCTGTATGTAATAAATCTATATATAAAATTCGTTGTAATGCTAAATTTACTTACAGATAAAAATACATATATAATAATCGATACGTAAATCAAAAATTTCTTGTAGTGAAAAAACTTAACTTACATTAACCGAAAAATTTCATTAATATTGATAAAAATTTCTGGTGAGTATCAATTAAAAAAAAAAAACAATCCTATCAATACTGACAAAAAGATTCATATTAATGTTATTTGAAAAATAATTTTGACTTACATTATTATAATCAACCTTAATGAAAAAATACCACGACTTACATCAATTAAAAAACTATTACATCACTAATTAAAACAAATCCTAATTAATATTACCTATGAAACAACAATAACTTATATTAACAAGAAATAATTTTAGTGATGACATAAAAAATAGTCACGATCTTTAACATGATGTCCACCAATAAAAAATGTGTATAAATGGGAAAAGAAACTTAAGTAAGAAAAAGGAAATAGTATACATTTTTTTTAACCTTTAAATAATTAAATTATTCTCACAAATTTTTAAAATTTTAATTTCTCTTAAAGTTTTATGTCTAAACAACATATTTAGTAAAAAAATTTGAAATTCTCTATTAAAAATAAATATTTCTATATATTGTTAGGTTCTAATATCTCTTTATAATCAACTCCTATATTGTTAATATCTGAACTCACTTTCTTCAAAATTCATTATATATCTTTCTCCTTTATGCTAAGATTCAGTATGGAGGCAAATTAATGAATCAAATCTCAGCCAGGTACAAACAGTAGTTGCATTTTTATCTATCTTTTCATTTCTCTGCTGCTATGATCTCTTTCAAATTCCTCTTTTTTAACGTGCTCTTTTTTGCAGGGTATAAAAAATTAATGTGTCCAATTATATGCAATAGCTTAAGCGGTTTCCACTATTGCATGGCGCTACTCCTTGTGTTTTTTACATGTTGCGCTATGGCCCTTTGCCCTAATTTTGAAAGTTGATATTATTTTCTGAGATAAATTTATTTAGTTTGAGTACAGTTTGCTTTAAATTCTAAGTGGATAGCGGGTGAAGAAATTAGAGAGAAAATTCTTGAAAGTCTAAGAGAAATGAGAGTGTTTGAACTGAAGGAGTTTATCCTTGTATTTCAACAATTCCTCTCAGGTACAATGATATTTATTAATTGACAAAGGTTTGAAATACTGTTTTTCCCTTTTTATTGAATTTCTTTATATTTTGTTGCCTAGCCCTTCGGCTTCGTTTGGTGTGGAGATGAAATGCTACGATGATAGCCTCATTCCCATTGAGGAACTAGCAGCACCAATGCAAGATATCTAACATGATGCAGTGTGCCCATTGAGGAGCTGCTTGCTCTATATATATATATATATATATATATATATTCTGAAAAACTGTTTTCTTGCTGTCATATATAATGCTTGTAGAAAATATTAGTACAGAAACAATGTTCTGCAGAATTAGTATGTTTTGATGATTTGTTGAAATTTTGGTTGGATTTAGATGGAGGTGACTTATCTCCTCAAAAGATAGAAAATTGACTGATTCAGGATGTATAATTTTCCAAATCTTTATATTTGTGTAGTATTAGGTTATAGAAGGGTTATAAAAAAATTTAACATGATGCAGTCACACAAAATATGTAGACTCTGCAGCTTGAATATCTTTTAAAGTATTTTTTGTACTACTGATTTTTGGTTAAAAGAAGCGAACACAGTGACAAAAATTAATATATATGTCATAACTTGTTTGTCAAGTTAATGAAATACTTTATTATTAAATTTAATTTCTTATACACTGCCACCTGTTACACTCACAAATTGATCTTCACAAATAGAAGCTTGAGCATCAGGTGTACACCCTAACTGAATAAAACAATATTACATACTTAGATATTGGAATGGGTTAGCAACCTTCTGAAACTATGTGCCCATTAAGCTTCCTAGATGTTTGTAGTAGAAGAAATGCTTATATGTTTAAAACAATGGTAGTTATTGTTTGAGCTTGACAAGCCTTTTCTTTAAAAATAAAACAAAGTATCACAGACCACTCAGAAGGCACAATGAGTCTAAACAATATTAAAATATTAACATGTAGTTATATTAATTTCAACACGGAAAATATAGCTAGAATATGTTTAAGTTATTACAAATAGCATCAATTATCAATTGTTCTATAATGGAAGAGAAATAAACTAAATCATAATGAAATGGTGACACTGGACTGTTACCATATTAAGTAAAATGAATTATATTCTGACTAATGACTAAATTTTTGTCTCGAAGTAAGTGATCCATCAAGTAATTACTTCATTCAATGTGATCATTAATGCCATTGTCTAAACAAACAAAAATGAAAAAAAAAGAAAAGAAAAACAAAGCTGTAATAACTGGACTGCTATATACCCATGCCACTAGCTAGTTTTAGTTTTCCTCAACCCTCATCATTATCTATTGCTTTGTTATGTTCTGATCTGTCTCACATATAATCAGAATTCTCATGTTATATGCAATACGCATGCATCGCCACCACCAATAAAGTAACGTAAGTCACCGCTTGTGCTTTGTATTTATAGGTTCACTTTAACCCCTTCTTTCGCGTCTTCATCAATTCTTCTCTTCCCCTTCTAAAACCAAACACAGCACTCAACCACTGTCAAACATTTTCATTTTTCAGATTTCTCCTTCTCATTGCTCATTCATTTCACTTTCAAGCATCTCTTCCACCCTCAGTTTCATTTTCTCTTCACTTGATAGAAGAAGATCGGAGATTTAATATGCAGCGTGCAAGGAAATCGAAAACGGTTTCGTGGGCTCCTGGCCCTCATCTCTGTCAGGTACAAAACGTCCTCTTCTTTATGTTTTTCATTTACTCTCTGCTGCTGTTGCTCTGATCTGCTTCAATTTCTTTCGAATTCTTTTGCTTTATCTGTTAGTTAAGATACACAAAATCTCCTCTCCACTTGAACCTGTAATTCTAATCCCTTTGATGTTTGGAAGAAAGAGTGACGTGATACTAAGTTAAAGCTGGAAAAAACAAAACGGTGTAACGTCAAATAAAAATGACGTGGTTAAATTTTTTAATTATGAAATTTGTTTTCTTTTTAGAAATTCATAAATGCACCATTAATCTTCCATGTTTTTGTATCATCATCGCCTTAATTGATAAAACTTCAACTTAAACTCAAAAATTGTAAATCAGGATAACCATTTTCTATATCGGGGAGCAAATGAGTGCCGATCATTTGGATTCAGTGGACTGTTTCACTGCTACATAAACATCCAAACGTTGGTTCTAGAGCATATACATTCCAGAATCCTCGTTGTAACGTTGTCTAGAGGATATAAGATGAATTCATCTTGATTCATCTGAGGAGAAAACCACTTCCATTAAGAACATAATTAAGAGTGGAGAGATCTCTGACAATGAGAAATATGTCAAGAGAATGACACCATCAATTTAAAATCTTTAAGACATTAGATTTTTGTAGGTCTTCTTTCTTATACATTGTTCAACTTTCTAATCAGTGGATGATCCAACAATTTTGTTAAAATAGGTTCTCATACCTTATTAGAAATAAACTTTAAGCACAATTTAATATTACAAAACTAACTTATAAAATAAAGTTTACACTCATTTATAAACTATTAAAAACACTTCTATCTCCAATAAAATTTATACATATAAGACATGTTAAATACAATTAACTGAATTAGGTTGCATCCTTCTCTTAAACAATAACTTAATTAATGATACAACTTAACAGTTGAGAGATTTACTTACTAAATATTACTCAAGGTCTGAAATCTTTGAATATTTTAAAGAACAATCAAAAGTAAAATTCACATATATTTATACCTTCTGTATATATTGAATTCGATTTTTATGTCAAGAATATAAATTCATAACATAATTTAAATGTATCAAAAGTAGGTCTCTCGTATTGAGATATGTGATCATAGCAGACAAGAAATAGCACCCTGGACTTGGAATGCTATTAGCTTTTTTATCCTTTAAATAGTAGTAAAATGTCAATTACATACTCTCTAACTTTTTTTAAACAAAAACATTTATTATGTCAAAAGGTAGGACGGGTACGTAATCGATATGCAAAACTATGACTGTAAATAATCTATTCATACCAATAAATTCTAACAAAAATACATATTACAATTGCAGTAAAATCTTTCATTTCAAACAAGGATGCAAAATGTGTATTTTGGCACCATTTGTTCTAGTTATTTTTATTGATCGTCTTTTGCTTTTTAGTTTTTTCATATATAGTTTGGAACCTTTGTAATTTTGAAATATAAAATAGAAATATTTAAACTTTCGCACGTACAGATATAATTAATTTAAACAAACAATATAAATAACCGAAAAGTAAAATAATAAATTCTAAAAAATTAAAAAGTGAGTTTAAAATTATAATTATGAAATTAAAAGAATGTTATATGAAAATAATTTTTTGAACATTTAAAGCTAAAGATTATTGAATAATTAGAAAAACTCTTAAGAGATATTTTCATGGTAAAAAATAAAGACAAAAGTGACTATCAACATGTTATGTGAAACTAAGCTTGCATTTCTCTCAAAAACTTCTGAACAAAAATCTTGTTCAAAAGATATAACTTAAAGTATTCAACTATATTTTCTAAAAAGAGCATAAACAAAATTGAATAAATCACTAAACTTAAAGATAATTCTTTAAAAAGAAAACTGAAGTGAAAGAGTCTTAGCACAGTTGACTTTACAGATTAACAAGTTTAAGAAATTGTCTCGTCTCCAAAGTTTTTTTTTTCTACCTCATAAGGTTTTAACTTCACTGAAGAGTGATTGTAGCAGAGCCATCATGAACCATTAAATTTGTGAAATTTTGCATGTATTCAACTGAGGCTTGTTCAATTTAATCCTAAACAAGAAATAGTCAATGTAATAAATTATTTTGCAGTATTTTCATGAACTTTGTTGCAAAGCAATTTTCTAATATATGCAATATCAGATCATATCTATGTTAAATAATAGTGTTATGCTTAAGTGTTTTTACACGTACGTAAACCTTTTCAGTCTTTTTTTGAAAGCTTATACATTAGGGTGACCTTATTTAACAGATAAAATTTTTCACATCTGAGGATTGTCCTTCAAAAATTGGAAACAAATCTGAAGCTGATTTTCAAGCAAAGACATTGTCCACATCGCCTTCAACCCTTGAATATGATGATTTGCCACCAGGATTTGAAGGCAAACATTTCCAGAATCAATCAAAGTCAGCATTTTCTGACATTAAATGGGAATGCCCTCCTTCGGTAATTAGTGAGATCTTGGAAATTTCTTGAAAGATGTAGAATCTTCATCAAAATTTCCTTTCATGCACTTTCTTTTATTATATTCAGATGGTTTAATATACTTTGTCATTATAGTTGAAATGATCTCTTTCCATACACAATTTTTATCTCTTAGCTATTGTAGGAATTAAAATATATGTTGGTTAGTTTTATTTTATTTGATCATGTTTATTAATTGATTTATTTTGGATATAGTTTGTTTTGAATCGTTGTTGGAGCGTTGCAGCTGGTGAAGAAAGTATGGAGAAATATGCTGAGATGCTAAGAGAAACAAGAGTGTCTGAAGCATATTATCCTTGTATTGCTGCCATTCCTCCAAGGTAAAACGTCACCTTTATTGAGAAAGCCTTGTTTTACTGAGAGAGTTTGTGGTACTTTATATACGTTTCAAACTAAATTTAGTTCATTCTTTTTTGTGTTTGTGTAGCCCTTTTGTTTCATTTAAAGTGAAGAATGAATGCTGTGATGATAGTCTTACTCCTGTCATCCCTCTTATTCCCATTGAGGAATATGAATCAGCAACAGGTATTACACCTGATGTTTCTGTCACAACACATGGAGACTCTCTCTCCAAACTGCAGACACAAAACACACAGCAACAGATTCCACCAGCAACATCTTCGGAGGCAAATGCAGATTCTATTGCTGCTGTTTTATCTGCCATCTTAAAAAGCATCGAGGAAGGAATCGTCATTGATGTTGATTTTCTCCTTAAAATAGCTAATGACCCAATAATGATTAGGAAAATACTGGAAGAACATTCACCTGTTACCACCACTGGGATGAGTACACCCTCAAGAACTGTGAGTGCAATACAATCAACTCCATCAAATTCACTGTTGACCCTCACCCCTGAAGTGTCTGAAATTCCATCTGTTTCATCGCTGGCATCTGTACATGGTAATCCTGTAACTGCAACTCCAATTGTTCCTTTGTCTGGGCCTGTATCTGCTCACACAACAACCATAACTCACTCAGTGGCAACAACAACTGCACCTCATGTGCACATGCCAGTGAAAGATGTGAATTACTGTAGAAACCCTGTTAGAAAATATGATTGTATCAGTCAGCCAGACATGCAGAATCATGAGAAATTCCAAGATTATAAACGACCACGTGTCCTTAATCCAGCGGGAGTGAAAAGGAAAATTCAGAAATTATGCAGATACTATAAAACTTCAAGGGGTTGTCGCCATGGTTCCAATTGCCGTTATCTGCATGGTAAATAGTGGAGGAGGATATAATCTGAAATTGCATATTCTGATGGTGAAGACTGATTGAAATATCCCCTTGTAAGGGGGAGCCATTCAGAGAGATAGAAGCGGAAAACTTTATTTATTTTAATATTTTCATTAATTATGTGGCATTTGTGTTTCATGAACTTTTTGTGGATGACCACTTGACAATACTGAATTATCTAATATTTGGTGCTTATCGTTTTACATGGGATTCTCAACTAGGTTCATAGCCACACCGTGCATCTAAGACCAACAATTTCCTTCACCCTAAACTTGTAGTGTTAGCAACCTTATTTAAGAAAAAGATCACAATCCTTACTCCATTCAGTTATAACCTAATCCTCGTCCTACCCTCGTTTGGACCAATTTTTTTTTTTTTTTTTCATATCACAAGGAAGTTGACTCATACATTATCTTTGCTTAATTTCTAAAAGAATAAACTTTCATGCATACATCATAGGAAAATAGAAAAAAAATCGTAATTATGAAACACATTAAACGTACTTATTAAAATGTAAGTATTTATTATAAAATATTTTATTACAACACATATTAGTAAATATTTTATAAGTAAAATAATAAAATACAAGTTTTATAAATTATTTAAAATTTTAATATGAGTAGCTTTTTATTAAAAGAAATTAAAAGATATTAAGATAAGTTACCTTATCAATCACTTTTAAAATAATGTATTCCTTCTACAATAATACAATGTGTTTACCAAACTAATGTTAAATGTAATGAATATATTTAATAAAGAATATAATAAATATATTTAAAAATAAATACAATCAATTATTATACTTAATATTAATCAAATATAAAGGTAAAAAATAATGATGCGTATTTATAATAAATTTGTGATAAACATAGTTAATTTAAACTTATAATTAATGTGACAGAATGTAATATTATCACAACAATAAATATAAATCTCACTTATTTTATTAACACATTTTTATTGTAGCGTTGTAGTTTTAAATTTAAGGTATTATAAAATCTTCCTATTAAAATACAGTGACATAATATAAAATTTATGATACTAAGTCTTACATAAGTATTAGATAAGATTTTAAGTCACAGGAATAAAAAAAAAAAATAGTTTCTTTGTCTTGAAAACATTATCAACTAAGTAAAACATTGAAAAATACGAGTACATCTTCATTGCAGGGTCACAATATAGAGTCTTAATTTACTTTCTATGGTTATCACATCATTTTTAAAGTTTTATAAGATCTTATTTGATAATATGTTATTTACACTTCAATCTATCAAATTTCTTATTATAAAATATTTCTACATAAATTTATTGTAAAAAGTAATTCTTATTTCTATGATATAAGATTTCATTAAATATTAAATTTATTATCATATTAACATACTTTAATATAAAAAAATCATATAAAACTCATTAAATTACGATCCCTAAAATGAAAGTGTTTGAAATCTTTTAAGACTCTTCCACTCTAGAAGTTATATAAATGATCATATATAAATCTATATCTTATAAGACTTCTTATTAAAGTATGCTAATATGACATTAAAACTAAGAGTATAAGTCATAAGAATAAATATATATTTTTTGAGAAGTCAACAATTAAATAAAATATAAAATAAGTATATATCTTATAAAATTCTTGTATTTGTTAGAGATTCCAAATCAACTAGATATATGATCAATTCATTATATATAAATGAATGCAAATCTCATTTTATAAGTGGATTTGTAAGGTTAAAATTATGTTTAAAGTCTATTTTTTAATATAGTATTAGAGCTTATTTAAGTTTGATGAATTTATCACGTCATCTATTGTTATCGGGTCGTCATCATACTATTCATAAATATTTAGTTTCATTAATTTCGTTGAGTAAACTTGACTAAAATTTACACCTACTTATATAATATAAACCAGTTTTATATCTAATTGATATAAGATGTCAAATACTATTAAAATAAAAATTATAAACTAATCTTGAAAATATTGTGTGACATTTAAACTTATGAAAAATAAATTAAAGTATTATGTAATAACCATCAAAATATTCCCAAAAAACATATGCCAAAACTTCTTTAAAATGATATAATAAGGTGTAACCCACAGAAAATAATTAAGACCTCTTTATAATTCCTCCAGTAGAAACCTTATAACGGTAAAATAGGCCCACTTGTTTTCATTGCAATCCGACACCGTTTCGTTTCCTTTTGTTTTTTGCTTATGAGATTGAACCCACCACCACTCACCACTCACCGCTGTCTGTACTTTTAGGGTTTTCAATATCTCTATATAAACTCTTTTGTTGTGCAGTTTGCAAAGTCAAGCAGATAGTGAGTGAGCATTTGATCTCTCAAATTCATCTATCTTCCTCCAATTCATCTCAGAGATTCAGTATGAACCCATCAAGGGAAATGAAGCTTGCAGAGGCACCTGGAACAAATCTCAGCAAGGTACAATCGCTACAGTTATACATCTTTTCGTTTCTTTATGGTTTGGATCTCTTTCAAATTCCATTTTGTACTTGCTGTTGACACAGTAACAAAAATCAATATACGTGTCAACTTATGTGTTATATAGCTTCAGTGTTTTTTCCACTCGCATGGTGCTACTCCGTAAGTGTTTTTTACGTGCTGCTATATCCTTTTGGCTTTTTGAAAGTTGACGTCGTTGTGATCTAGCAGTGAAATCATTCTTACCTGAGGAATGCCCATTAAAAGTTGTAAAGAAATATGAAGATCTCTTCTGGGAAAGACATTGATTGAGTATATGTATGACCTTCAACTGCCGATGAATGTGATGATTTCCCAGGTTTTGAAGAAAATCATTTTCTGAATCGATCAAAGGCTGAATTCTACAAGATTATATGGAAATTCCCTCCTTCGGTAATGAGATGTAAGAGATTTTTAGAAGATGTTTGATTTTCGTTATATCTTTTAATTTTCTTTTCATGTTTTACACTCTAAAATATTTCTTCTATATTTTGATATCCTTGTTAGCCGGTTGGTTTTCTATTATTTTTCCTATTCATGAATTTATTTACTTTGAATTCTAAGTGGAGTATAGCAGCCGGTGAAGAAAGTAAAGAGCAATTTCTCGTACTAATACATTTATTTCACACTTTTATATATAAAAAAAATAATATTTATTATGAAGTGTATACTTGTCACATGCTTCTATTATCTCTCTTTTCTTCTCTCTCTTTCTTTCATTTCTTTTTCTTTTTATTTAATAAAAAAATTTCTTTGATTTCTCTTTATTATTTATCTTTAATATTAATCTCTATTGAATCTTAATATTAATATTAAATAAAATAATAATATTTTGTACATTTATATATAAAAAAATAATATTTTATTATGAGATGTTTATTTATTTTTATTTTCTTTTATTTCTCTCTCTATTTTTTCTCCTTTCTTTCTTTTTATTTAATAAAAATTTGTTACTTATTTTATTATTTTTAATTTGTTTAGTCATAATAGTTTTTTTTAAACTACTTGAATCAATAAAAATAAATATTAAAAACAAATGATAAAGAGAAACTAAAAAAATATTTTTCATTAAATAAATTAGAAGAGAGAAAAAAAGTAATAGGAAAAGAGAAAGTAAAGAGAGAAGAAAGTAAAAACCAATAACATGTATACATCTTATAATAAAATATTATTTTTTATATATAAAAAGTATCAAATAAATATATTACTATTATAATAAAATATTATTTTTTAGACATAGAAATAAATATATCTAAATAGCAATGTGATATCCTTTATTTTTTTTATCTGCCCGTAGCATGCATAATTATTATATTAGATATTATTATCTAAGGCTTTCAGTCTCTCTTTGCCGTATCATACCGCTTTTGTTTGCAGTAACAATTATAAAAAATGTTTTTTTATTCCATTCTGTTTGCTTTCGTTTAAAAGATCTAGTTTTACATGTCATTAAATTTGATAAAAATATGTATGGGAATAATTTAGTTTTAGAAGCAAATCTAAATATTTAGAAGCGTATTTATTACCTACGCTTACCAATATTGACATTTGCAGATGAAACTCAATTATTTTGTAGCGTCAAACCATAGATATTTTGTATCATCAGAAAGTCCATTTCATCCAAAAAAAAACATGCATGACTAAGTATTTCAAATAAAAATAATGATGAAATAAAAGTCATCTTTCTATAAGTAAGAACTCACGGATTATTACTATCATGAGATGAGAGAGAAGGTATCCTTTCTCATTTTCATTTTGCGAGCTTCTCTTTTTTTGGGCAAAG
>Ga0209700_109348_pt1 | contig 11473 bp, 6 predicted proteins | sample SiratroredBW_FD_187528 | JGI IMG/M metagenome (GOLD analysis project Ga0209700, IMG submission 187528) | Root nodule microbial communities of legume samples collected from California, USA - Siratro red BW (SPAdes) (version 2) | ecosystem: Host-associated > Plants > Roots > Nodule | place: USA...
AACTTATCTTTGTTTTAAACACATGTATCAAAGATTGTTATTGAATTTTGTTATTGAATTTTATTATCAATAGAAAAATTTTTAGTTGACATTATGATCATTTATAGATAAGTAATATTATTTATTAATAATTAAATACTATATTAGCAATGTATTAAATATATTTAATTTTAAAACATTAAAGACAGATGAGATTGAAACCAAAATTGTACACCTGTAAAACTATAAAGATTAAAAAAATAATTTTAAAATATTTAAGAGATTAAATATCTACTTAAAAATTAAAAGAGATGTAAATATTATGTTATTAAAAATATAAAATATATAGGATGTTTATTTGAGAATGACAGGTTCGTAAGTCTCATTTAATATATTAAAGAAAATAAATGTTTTTTTTTTCTCTAACTATCATGTCAAGAAAGAGAAATGAATTAGAGTCATTTTAAATCGTAAATATTAAAGTCAAGTATGAAATCCTCTTGAACTTAAAGAAAAAAAAAAGATTTAAAACATCTATCTTTTAGTTGCACTTGTCGACCTTTGGCACCCTCTGCAATTTGATTTTAGAAAATTATTGATAGATGTCATCTCAACAAGATAGGACAACTCAATTCAACCACACATGTTTCCTTGATCTGATAAAAAAAACTAATTTTTAATGTTTTGTTTTTCTCGATGGCAGCACTATAAAACATTATCACGACGTGGTTCCTTGATCATTTGATTTGGACTCATAAGTTGATATGTTGAAAAAACCTCATTAAATAAAGTCGTCCTGACAAAAAATTCCAGTGATAAAGAAGAGATAAGGATTGACTATTCATGTCTTCAATGCAATCTCTTAAGAAAGAAAGTAATTCGATACTATAATACGAACACGGATATCTCGTAATAAAATGATGTAACATAAAACTAAAAAGGTAAGTGAAGCGAAAAATTAGGTACATGTTTAACCTAATCCGAGAAAACGATGGTCCGTGTACTGCGAGCAAAAATATAGATGGTACTACGTAAAGTTTGGTTGTTTGATAAATATTGTAAGTAAAAATGTTTTGATAAATTAGAATCCGAAAGTTTGTGGCAGAGCGATTAGGGCGACAAGTCCGAAGAAAGGGAGAGAGAGAGAGAGTTGAAGGGCCCACATAGATGTGTTTAGATTCACAATACATCCAACCTGGACACTATTGATACCAATACGTACAAAGACCATTTTGATGACTCAGTGCATCGGCAAACACTAATATAAAAACAACGTTATCTGTGCAGCAGTGTTGTGTTGTGTTGTGTTTTGGCTCCTAACTCCAATCAATCACTGCTCTCTGCTCTTTTACGTGCACCACGTGAATCTCCAATTTCCCTTTCTTTGTGTTATCATTTTGGTCTTCTTAAAAGGCCAAGATAAGGACCCCAAGAACAGAATCTGAGGGAGAGAAAGATGAGCAACGGCCATGGATGCTGCAAAACAGGGCCAGGCTACGCTTCCCCGCTGGAAGCCATGTCTGGTCCCAGAGAGTCTCTCATTTATGTCACCGCTGTCTACTCAGGTATCCTTCCATTAACGTTTGTGTATTCAAACTTCTGCAACTTGCTGCTTTTGTTGTTTGTTCACTCATTGTGGATTCATTATAATACCATACCATTCAGGAACGGGGATTGAGAAGCCTGACTATTTGGCCACAGTGGACGTAGATCCAAACTCTCCAACTTTTTGCAAAATCATCCATAGGCTACCTGTTCCTTATTTAGGTGATGAATTGCATCACACTGGCTGGAATTCTTGCAGCTCTTGCCATGGAGATCCATCAGCACAGCGACGATTTCTTATCGTACCTGCGCTCGTGTAAGATCCTAAACCGTTACTTCCACTCACAAACAACCCTACTCCATGTTTATACTTTATATACATGCTGCATGTTCTGGTTTAAAGTATATCCGTCTTTTTATTTCTTTTTTCTTTTACTTTTTGGCTTTTTCTCAAGTATTCGAGTTATCAGAATGCCTTATTAGCACAGGTCTATATATCATCCTCTAACAGAAATTCATAAAAGCATTATGATTCTGTGAAAAAAAAATTGTCATAAAAAGAGCCCCATCTTCGTGGTGTTTTTCTTTTCTTTTTTGTCTTCTTTTCTTTTTCCAGACATATATATGTTTTGCCCACTTATTGAATTTGAGGAACTCTTCCGAATTATGTCAACTATATTCTAGTTTCCCTTTTTGTTTTTCCTTCATTTTTAAATTACCTGATTAAGTCTTCTTTTTGTCATGTTTCAGATCGGGTCGCGTATATGCGATTGATGTGAAAACAAATCCAAAGGCTCCATCTTTGCACAAAGTTGTTGAGCCTGAAGATATCATAAAGAAGACTGGATTGGCTTATCCACACACGTCTCACTGCCTTGCTTCTGGTGAAATTATGATCTCATGTCTTGGAGATAAGGATGGAAATGCTGAAGGCAATGGGTTTCTTCTTCTTGATTCAGAGTTTAACGTGAAAGGAAGGTACTATTCTAGATATTTGATTGAGAAATGGGAGAATGCTTTTTGGCGTGTCGAAAATTTCCTGAGTGTACCTAACATTATTCACCTCTGCATGTGCTTGGTCTCTGACTCTGTTAGATACTGTAGTTTTAAATGCCTATTTTGGATTTAGGTAACAAGCATACAGATGAAATGGTGTCAATCATACATTGAAAAAAAGTTTAAGGTTGAGTCGAGGAGTTTGGTGAATCTGTTTACATATAATGGTTTAATTACATCACGTGTGTCACATCATTGGCTAGCAGCAATTCTATGTGAAACTTATGTTGTATCCTGCTTCACATTGCTTAGGTGGGAGAAACCAGGGCACAGTCCACAATACGGATATGACTTTTGGTACCAACCACGTCACAACACTATGATTAGCACATCATGGGGTGCTCCTAGGGCTTTCACGAAAGGTTTTAACTTAGAGCATGTCTCTGACGGATTGTACGGCCGGCATCTCCATGTATATGACTGGCCTGGGGGCGAACTGAGACAAACACTGGACCTTGGTGATTCAGGGCTTCTACCCTTAGAGGCAAGTTTTTATATAATCCGGGGAGATGTTCGGGATGCATTTATTTGAGCTTTTGGTATTTGTAATTGTGAGCCTATTTGCAAAATTGGCATATTTTATAACTGATGTACCTCAAATGCAGATAAGGTTCTTGCATGATCCTGCTAAAGATACAGGTTTTGTTGGGAGTGCATTGACAAGTAACATGATACGATTCTTCAAGACCGAAGATGGATCATGGAACCATGAGGTATATCAAAAGGATATTCAATATCTATTCTCTTCTGGTCTGTATATTTACTTAAACCAATATACCAACATCCTCAATACTTATAGACTAAGCTTTACTTTGCAGGTTTCCATACCAGTGAAACCACTGAAAGTGCAAAACTGGATTCTTCCTGAAATGCCTGGGCTTATAACTGATTTTCTGATTTCTCTTGATGACCGATTTCTGTACTTCGTAAACTGGCTTCACGGGGATATAAGGCAATACAACATTGAGGACGTTAAAAATCCTATACTGACTGGACAAGTATGGGTTGGTGGACTTATCCAGAAAGGAAGCCCTATAGTAGCTGTAACAGATGATGGAGAAACTTGGCAAGCTGAAGTTCCAGAGATTCAGGTAATTGAAATCTAGCCCTATTGTAACTTATCGCACAATACATCTTAGGACTTAACTATTTGTTGGACAAATAGAAACAAATTCGTCAAAATACAATCACAAATTTGCTTTGTCACAGTTGAGTAAGCGTAATATTAGAAAATGAATACAAAATCAATTTGATTAAGTGAGGTTTATGTACCTATATATAATAATTTAACCATATTTGTTCGTGATGTGAAATCTCCAACTAGAACCGTTGTAGTCCCTTCATGAAGAGAGTCAAAATGTGAAAGTGAGTTGTAGCATGTTGGCATTTGTGCATGTAATCTGTTGTTTTATTGGAGCAAAAATATTATATCTTATGCATGGACTAATTATTCGACATTCAAGGGTATCTATCCATCTCGTTAGTGGGTGATTTTAAGTGTAACACATTGGTTTTCAGGGGAAAAAGTTGAGAGGGGGCCCTCAGATGATTCAATTGAGTTTAGATGGGAAGCGGCTGTATGCAACCAACTCACTATTTAGTGAATGGGACAAACAATTTTATCCAGATCTTGTGCAGCAGGGCTCCCACATAATACAGATTGATGTTGATACTGAGAAAGGTGGCCTGAAAATCAACCCCAACTTCTTCGTGGACTTTGGAACTGAGCCTGATGGTCCTTCTCTTGCCCATGAGATGAGATATCCTGGTGGTGACTGTACTTCAGACATATGGATTTAAGCAGACATGTCATTATATCCCTTTAATAAAGTCATCTATGGTGTGGTTGCAATGAGTTATTCTGCTATGAAAAATGCTATTGTGAAGACAATTTCCAATTTCATAAATAAATAGAAAGCATATTGACTTGTCGAAATGAGACAAGAGATTGATTCTCAACCTCGGCGATAAAATGTGTCTGAATTTGACTTTAACTTTCTAGATTAATGAGCTGGCTTGGGATTCAACAATTTTATCTGGTTCTATTCTAACGGCAAAACAATAAATAGCGTATAATAGTTTGTATACGAAAACGAATTAAGCATGCCCCGATTTCCCGCAGTTCATATGGTGAATAACTTGCATAACTGATATTTAACCACAGCATTTATCCAATTATAATTTTTAGACAATTTAGAAGCACTATAATCACAACATGTTCTCTTTTTTTTACATATTTTTTGACAAGTTACAAGTATTTTGATTATCCTTGATCACGTATGAATTGTTGTTTGTTCTGCGTGTACCACTTGTATTCTCTGTGTGGATTAAAAGTGAAGAGCGAAAGAAAATGATTTGGAAACAAACTAAATAAACATAGTTTTAGTAGGAGCCAGTTTTAGAAGAAGTTGGACTAAAGTTTTGTCCTCATTCCATCATTACCAGATGAAGCAATTACGTATATTTAAAGTCGCCCATGACTGAGCCTTCAAATTCTTGTCTATAATTTGGTTAGTGATAAATACAATGACCTCAACGTCATAAATGATAAGATTCAAATAAGTTTTTATTGTTGATACTCGTTAAAAAAGAATACTTTTGAAGAAATAAAATATAACAGTTTTACGAAATTAACTTTATTATTATTTTCTTTTTTAATTTATATAAAACTATTTCTTAGTTTCTTTTTTTTGTGAGATTAATTTTCTCATGTTTACAAAATTGCTATTAATAGTTCAACTATTAACTACACCATTTAAAAAATAAGTTTAAGCCAATATATACAAAAAAAAAAATGTATTTTAAACTGTGTAAACATATTCTTGACAACATAAATGTTTTTATTTTATTGTTTTTATAACTTTGACGAATGTCAAGCTTACACGAGATTAGAGACCAAACATGAAAGAAAATTACTTTCGTTCCTCAAGAGCCTTTTAGAATAAAAAATGAATAATATCATTGATTGCATAAATTATATAAGATCTTGCGGGTTTTTGTTGGATTAACATATAATCTTTCTATTGTTTATCATATTTATAGGAGCTTTGCAATTTTAAATTATAAGACACATTTGCTATTACTTCCCTCATTTTATGATCATTCTTTGATTCCTTGTTATCTGACAAGAGGTTAGCTCTAGCAATGTATTGCATCTAATAAAAGTAAATACAACAAAAACAAAAACCTTACCCTCTAGGAATCAAAATAAATACCAATGACAATATATATATATATATATATATATATATATATATATATATATATATATATATATATATATATATATATGCATCACCTAATAGAAAATACAATAGACCAAGAAAAACCAAGCCCTGTAAGGGCAGAAAAGTATAGCATGAAATGGAGGACGACAAGATTCTCTCCTGACCACACGATCTCTACAACAACTTCCCCACATGCATGGGAAATCATGACCAAATAAACCGGGGATAGTTTGAATGGTGAAGGAAGAAAATACTATTACTACTTGAATGCAAGCCTCCATACTTCACGCACATTAGATGAACCGTCTGTGATTACACCAACCAGGCTACTGGTCAAGACACCTGCACAAATATAGGGAAATTATGACATCATGAGACCAGCAGTGACTGCTAAAAGGAAAGAGAAATAAACTGGTATACAATCTTTATAAGGATGAAATTATAGTCTTTATAGTTAACATTGCATAACGTGACCAATCTTTTCATGACTCCCATCCGGCATGGAACACATTGCTCCATGATTATGATTCAAGCTAACAGGTCGTATAGAATTCACTGCGTGCATAGTTTATAGCAGATAACTAACAAGTTAAAAGGATCAATATGGTTAGGTCATTAGTACAAGTTGTTTGCATATCAAGGATACCACTTTTTATTATGCAACTGCAAAGGCCATAATACACAAGGAATCAGAAATTCAGAATAATAATCCAGCGTGAATATAATTGCATGTCAGCACTAGCTCACCATCCTCTTCTACCAGAGACAGAAATCGCCGAGTTCCGCCACCTACTCCAAAATAATACTTTTTTGCTGCCATGTACGCGACTCCATCAGGACGTCGCAAGCACTGTGTATTAAAAACTTCGATGTAAGGAAAACAATATTTTATAATTAAAAACATTACATTAAAACACTCAGATAAATGTACTCAAATTTACAATGCAATGACTCAACACAGAAATATAATTTTGCTCTCGTCAATGAACAAAAACAACACCTTTTTAATAAGATTATAGAGAATTTGGAGACTGCTGACGGAGTAAACTGTCTCAGCCATCAGAATAAAGTCATAACCACCACTGGGATTATCATCTGCACTAACATGAGGGAGCAGTTTATCAATTTCACTCCAGTCACCAGCAAAAAAGCGAACATCTGCCTTGTCACAAATTTTCGGGTTGGGTGGTGATGGTTGAGATTCTTCAGAAATATTTGCGTGTAAATTAGGAATGGTGAGGCAACGTAGGACCTCAGCATTGAAGTCTTGAAAATGTACAGCAGCCGCCCCCTAAAGCAACCATAATAACACATTTTATATTTTTCAAAAGTTAAGGATGCTAAAGCAAAGCCAAAACGAACTATAGTTTCACCTCGAGCAATGCAAAGATTCCAGGCAATCCATGGCCACATCCTACCTGAAAATCAAAAATTGAATGCTAGAAACTGAGATAGATGGACAATATTTCTACTAAGAGATATATATACATTACACATATCTTCCTAATAAATTTCTATATACACTGGGGGGGAACAGTCTAAATTGAGTTTATCTAATCTCTATACTAAACGGAGTATCCACCCTTATATTCCTTAGAGGGTTATGATCATGAAGCACTTTAAATTAAAATTAAGAAACGATACATTCTTGCTAACTCTAGAGACAAGCTCGTCTTAAAGAAGTACAACATATCTTATCCTATAAATTGGCTCTCTATCATTAAATATCAAACGTCCATGATGTTTTTAAACAGGATGCGGTATAACATGATAAGACACTGGGAAGGAAATCTTTAGAACAGCCGCTTTGCAATGTTCAAATGACTTTATGGCAATCACTACCCCCATGATATTCTTGCATATAAATTTTAAAGTCGTTAACAAATACAATCAATGGTGTCGGAGAAATTAGTCAAAGATGATTATTATTTTTCCAATAATAATTTGATCTTCTAAAATTGAACCCCTTGATAAATGTCATTTTCTTCAATATACTATCATAAAAAAGCAAAATCGACAAAATCAGTATCTCTTCTGTAAATGCAAGAGTATAATATGAAGCAGGTAACCCTAAGAAGACTCGCGGATATCTTGATATTAATATCCAAGTTAAGTGCAGTGCAGTGGAATCGGAAAGTATTGATAAGAAACGGTTTCCAATGTGTGCAAATGCTTCCTGCAATGTGTATCCTTCTACGTGAACAATTATGCCTGGACCTCCACACTAAAAGCTATACCAATTGCATATATATTTGGCCGTGCAAGTTCTAAATTCTCTCTTATATCTAGCACAAGAACTATGTTTTTAACACACGTATGTTTTGTCCTCGTAGCGTTATATACAAATTGAATATATCCATACTAGCTAATAGCTACAGTGCTTCCAAATATGCATTCAGAATTTCAACTCAAAACTAAACAACCTGACAGACAGTCACTTATCATACCGACAAACACAATCAGCTAGAAAAAGAGAAATCCACCTCCAATACTCGCTTCCCGCCAAATGATATAAGGCAATTTATGATATCTGAACGAAGAACTGTAATTAAATCAAGTGAACCTTCCCACAGCTTTAGTCCTCCTGGCCAAAAGGGAACCAAGATTTTAATTGATTCAGTCATCGACAAGATGGAAATGAACGAATAAACAGAAATGCAAGGAACGAAATGGCACCACCTTCATATTTCCCGGGAACTAAATCGGAGTTGGACAAGCCAAAAACTTGTTGGGCACTCACGCGCCCCTGTGAATCGCCCATAAAATAACATAAACAATAAAACTAAATTATAATCTCCTCACAAATATTTTGAAGACAAAGAAAGAAACATCACCTTTAACAAAGTAAGTCCATCCACATTTACAGACTCCAAGTTGTTCTTGGCGGTTGAAGGAAGCTAATTTTGAGGGAAAATAAGCAATATTAAAATCGACATCGTTTGAAAGAATGATGAAGGGAGAATGAAGAATACCTCAGAGGCGAGGACTTCAACGCAAGGAGGAGGAGGTATGGCAGGAGATTGTTGTGCAGCATCATCGAAGATTCCGAAGTTGGAAGAAGAGGAAGAGAATAACTGAAACTTTTCCATACTCGTTTTCTCAGCACTGCCCTGCTTTAATGCCGCAACAAAACGTTAACAAGATTCAATTGAATTGTGGTGAGCGCAGTAAGAGTGAAGAACACTGGTTTTTTTCCCCCTCTCTCTAAACTTTGTCATTGGGTTCTGATGTTCAAAGCTTTGGGTTGGGTTGATTTACGTTGAGCCCACTCTTCTATGAATGGATACTATTCGAACCCCTGCGTTGCTATTTAAACACCCCACTTGAGGTGCTTCCCTAACCTTCGACACTTCTGTAATACTACAGAATTTTTATCCAAATGTTAAATTTCTTTTCAATAAAATAATGTAACCAGAGCTTGTTTCCAAAACGAAGTAGAGAAAAATTTGTCATGTTAAATTCACACAATGGTTTTAGATATATATAGTAAATTTTTTTATTAAAAATTAAATTTAAATATGTGGTTAGTTTCTGAAAAATTTATAGTTTTGATTTTCTTTTATAATTCTTTTCCATCTTTTTAATATTTACTGTTGCTATTTTTATAAGTGATATCTAGTTTAAGGTTTGTAATTATTTTTATCAATGAAAAAATTGAAATTACTATTTTCGATTTTTAACACTCATTTTAAAATAAAGAAATAATATTTATTATAGGAATGTTGAAATGTTTTAAAAATTATCACTCCCTAACACTACATCGTAAATGACATGATCACTTAACCTTTTTGTTTAAGGTTTAAAATCTTAACTAAGACACTGTATTACAGATAAAAATAACGATTTTTAGTTTTAAAATGATTTTTTTATCAGAAACATAAAATGATGAAAAACAAATTTATAAATATAGAAATCAGAATTCCATTATTTTATAAATACTAATTTTGTTGTAAATCATAATTATCTTATCTTATTAACTTAAATAAATGATTAAAAGTTGAAATTATAAATATTACTAATTACTTAACTTTGATTTTAAATATATATTAAGACTATCAATTAATCAAATAAATAGTAATAACAATAGGTAGGATGAGATGAAAATTTTAATCCACTAACGTAATGATGAGCCACTTTTTAAAAGAAATAAAAAAATATATTAAAATATATTTTTAAAGATTCTATTATTTAATATTTTAATATCTTTATAAAATTTAATATGTGTTTGTCAGTACCGTGAGATTATTTTATAAAAAAATAATTCTAATAAAAAATTAAAATTAAATTATTTATATATTTCACATCTTTTAATTTCATAATAAATATATTATTTTTTAAAATTAACGGACCAATAACCCAAGTGGAACATACTGTCCCTTTTGCCATCAATAAATAACTTAAATCAAAATATATATTGAACATATTTATCTTCAAACCATTAGGAAATTTGAAAGGTAGTATACAAATTATATTTTTAATTATTATCAGTAAAGCTAATATAATATATTTCCTAAAAATGCATTAAACAAATATAATATTATCTTATGTTTATAATATTTCTATATATTTTTTTCTCAAATTCATTTTTTATTCCTTCTCAATGTTATTTGATTGAATTCTATGAGTTAATAATCAACTATTGTAATAAAACAAACAATACCAATATGAACCTACAAAGATCAAAAGTGATATGAGTTGTCATTATAGGCATTTGTGAAGAACTAAAATGTTGCAACAGATAATAATTAGGTATAGTGATAATGTTATTGTCGTCATTCATCACGAAGCAAATTTGCACAATCACTTCAGTAATCGAGACAGCTAAATTTCACTAAAATAGTATTATAACATGCAATGTGTTATGAGACCAAACCATTATATAAATACATTATTTGTGAAATACATTAATAAATCTATTTTATCTACAAAATGTATCTTTGGTAGTAATGGCTATTTTTAATAATTCTTATAAATATTAGAAGTATATTTTTTATATTTAAAATTAAAAAAAAAGCTAAACAATATCTATTTATACAATATAGATAGATATGTGCAAACAATGGAAATTGAAGCACACATGCCTGACCCAATTGGTTACGTCTGCCTTTAAATTAGGTAAAAGTATCTATATCTCAATTTCCACTTTTCATAATTTTATTTCTAACAGGAAAAATGAAGAAATCATGAAATAGATAAAATATACATATGTATAAATCTAAAGAGAATTACTAAACCAATAAAATAAAAGAACAATATTAACAAAATTGACGTTGATCCTTTACTTTCAAAGGAAAATTTTGTGCACTTTAATTTAAAATCAAAATTGATCCATTAGTAGATGGAGATCATTTTATTCATGCATGAATTCCGTACCGAGGTTAAATCAGTTAATTACATCATTTCATTTATTTATTTAACGAATTTGATTATCGGTAAAATTAAAACTATTCAAATCTAAAGTCATATTCTTATATTTAATAATAGGATGACGAGCATTAGAAAACTCGTCATATTTTTACAAAAAATCTTATATTGATTTAGCAAGTCATGCGTATAGATAGTAAATCTTTCTAAATTGAGTATAATGACAATGTATTCATATTTTTAAATCATATATACATATATATATATATATATATATATATATATTATTGTTAATATCTGTT
>Ga0209700_109350_pt1 | contig 11468 bp, 5 predicted proteins | sample SiratroredBW_FD_187528 | JGI IMG/M metagenome (GOLD analysis project Ga0209700, IMG submission 187528) | Root nodule microbial communities of legume samples collected from California, USA - Siratro red BW (SPAdes) (version 2) | ecosystem: Host-associated > Plants > Roots > Nodule | place: USA...
AAAAAAAAAAAAAAAAAAAACTTCCAACATGTTTGATTTTTAGGGCTGTGGGATTTTTTTTAGTTAAACTTATCCATAGAGGTTAACCTTAGGAGGGATAAAATTTGGGAGGCAATTATATTGAAGTTTATGAAAAGGTTATCTTTTTGGAAGCATAATACACTTTGATTTGCCAAAAGACTGTGCTTAATCAAGCGAGTGCTCCCCCTATTTTATGTCTTTATTTAAAACTTTGGTAGGAGTAGCTAAGAAACTTAGACAAATATAAAGTAGACTCGTATGGGATGGTACCTAGGACCAAAAAGAATATAAATTGGATAAGACAGGGAAAGTATCCTACCTAGAGAAAAAGGAAAGTTTTGATGTGAAAGACATTAATTATCGGTTTTAATGAGGCTCTTTTAGTAAAACAGATTAAATTTACAACCACAAAATCTACATGTATGACCGAACACAAGTGATTCAATCTAGATACGATGGATGAACATTATTTAATGAGGGACGAATTAGTAAGAAACGTTAATATTGTGGAGACATCTTATGAAAGCGTGCAAGATAGATTGTGAGAACCTAAAAGGAAGTTGGGAGATGACACAAAAATAAAGTCATTCGTTTTTGTTTCTAAACAAGAGACTAAGATATATGAATAACTTTTTATATTTTGTGTTTTTCTAAAAAGTATAAAAATTACACAATTGACTAAATTATCTTTTAGAAAGTATGGCAGAGCAGGAGAAAAAACATTAAGCCAACAAAAATAAGACCAACGTATTTCTAAATATTAAAATAGGATTTGTTAATGTAATCTAATCTTTTTTAAGAATCACATTAATAAGCTACATTTAAAAAGAATTAAAATTATAGTATTTTAAAAAATTTATCTCGAAAGAATAGGTATATATACCGAAAAATGTCACAAAGATTTTGAGTATACATAAAAAATGTTATGAGCATTTACTGACGTGTTTTTTCAAAAGAAGTATATTAACTAAACGTATTTTAAAATAATCATAATTTGTAGTTAATAAAATATTGTTTTTAAAAACGAATGTGACATATGTTAGCGAAATTCAGTAAAATATCTTCGGCATGACATATGTTAATTTCTTAACTTCTTCAATTTCTCGCTCAAAATCCCTCCTTTCATGTCGTGCTGATGTCGTGGTTTGATTAATTTCCACGCGGTTTTAACTTTCGTTAAACTCATCTCATGCCTTGATCGCAATTCCACGACCTTTTAACTTCCCATTCAACACATCTCATGCTATGATATTTCCCATGCTGCATTATCTCACGATAAATATCTAAAGCGCGATAATCAAAATACACGCGCTTACTACAACTTTAGATGTGGTTGGAGATAGCAGAGCACAATATATAAATATAGATATAAATCTCATTTATATCTCAGTTTTAAAAGCTTAAATTAAGCTTAAAATTAAACTACTAGCATGTATAATGAGATATAGTTTATCATCAAATCAAATTCATGATAAGTTGAAGAAAAGTTAGTCTTGTTCGGGTTAGGATCTAATTTGACTTCACCTTGGTAGCATAACCCCCACTTGAATTGAACTTGAACTAATTTGAGTTTAATTTGATATTTAAATCACTTGCAATATGATGCAAAACGTTGTTACAGCAATGATCACATTCTGAGATGAATTATTTATATGCAGGCAAGGACAAGGTACAAAAATGAGGTTAAAGGGCAATAATGCAGTAATCTACATATATGGGACTAAACCTCATCAATTTGTGGCTCAATCAAGGACACTAGAAAATGTCAAACTCCACTTGATGGCCATACCCTTTTTACTTCACAGCTAACAGAAAACACACTGTTTATCTAAATATGCAACGTCACTTGTCATACAATTTTCTATGGTACAAGTATTTTGGTAGGTGGGGTTGATTCCCTAACACTTGTAACAGAACATGGTGGTGTTATTTTCACAACCTTACTCCTTAGTTTCCTGCACTGTCTAATGACATTTTTCTGAGCAGATGCATTTACTCTCATAATGTCCACTTTCACTATATGGTGATCAGAAGTTCCCTTTGAAGAAATGACTGAGTAGGACCCTGGTACATATTTGTATGGAGAGGTTGGGGAAGCCAAAATGTAATCCACTCTTGTGCCATACTTGCATGTCCCCTGCACATCTATTATTTTAGCACTCAAGTTAGACTTCCAAGTTTGAACAACCATGATCATAATAATTACCTAAGCTTAGTTAGAAAAAACAACTGAACAAGTGAAAAAATACTTTGGCCTTTGGCAATGATCACAATGGGCTCACATTCTCCTGCATAATCCTTTGCATCAATATAGCCTTTGGATTTCATGAGGTTCATGACTTCTGACCTTGGCCTAGGCTTTCCTAGTTTCTCATAGTACTACAATACAACAAACAGAAACTCTCTCAGAGGGGTGTGGAAAAGAAAATCAATTTGATATAAATAGTTGTGAGAACTAAGAATGTTACATTAAAAATATCTGTCCATCTCTCAGATGAGTAATCTGCTCCATATAAGGAATTGAGACCTCCTGCCAAGATGTGGGGAGGGTCATTGGACCGAAATATTGCCTGCACTTGTTTCATTCTCCAATTCTCATCTAAGTGGTCAAGTTGAGTAGAGTGGAAATTTATTTCCCCTGCCCAGGGCACATCAATTGTAGCCTTCAAAACATTCCTAAATCACACAAGAAGTTGTCATTGCACTTGTAGACCCAAAAATCTATATGGTCTAAAACAACAATAAAGGAGATATCTTCATTTGGTAAATTGTTCTATTTCAACATCCTATGTAGTTAGTTACATTGATAAAAATATCAGACCAACTATGTATGCAACAAAAAAGTGAACCTAAAAAATTGTGGACAAACAGAGGCATGACAGTTTTTGTCTTTCAACTAGTCATAATAATCATCATCATCATGGTAACCAAGTGTTTTAACTGAAGAGTGGCAATTATTTCAATGGAAAGGTGGGAGGAATAAAACACCTGAAATCATTATCATCAGCAATCTTTTGAACTTTCCACTTCTTAATTGGCCATTTGGATAAGATGGCATTTCCATATTCTGGAGCCCAACTCTCAGCAAACACATATTTCATCCCCAAAGCAGCTGCCAGATCAGAAAGAGGCTTCATGCTCTTCTCTTCCTCTGCCTTCACATCCTGCAGGGCCATCACATCGGCATCAATCTCCCTCAGAACTTCCAGAATGCTTCTGCTGCTTGTGAATCTCTCAGTGCCCTCAGAATAGTTCATAATGAAAGGAAAGCACACAGGAGACCTTGCAGGAACCTGATGCCTGCCAGAAACATTTCCCATAATTGTATCTGATGTGCCCTCTTTGCTTTCCATTGAAGCAAGCAATCTACTATTTGCCAATGAAATCTCATTGTCAGGGAGATTAATAGAAACCTTCAAATTCGAACGTGGCAAAATCTTGGAGTCAGAAAGATGCTGAGCTTTGTTCAGAGAGGCATGCAATGGAGATTGCTTAAGTATACTCTTGGGAAAGTCACCCTTTTTCTCTTTAGATCCATGCTCATGATTGGAGACAACCCATTCATCAAATTCTGAAACAGCAGGTGCAAGTGAAAACATGGCAACATTGAATGTAGCAATCCTAATAGGCCTTCCAGATTCAGACTCAACCAAGAGGCCATTGGAGTCACTTCTAGATTTGTTTTTACACAATTCTGATCTAGAGTGACCCTTAAAGTTCAACTTTTTAAGCCTTTTGATAACAACTTTAGACCTGGGGCGCTTCCATAGTAGCCACAATATCCTTGAATAAAAGTGCCGGAGTTTTCTTCTAATGACACTAAACATCTTGCCACAGAAACAATTTAACAAACTCGTTTCTGGGAAGGAAAATACAAATTCAATGTTTCTTTTTTCATGACATGTTCATGATTTCTTTCACCACCTTAATCAGTGGCACATCTTCCAAACGAGCCAATATATAATAAGTTGAGACAAATTAGGTTCTAACTACTCCACGGAGGGAGATAGAAAGAGTCAGAAGAGTTGACAATGGTGCAATGTTGTTGAGCTTCTTTTCCAACACAAGAAAACAAGGCCAACTGCTACCAACATGAACAGATGAAATTAACTACTGTCTTGTTTTTTATGTGGTAACAATAACAACCATTATAAAAAATTTGCATAAAGCAAGTAATGATTTTTTTAGTAGGGTCAGCCAATGTTCAGTGGAGTGGAAGCCTCCATTTACATCCCGTGATTTGCAGACATTTTTGACTGCATGGCATCCATTGCGTAGGCTGATGCAGCTTTATACTTTTCTTATATAATGAGTTGAAATCTTAGCTTTCTCGGATCTATTATAAAAAGTTACAATTTAGTTGTTATTATTGTATAAATAGTGGATCCTGCTTTCGATTTGTAAACAACATAAACTTTACATCATAATCTCTCAATATATTTTGTCTGTGTATGCTATTGTAATTTTGATTGAGCTATTCTATCCCTCAAAAAGATAATTGGAAAACAAAGATTTTTTGAAGTCCTTTTCACTAAACAAAAGTCAATGACTTAGGTAGAGAAAGTGGGAAATGGATGAACAAGATTTGATAACCACGCCTGTGCAAAATCAGCATGCAGTTATAGCTAAACTTTTATGATGCACTTTACAATTATATGAAAAAAATTAATCTTACCCTTAGTATGACTAAACTATGTTATTTGTGAATACAGGAGCTTTACTATTAAATGTTTGAAATAGGCTAAACGGAGGTTATAAAGAATAGTCTTTGCACTCTCATAAAAAAGTAATCTCACACTTAACCTGTGTTATTCTAAATGTTTTTTAATCTCTTTAATTTCAATTCAAATTCTCTTTTGATCGAACTAATGAAGTCCCTTTTCAATTTTAAATATACTTACCCTTTCAATTGATGCCTTCTATAATGCAGTATACTAAATACTAAATATTGAGTCAAAAAAAAATATATTGAATTGTGACCACTGAACAAAGTCTAAGCTTGAAATTTTGAACCCTTCTCAGTTAAGTATAAAACTTGGTGGGTGAGCAAAAGATTTTTTCAACAATTGTGAAAGATTGGTTCTGACAATACCTAGTTAGATTGTTAGTTAGTGATGTCTATTTCAATAAGCATGACTAACAATGGATATAAAATTTGTATGAATTCAAGTCGAGTGTAGGTAGTTAGTTTACAATTGACTATGTGAAAGTTAATAAATTATGAAATTTCGAAAGTTTAAGATTAGGTTTTCTGAATCAATTTTCTGACTGACTTGACTATCAATCTTTTAGGAAGTTAAATAAAACAGATATGGAATGAATGATATGTGAATTTTCTAAGATTCTAACCAATTATAAAACTTAGAAAGTTAAGGAGTAGGTTTTCTGAATCATTTTCCAAATTGACTTGACTATCAATATTTTCAATAAAAAGTTTTAAATATACCATAATTTAAGAAAAGTTTTTATGCATATCAATTCTTGGCTGATAAAAAAAATGAGATTTCACACACTCCATTGTTTAATGTGAGTTTTAATTGTTTGATTTACAATAAATTTTGATTTGTGAATAATTTTGAATGAGTTTTATGTGATTGACTTTTAACTTTCTCAAATAGAACTCGTGTTCATGTCATAAAATAATACCTTTTAAGAGAAATCGTGAATGGTTAATTAATGTGTTTTAAAATATACTAACGTATTTATAAAAGATAAAAATATTAATAGTGATTTTTTTAAACATGTATTTTCAACTAAATATATATTTGTCTGTTATCTATCACATTTTATATACGGTAAAAATCAATAAATACTAATATTTCACTTAATTTATGAAATAATTTATTTTACTGCTTTAGAAAGGTCGAAAAAGAAATTTATTCAAACGTTTTCTTTAAGATATAAAGTTTGTTTGAAGATTTTTTATCAACACTTAAAAAAGAAAGCAAATATATATTTCTCTTCCTTCTTTCTTTATCTGCATGCGTGCCCATTCACAATTTCTATTGGAAACTCACACAAACATAAGTGATCGAGTACAATTTCTAAACACAATTCAAATTTAGCAATATTAAAATATTGTTTAATTTTGTAAAATGAAAAATTGTAAGTTGCAAGAAAATATATATCAATTTTTTCATTTACGTTTAATATTAATCTTTTTACTTGATTAAACTTTAAGGTAAGTTTAGATATTTTTGTTATGAATGAGATGAGATCATTTTTACCACTCACTAAATTAAAAATTCCCAAACTTTTGTTTATTAGTCTAACTCACCATGATCAAATCCAATAATGAATCATCCCCTTTAGATAACAAAGTTAATGGAAATACATTGAATGTATAACATCAGAACATTCATTATTATGAGCAAGGAAATCAAACAAGACTAACAATGTCCACACACAAAGTGACACAAGATACAAGTTATCGTGATGAAGCGAGTTAAGTTATTTATTTGTTCCAAAAGACATTAATAAAGTTGAACATGGAGTCACTGATCATAGAACCACTGAGAGGACCATAAAAGGGTCCACCGGAATTGTTTATCACGCTTGAGACGGTGGATGGCTGCCCGGTGGAAGCGGTAGGCGAATTAACAACGTCACTGAAAGCCATCTTCATAGCTACCATAAGCTCTACCATTGAAGAGTGCTGAGAAGGACCCGTCATGTTGCACATAAAACTACCTTTTGCAGCATCATACCAAACCTGCACAACAACCAGAGACAACCTTTGTTCCGAAGTGACGCAAAAGTATGTCACAAACATAGAGCATCCGTGTGTGGCGGTGTCGTGTTTGCTAGCAAGCATGATACCAAACCTCACGCGGGGAACGCCGTATCCGATGCCAAACAGCCCTCCATCTTGTTGAACTTTTATGAAATTGCCCCAGTGCTTGCAGTTAATAGAGCCAACCTCTCTCACACCCTCTTTGTTGGTTTCAAGGTCTTCAACACGGATGTCCACTCTGGTTCCTTCTCTGTCAAAAGTGTAGTCTCTTAGGGTCACAACTGCGCTGTCCACGCCAACTCTCACACGGAGGGTGCATCTTCTTGAGTCGGGAGTTGAGTATACTACAGATTGGTCTTGCCAGTTAGGGCTCTTTGATACTTCAATTCTTGATATGTGACTGCTATATGTGCTGCCCATAATGGCCCCTTTTCACTTGATTTTTGCCTTGCCAAAATTGATCAGTTTGCATGTGTGTTATAGGCATTTCGCTGGATTCTTAATTAGCTTGGAACGGAAGCATGGTCCTTCCTTTTGCGAAGATAATGTATATTAATTATTTGGAACATCCTTCTGCAGATTATATTCCATATATCAGTGGATTTCCTTTTGACTTCACTTCTTTATGTACTGATTCTAGTTCCACATGTAAGAGTAGTTATACGTGACCATTTCATTCACACTCCACCATATCATATTATTTATTATAACTTGCTTTTTTAGGTGTTAACGAGAGTGAAGGTTGATCTCTACCATCTGTATTATTTGCTTTATGATGTGCACAAGTGAATTTTAGCAGATTGGGCCACGCAAAATCCATCCAAAACCATTCACCACTCTACTAAGGTTTTGGAGAATGAAATTATAGTAAATTTTGGTATATAAAACGTAAGCTACTTATATAGGGACTGAATAGTTGTTACATGACTAATTTTAAACATTATCTGCTAGATTTTACAAATCAGATATATATTTAATAATATGTGCAATTTAATATAGAATTGTAGAAGATTCTTATAATATCTATTGGTATAGGAAACTAGCTACAAAAAAATGAGAAATATTGTAACCTTTTATAGCTCTAGATTTAATGTTCTAGTTGTACTTTAAATTAAATTACCGGGAAACCAACTCACTTTGATAGAGTGCAGCAAGGCCTATTTCTTGTTGCCTTCAATTGTAAGTAGCAAGTAAAAAGCTTCCTATTTGGTTTCAAAAGGAATCTATGCAACTGCATGGTTCATCTTATTGGATCTTTGTATATCAGAACGTCCTACTGTTATCAAATTTGCCATTTTGCTTTGGGAAGTTTTGTTCTCCTTGGTTAGGTAGCCAAGAATTCTCTTTTTCTAAGTTGGTTTCATTATTTTCACGTTGTTGTTTTATAGTTAGCTTAGCCATATATTAAAGGAGCAGGTTTACATTGCAGATCTGAACAGCCATTGTTAAATGCAGAGGAGGACTCAAGAACCATGACCTAAAATCCATACTTTAAAGTTAAATTTAAGTTAGTAAAACTACTTTAAATGGGTGGAAAATATCTTGCAAATTGAAGTAATCTTACTGCAAAATTTTAACACTAACAAGTCAGAAAGGTTGATTAACCAAATACATGGCAATTGATAAATTATACAGGAGTCTTGCAACCTAAGATATGCATTTCCTCTGAACTAGTTTGCTCTAAGCGAATGAAGGATTCCTAATAAACTATTGGAAAACAGAGGCCTGCAAGATTAAGAAGCATGATCCCACCTTCACCGCCGTTTGTTCGTTCTCCTTCACAGCAAGTGCAGCACCGTCTATGCATATCATTCTTCGCACTGAACCCAGCATTGAGGAATGCGTCGACCAACATATTTGAACAGTGTGAGTGGCAATGAGGAGTTTATGGAGATTTAGGGTTTAGGTGGTAGAGTAGGGTTAGGAAGAAGAAGGAAGTTAGTGAACTCTGAGAAAGGATCATATCTCAACAATCAATTTCACTTTATGAAACTTAACCACATCATGATAAATTTAACATAATGAATCATATTGATACATTTAAAAAATATCTAATTGAAAATTTTAAAAAATAGTACGATGAAATTAAGCATAACTCAATAATAAATATAGTAAGCCTTTAAAATTCTAAAACAATGCAAATTAATATACCTTATAATATTGCTTAGATTTGGATAATGAGAAATGACTAAGTGAGGGTTCTTAAAAAAAAAGTAATAATTAGCCATAAAATAACTCAAAAGTTTTTTTTTTTTAAATTGCTCAATTAATTCCTAAACTATTTGATAAAGTTTAAATAAGTCCTTAAACTAAAATAACACTTATTGTCTCTTAACTAAAAAAAGTATAGGTTCTTAAGATTAGTTTGTGATGGTTTAAAAATTGTCAGAAAATGATAATTTATTATCAAAGGACTAAAAAGTAGTGTTCGTGGACTCAATTAAAATAAATAGTTTATAGAGTAAACAGATTTCAACGTGTTGGATGATATGCTGTAAGTGTGTCAACACCAAGAAAACATCAGAGCAAGTCAAATTGACACGCTTACTCTAGTTTACCAAGAAGAAAACAATTGAAGTAGTTTAATCTGTTCTTTTATTTAGTGAATAGATCTTAATTCAGATAAGATTATGCCAAAATATATAGTAGATTAATTATAGTGTAACTCATTATGAATCAAATTCATCATTAATGTTCGTCCACAGAGATGAATATGAATTAGCATCACAGAACTCTATTATTGCTTAAAATTTAAATTAATTTTGTAAATCTTACCGTGTGACAAATTTAAAAAAGTAACATAAAAATTCACCCAAATGATTAAAATCGTTACCGTTGGGGTTTATCTTAATTTTATAATTCTACAATCAATTTATATATAAATATATAAATTTCTTAATTATATGCTGTACATAAATAATTCACCTATTTAAACGTGTCATTTTAACTCAACCTGAAATCTCTAACAAATTTAATAAAAGTGTACAAAGATTACCTTAAACATAAAACACAAGTGTACTGAAGATTACCTTAAACATGAAAAGTTTGATTACAGGGAAGGAAACAAAACAAGACTATCATAATCTCCACATACAAGCTAAGATACGATGATGCTGAATCCCTTTGGGAACATGAGAAACGCAGAAGTGAGTTTTACCTTGATCTGTTGCTCAATCCTCACTTACTTACTCGTCATGTACACAGTAAAAAAGTTGATCATGGAATCATTGACCATAGAGCCATTGAGAGGACCATAGAATCCACCAGAATTGTTTATAATGCGTGTGTCTCCATGCGCCGTGGAACTAGGCGAACCAACACGATAGGCCTTCTTCATAGCCGCCATAACCTCTACAGCCGAAGCATGTCGGGAAGGACCAGTTATGTTGCACATAAAAGAGCCTTTAGCAGCATCATACCAAACCTGCACAACAACGAGTGACAACCTTTGTTCCGAAGTGCCGCACACGTGTGTCACAAACAAAGAGACTCCGTGTGGAGCAGTGTCGTGTTTGGTAACAATCAGAAAACCACACCTCACGTGGGGAACGCCGTATCCGACGCTAAACTGCCCTCCGTCTTTGCGAACGTCTAAAGTGGAGCCTCCGTATGTGAGATCGATGGCACCAACACCTTTACCACCTTCTTTGTTGGTTTCAACATCTCGAACCCTAATGTCCACTCTGGTTCCTTCTCGATCGAAAGTGTAGTCTCTGAGGGAGACCGGTTGCAGTGTTCAATCCCACGCTGGCGTGAATGGTGCAGGTTCTTGAATCGGGAGTTGAGTATACCACAGATTGGTCTTGACCGCTAGGGCTCTTAGACACTTCAACTCCTGATATGGTGCTGCTATATGTGCTTCCCATACTGTATCTCTTTCTCAATCACCTCGTTTTTACCTAATTGCTTTGCCATGAGTCTGTGTATTATAAGCACTTCGCTGGATTCTTAACTAGCTTAGAAAGGAAGCATGGTTCATCTTTTGTGAAAGATGACTACCACCTTCTTGTTCTTCTCGGGATAAGATTCTATATCAGTGGCTTTTCTTTTGTCTTTGATTCTTTATTATCCTCTGCTGACAAGATACTCTCCATCTATCTAAACTTTTTCAAGTTTCACTGAGTTTCTTTTTCTATTAAATAAAAGGTGTGTAATAGATATGGTGATGTAAGCATGATGTAAGCGATGATGTCAGCATGATGTAAGCATGATGTCATCAGTAACTAGAATTTTCTAGGAGTGATGTAAGCATGATGTAAGCGATGATGTCAGCATGATGTAAGCGATGATGTCAGCATGATGTAAGCATGATGTCATCAGTAACTAGAGTTTTCTAGGAGTGTCTTGTAAAGGCCTTCCCTCTCCTCTATAAATAGGGGGTCTTGGCCCTTGTAAGAGGCAGGAAACGACAATGAAGAATTAATGGATGAATTGATGATACACAAACAAATGTTTCCTTACTGGGACCCATTACATGGTAGTATGACTCAAAGCGAAGCTCAACAGATGAATTGTTCTGTCTCTACTAGGTCCGATTAAATAAAAGGTGCGTCCATGTCTGGCTGGTTTCTCCTACTCGTCTTCGGCATATAATTTATACCATCATATCCCCTTTTGGAAAACGGTTTGGCTCTGATACCATTTCGGACAGAACCTCCCCATAAGGAAACAAGAACAGCCCCTCAGGTCTAGACAGTGCCACCATGGCTTAAAA
>Ga0209700_109351_pt1 | contig 11468 bp, 8 predicted proteins | sample SiratroredBW_FD_187528 | JGI IMG/M metagenome (GOLD analysis project Ga0209700, IMG submission 187528) | Root nodule microbial communities of legume samples collected from California, USA - Siratro red BW (SPAdes) (version 2) | ecosystem: Host-associated > Plants > Roots > Nodule | place: USA...
TAATTATATTAAAATGGCAATAAAATAAAACAATAAAGCTAGAAAAAATTTTTATATTATTTATTATTTAAATTATTTACTTGCCCGGACGAAATTGGGTGTTGACAGGATGAACAAATGGAACACATGTAAACATTTGGATTGTGGGTTTAATGGGTGCACTGAATTGGTTAATTCGATGTGTGGTCAGTCAGTAATGTGCAAACACACACAAAAGTACATACTATTACACAATTGGTATCTGCTTTGGTGGCCATGACTTGTCAAGAAGGTCCATTCCTAACTTTTGCCATTGGAAAGGGGATTTGAGTATCATGGAATGACACGGAGGTAAAGATTTCAATTGTGGGTTTAATGGGTGAACTTATTTGGTTCATTCAATGTGTGGTCAGTCAGTAATGTGCAATTACACACATAACTACATACTGTTACACACTTGGTATTTACTTTGGTGGCAATGGCTTGTCAACACTCTCCATTCCTTACTTTTGCCATTGCAAAGGCGATTTGAGTATCATAGAATGGAACAGAGGTAAAGATTTCAGTTGTCGGTTTAATGGGTGAACTTATTTGGTTCATTCGATGTGTGGTCAGTCAGTAATGTGCAATTACACACATAACTACATACTGTTACACACTTGGTATCTGCTTTGGTGGCAATGACTTGTCAAGACGGTCCATTTCGAACTTTTGCCATTGGAAAGGGGATTTGAGTATCATGGAATGACACGGAGGTAAAGATTTCAATTGTGGGTTTAATGGGTGAACTTATTTGGTTTATTCAATGTGTGGTCAGTCAGTAATGTGCAATTACACACATAACTACATACTGTTACACACTTGGTATTTACTTTGGTGGCAATGGCTTGTCAACACTCTCCATTCCTTACTTTTGCCATTGCAAAGGCGATTTGAGTATCATAGAATGGAACAGAGGTAAAGATTTCAGTTGTCGGTTTAATGGGTGAACTTATTTGGTTCATTCGATGTGTGGTCAGTCAGTAATGTGCAATTACACACATAACTACATACTGTTACACACTTGGTATCTGCTTTGGTGGCAATGACTTGTCAAGACGGTCCATTTCGAACTTTTGCCATTGGAAAGGGGATTTGAGTATCATGGAATGACACGGAGGTAAAGATTTCAGTTGTCGGTTTAATGGGTGAATTCATTTGGTTCATTCGATGTGTGGTTGGTTAGTAATACACAATTACACACATAACTACATATTATTACACACTTCGTATTTGCTGTGGTGGCAATGGCTTGTCAACACTGTCCATTCCTTACTTTTGCCATTCGTAAGGGGGTTTTAGTATGATGAAATGCCACACAGGTAATGATTTCAGTTATAGGTTTAATGGGTGCACTCATTTGGTTCATTCAATGTGTGGTTGGTTAGTAATATGCAATTACACACATAACTACATACTATTACACACTTCGTATTTGTTGTGGTGGCAATGGCTTGTCAACACTCTTCATTCCTTACTTTTTCCATTTGTAAGGGGGTTTTAGTATGATGAAATGCCACACAGGTAATGATTTCAGTTGTGGGTTTAATGATTGAACTCATTTGGTTCATTTAATGTGTGGTTGGTTAGTAACACTGTTACACGCTTGGTATTTGCTTTGGTGCCAATTGCTTGTTAAGACTCTCCATTCCTTACTTTTGCCATTTGAAAGGGGATTTGAGTATCATAGAATGGCACAGAGGTGAAGATTTCAGTTGTCAGTTTAATGGGTTCACTCATTTGGTTCATTCGATGTGTGGTTGGTTAATAATACGCAATTACACACATAACTGCATACTATTACACACTTGGTATTTGCTGTGGTGGCAATGGCTTGTCAACACTCTCCATACCTTACTTTTGCCATTCGTAAGGGGGTTTTAGTATGATGAAATGCCACACACGTAATGATTTCAGTTATTGGTTTAATGGGTGCACTCATTTGGTTCATTCGATGTGTGGTTGGTTAGTAATACGCAATTACACACATAACTACATACTATTACACACTTCGTATTTGTTGTGGTGGCAATGGCTTGTCAACACTCTCCATTCCTTAGTTTTTCCATTCGTAAAGGGTTTTAGTACGATGAAATGCCACACCGGTAATGATTTCAGTTGTGGGTTTAATGGTTGAACTCATTTGGTTCATTCGATGTGTGGTTGGTTAGTAATACTGTTACACGCTTGGTATCTGCTTTGGTGGCAATGGCTTGTTAAGATTCTTCATTCCTTACTTTTGCCATTAGAAAGGGGATTTGAGCATCATGGAATGACACAGAGGTAAAGATTTCAGTTGTCGGTTTAATGGGTGCACTCATTTGGTTCATTCGATGTGTGGTTGGTTAGTAATACGCAATTAGACACATAACTACATACTATTACACACTTTGTATTTGTTGTGGTGGCAATGGCTTGTCAACACTCTCCATTCGTTACTTTTGCCATTAAAAAAGGGGGTTCAGTATCTTGAAATGCTACACAGGTAAACATTTGAGGTGTGCCACACATGTAAAACCTTATTTATGGTTTAAACATAATAACCACATTCATTAATAACTTAGGCTTACAATATTCATGACTGAAGTTAATAGTTTACAAATACAATTTCCGAAATCCGCTAACATTAATGATTACCAAAATTCAAGGTTCAGACATACATCGATGAAATTACATTAAAATGAAGTAAAGTTCTTCCAAAATGAAAAGACAAGCACTTCACGATCGTTGACTGATGTCAATTCCCATTTTCAACATTCTCCACCAATTCAAAATGCTTTGGATCTGGATTAAAAAATAAAGATATAGTTGATTTGGATGTCAAAAAGTAATGTAGTAATCTTTCCTATTAATTGAGATCGATAATGAGGTAAAAATGCTCAATATACCTACAACTGGTCTTGTCCCAACGACAAGGTGTGAAGCTCTAAGTAGTTCGTCATTAGGAGGGCCAATGTCAGATATGAATACCTAAAAAAGATTGTTACTTGCACATCAGACATAACAGTTTTAGCCTAAGTAAGACATCATTTACTATTAATATGTTTATTATTCGAAAGGTGTACCTTGACAATGTTATTGACAGTTATGTTGAGATAAAAAACCCTTCCATGGGGACTGTAAACTTTGACCTATGAGAAAGCAAGAACTAACTCAGTAACCACTAAATAATATGACATTATCAATATGAATTACTTACAAAGACAAGTACATTTTTCAACTATACTGACGACGGTAATATCCTCACCATTGAACAAATTATTTACCAAACCTAAATTATTATCATTAAAACTAACCTCTTGACCAGTTATCCTTAGGCCTAACCCCATACACACATCTAGACTAGATAGAGGAACTAGAAACTCCCTAATTCTAAAGCTTTGGTCATTAGGAGACCAACGACTGACCAACTCCCTCAACACAAGACAAGAAATGTTAATTGGTTGTGTCATCCGAACAAGTCATTTCAATGGAGTTCTCTCCAACTTTGCCCTTTGAAAATCACGCAGCTTGTTGTTCACTTCAACAATTACATCAATGTCAACTCGGTGAATAACTCGGATCTGCAATATCATGGCAAACAAAATTAATTCAAGAAAGCAAAACCATTTCTTTATTAACAAACTTTAATTGCAAAAAAAAAAGTCATGAACCTTTAATCCGTTGTTATCAACATCGGATCTTCTTGCGTTAGACCTTCTAGCAGCCATAGCTAGTTTAGAATGAACCTCTTCAGTAAAAGAATTCAGTACCTATGCATTATGTCATATTAAAAATGGAAAAATGTTCAAAACTGCCATTACCAACATTCAACGTTGAAAAATGTTTAACAATGTCAACTTAAGTGTGTAATTGTGTTACAGTTTCTGACCCCACATCGCACACATTCTTTTACATTTAACAAAACAGCCAATACTATTAACACCATTGACAGTTCAGAACTGTTTAACCCTCTATACTTAAGGATCTAACTGTGTGCAACTTTCTGACCACAAATCACAGGGGCAACAATTATATGCCAAACTCACCTCCATACGTCAAATACTACCAGTTTTCCACATACAGTCTTGAACCCACTGTACTTAGTCACCGCCCATCACAACAATGTATACGTAAATAACACAATACAAACACAACCACAAATTAACAACTCACACTACACAAAGACACACAAAAATCTGACAACATACCTGCCACATTTGTAAATGACAAGATGGGTCGATTCAAAAGGAAAATTGATTTGGTAGGTGGTTACGGTTGATTGCAAATGTTGAAAACTCAAACGGAATGAAAGTCAAACTCAATTGTTGGGGGGCTGTGACGCTCAATGAGGGAAAATGAAAGGGAACCTGTAGATGGGTGGGGGGTTGCGGCGCTTAACGAAGGAAAATGAAAGGGAACCTGTGAGTGGCTGTGACGCTCAACGAAGGAAAATGAAAGGAAACCTGTGGGGGGCTGCGACGCTCAACGAAGGAAAATGAAAGGAACCTGTGGGTGGCTACGGCGCTGAAACGAAATGAAATGAAACTGGAACCCTAAATTTTACCCCAATGCCACGCTGGATAAAATTTGCCACGTAAGACACGAGTGGCCACGTCAGTGCCACGTGCGGTTGTAACCTGGGTGTAATGCCACCTCAGGTTGTCAACCTATAATTACTCTTAAATACATAAGTGTTAGTCATTTTTTTTTTTCATTCTGTATTTGTTTTGTTTTTAACATTTTGAAGAAAAACTCGGAGACTACCCATGACAAATCTAGAGAATGACTTTTGATGTAATTCATACTTCAATTGAATGTGTCATTACTCTTCTTCGTTGAGTTTGGATTTTGTTTCTTATTGTTTGGAATGAATGCAGTGGAACTGATGTGCTGAAGTGCAGAACCAAGGTATTTGAGATGAAAAAATGAAGTGAATTCTAGGTGAGGTTAGACCAATATACTAAGAGGAAGTCTTGTAGAAGACTACTCTAGAGAGCGTTCTTGGACAAGTAGAAGAGACTCAAATTTGACAACATTTAAATACTCATTCCAAAACTGATTTTACACATAGAGAACATCTCTATTTATAAACCAAAAGATGGTTAACCCTAACTTGTTTTGCAAGTTTTTCAAAAACTCTCAAATAAGAACTTAACAAATGGTAAGCCACGAGTAGAGAGAATCCTCTCCAATGAGAGTGTCATGTTGCTAAGGTAACTTGCAACCTAAGCTATTAACTTGTTTCCAATGAGAGGAGGACAAGTGTCTTAGGCTATAATTTCATGGAGGAGTGGAGCCTAACCCTAACTTGCATGACAAGCTACAATTTTTAACCTAACTTGGCACCTAAGCTAGGGTTTTTACCATAAGTAGTACCTACAAAATTTGGGCCCAAATACAAGGCCCGAAAGAGAAAATCCTACACTGCTTGGCCCACAATATAAGGCCCAACATACTCAATTCTATTATTTTACAAAATTTACAAGTAGAGGTCTTATAATCTTGATGCTCCAATATCTCTAGAGTGATATTCTTCAAAGTTGAACTTGAACTCAAATGTTTTATTAAAAGCACAATCAAGTCCAACTAAGCTCAATTTTCTGTTAAGGTTTTGATCAAGTCTCTAGCTCAAAGACCTTTTTTTTCTTGTTTGCAGTCTTAGAGATGGTCTTCCATCAACTCTTAAATAAGTGATTTTGTATCTCTAAGTGTTGTGTCTTGTCATTCAAAGTAAGAAGGGGAATGAGGAATGTCTCATGTATGAATGCCTATAAGAACTATGGGTAAAAAGACAACCCTTAAGTCTAACTAGTATTATGTTATATGTGCTTTTGGGATTACGAAGATACTAAGGATAAAAAGATTGTTTAATAAGAATTTATATTATATAAGTATTGACATCAAGAATTAATTTTGATTATTTGATTTTATTTTATTATTGATTTATTATGTATTGGTGGTTTTTTTTAAGATCTTGAGATAAATTTAGGTAAAGTGTGTTCATAATATTTAAATTGTTCAAATTTATGCCTCTTATTTAAAATTGGGATATTTCTAAATTATGGCTTTAGGATTTTAGGATTCAAGTGCAATATTTATTTTTATTAGTTTAATACATATTATTTGATAATTTGTTTTATGATATTAAATTAATTATTTTATTTATTTGAATCAAATTGTGTTTTGTTAGTGAGATGGTTAATATATAAGGATTGAAGATAAACATAAATGAATAAATAGACATGTCAATTGATTTATTTATTATTAGATTTAAAATATTTAATGGAATTACGATTTTGGAGTTTATCATTGATTTGTTTATACAAATTGTTATATTTAAAATATTTAAAGGAATTAGAATTTTGGAGTTTATTGTTGATTTGTCTCTACAAATTGTTATATTTAAAATATTTAAAGGAAATAGAATTTTGGAATTTGAATTATATTGAAAATAAAATTAAGAATTCATAATAATAATATTGATGTGCCCCACATGGTATTGTTATGTCCATAAAGGTGTGGGAGATGAGGAGACTAAGCTTCATTGTAAAAATACGTGTAAAGATGTAATATTTGTCTAAAGATAGGATTTGAACCCAAGTTCACAAGTTTGATATGCCTACACTTAACTATTGGGGCAACTAATCTTTGCTAATGATATGATGATTTTAATTTTCTTTTATTTACTTTCGAATGAGGTAAACTCATACACTAAATTTGGATTTAAACATTTTGGAGAATTGAGGAGAACACATTATGAATCAACTACTAGACTTATCAGGGGTTTTTCCATCCTCATGTGGTGTATCTGCAGCTTATCCTCCTCCTTTGAAGTGGCGCTGCTTATCTGTATCACCCATTTTACCTAAAACCCTGCTTTCCAGTAAATTCAATCTCTACCCTGAACTTTCCATGTTTTCATCCAGAATTAACTTTTGATTTTGAAAGTCTTGCATGTTGATCTACAATCTTAAGCAATTTCCTACCCTAGATTGGGTTGTTCTTGAATCCCAAGAGATAGGTTCTCATCGCTTAAATTAATGTGGTACTTCACAAAAATCTCTTTATGCTTACTCTATGTTGTATACAATGCTTGCTTCCTTTGTTTTTTCAAGAAGATTTTTAAAAGCATATGTCACATCAACGATATCTTGGAAAAAGAAATAAAGCTGCTATGTTTCAACAACTCCGTAGAGCAAACTTTGCTAACTCTACAAAAGACTATCTGACCTATATGATTCAACGCTTTACACAATTTCAAGTAAAGTCTCTCTAACTAAGGACTGATAAATTCTACCAGTTATTGGGATGTTGCTTTAAAATGAGAAGAAAATTTAATGTGTGCATGAGGGCATTTAAAGCATTCTCTATGTTCAAGCTGTTGAAATACAAGGAAAACTATCATGTGAGCTAAAGTTGCTCAACCAGAAAAAGATTTGCAATGAATCTTTCCTCCAACGCCTATATAAAGTTATCCTTTAAGAAGAAAACTAGAACAAGTTTGACTTGCAAAGTGGAAAAATGCTAATAAAATTTTGAGTGTCCTAAAAGATTTGTGAGAACATTTTTGTGTTCATTGGCAAACTAGAAGAGTGCATAAATTTTGTATATGTCAAAAGATGCTACCTTCTCTAGTGAGAAAACTTCAATTATATTTTATATCACTCTTTAGACAAACTTTGTCTTAGCTAGGAATGACTGTTTGTTAATGAATATTCGATGGGTTACCCAAGAGTGAATAAGATTCAAAAGAATAATCAGGTTTTTAGCTAGGAAAGGCTAAGAGTTTTAAACAATACTTGATGTGTTAGTCGAGAATACTTACGTTTTGAAATGACAATTGTGTTATAAATTACAGTGTTAATCTGTATAGTGAAACTCAATCAATTGATTGAGAGCTGGCTGTAGTTTACAATACGAGATGAACCAATATAAAAACTCGAGAGTATATTTTTCCTTCCTTATCTTGCTAAAATTACATGTTATTACATCTGCACTAACTTAAGACTAACTTAAGACGGAGAATTTTCAAAACTAAATTATTGAATGTCTTTGATAATTTCGTGTGACTATACATCATTAGACAATATTTACGACAGTCTACAAAATACTTGAAAACACAACTCAACCCCTTCGTGTGTTTTGACTTATTTTCATAGTTGGTATCATAAATCAATCTCTAAAAGGTTGAACGTCTAACAACTACTAAAGGAAAAGATCCAACATGGTAGGAATAGAGCCACATTTGATCCCCGAAGGAGATGTATGTAAAGTCTGCACACTACTAGTTATGGCAGGATCATCACTTTGGTGATTGTTGGATTGAGCGCTTACCACTAGGCCAAAAGCTATAGCTCACTGCCAAGACATAACTCTTTCTATTTAAGAGCATAGCAGCCCAAACGCTACGATGTGATTGTGATTTGACTCACTTGGGTTCCGCCATGGGACAATTTATGTCACCCACAATAGTGACATCAATATCACATCCCCGGAGGAGATTTGGGAAAAATAAGAGTTTAACCAGATACACTTAAATAACAAAGCAGGTACACTCTCATTTGTGCATTATCTAAAAATGAATATAAAAAAGTTTGCAAGTTAAATAATGCCAAGGGAGATTTGGACTCCTTGATAATCAACTATGAGAAAAACGAAGATGTACAACTTAGAAAAGTTACCACCCTCACACACTAATATGAATCTTTCACATGTAGGAAGGTGAAAGTGCAGATGATATGTTTGGAAAGATGAAAATCCTCCTTAATGGTCTAAAAGCTTCTTTAAAGCTTCAATAAACTTGAAATTGTTGAAAAACATGCCAAAGGTTTGGGAGCCCAAGACTATGGCCACTATAGAGGCTTGTAATATGAAGAAGCTCATATGGTATGAGATTCTAGGAATCTTGAGAGTGTTATGGTCCATCTACAAGACCAAAGCCAAAAAGAAGCTTCAACTTCATCCGATAAAGGTTTTTAAGCTAAGGTTAAGTCTGCTCTTGTCAGAAAAGAGGAGACTACCATTCTCAAAGCTCTATATAAAGAGGTGAATAACTCAATTGATGAGGAAATTACACTTATGTCCCAAAAGTTTAAGCAGATGCTTAAGTGAAAAGGATAAGGAAACAAGAGGTTTACTCAAAGGAGAAAGGAAAGCTCCATCTATTAAAGAAAGGACAGTCATTATTTGGTTTAATTCTATTCCCACTACTATGACTTTGGTGTTTTGGAAGCTTTTGCATAGGCATTCGCCTACTGATTTGGATACTCAAAAAGACATATTTCTCTTTGTTCTATGTGCTCTACATGTAGCTTACAAGTTGAGGATATTGATCATCTACTTTATAATTGTTTTGTTGTTTTCTTTTTATGGACTTGGCTCTGAAATATTTTTCTTAGTCTTATGGACTTATCTTTTGCTGGCTTTATTACTTTTATTAAAGCTTCTTGAAGTCATCTTATTCGTTTACTTAAGCTTTCAGTCATTTTCCTTATGGATGATCTGGAGGATGATGAATTTTACCATAGTTTAGCAGGTTATTAGCACAAATACTACTTTACATGTTGTCAACACCTGATTTCGTCCGAGTGAACTTTATTTCAAAAGAGTTCTAAAAAAAGTATTTTATTTTTATTATTTATCATTTATCATTTGAAAAAAAGTAAATAACAAATAATAATAAATAAAATAATAAAAATAAAAAATAATAATAAAAATTGAGGGAAGATCTCTGAAGATCTTTTTGCCACCATAAAGCTGTTTTCTTTCTCACAAAATCAAAAAGATTTGGAGATCTACGAAGATCTCTTGGTCACTGCAAAAGCTGCTTGGATCTCTTGGAAAATGGAAAGGCAGTGCTCTCTTTTGGGAGGTATACATAACAAAAAGAAGAGGAAGAAGAACAAAAACAGAAAAAAAAAAAAAAAAAAGAAAAAAAAAAAAAAAAAAAAAAAAAAAAAAAAAAAAGGAAAAAAAAAAAAAAAAAAAAAAAAAAAAAAAAAACGTAGTTCATAGAGTTGAAGAGGTATTCTGAAAAAAGAGGAGAGACAAGGTATTATAGGAGAGATAAAAAGTTTCTTTGAACTTAAAAGAAGAATAACAAAAAAAAAATTCATAGTGAAGCCTAATATAAATCATTTATAAAAAAAATTGTTACATAAATCAACCAAATTATTAAATAAATTTTTACATAATTTTATTTCAATATGTTAAACAATTCACTGTATTTTTTATATTAACAACATGCTTTCCATTATTAATACATAATATTAAATAACTTTTTAAATGAATATCTACATAAATCAAACAATTTATTACAAAAATTTAAATAATTCAAGATAATTATTACACAATTTATAAAAACTATTTTTCCACGTTTTTGTCAAACTAATCTACTTTTTCACAAATTATTACACATTATTGTCTCACTATTAATACATTATAATAAATAATTTATTAAATAATTATTTAAAAATAAATAAAATAATTTATCAAATTAATTGTTAAATTATTCAATCAAATTATTGCATAATTTATTCAATAAATTTTAATAATTTTTTCATATTGTTTTTTATCCGATCTTTCCTTTTTACACTAATATTTTTCCAATTTATGCAAATAAAAAACTTTTCAAGAAAAAATAAAATCTGAAAACGTCATAGAGTGACATGACTTCATTAAAAAAACAATACATAAAAACGGTCATATCCATGCATGATTTTCGTATATTATTTGCATTGAGATCGTACCTCTCATACATAAATTTTCACGATTAATATAAAGATTCAAACCAGTGATTAAATTAAGACAAAATCAAAATTGTGTGTTCACTAAACATAACTTTATTATTTTCGATTTTTCACAATTAAAGTTGTGTTTGATTAATGATAACTTTGTTTCTCTATGTTGAAGATAAAATGGTCTTTCAGAATGAGGACTTGTTAAATATTAAGTTATATTTCATGAACCAACTTACCAATTTTGGTAATATTTTTTAAATCTATTATTTCCATAATTTATGTACAAAATTGCAATATTTCAATAAAAAAAACTCTAAAAATTAGAGTGATTAGATGGCTATATCTTATGGTTCACCTCGTTAAGGTGGTGCATTCTAACCTTCCCTTGATTTTGAAAAGTAAATGAAGTTACAGAATATAACTCATATCTATCGAGTCAAACTATCTAAGCTTCCTAATCAATTTGTTAAGATTCAGTTATCCCTCATAAGCTAGTTAAACTCTATCTATCACGTTAAAACCCTAATTATCACTGACTACTTACTGTTGGACAGAAAAAAAAGTTGTAGAATATAGAAATGTGATGTGAGCTAATGCAGCTTAGAATAAATTTTGTATATATTAATACATGTGATTAAGTTTTCAACATAAATAGAAGATTGGAAGTGAAATAAAATAGCAAAGTAATTGATTGTAATTAACAGTTAAAATTTAGAAAAAAAAAAAAAA
>Ga0209700_109353_pt1 | contig 11464 bp, 6 predicted proteins | sample SiratroredBW_FD_187528 | JGI IMG/M metagenome (GOLD analysis project Ga0209700, IMG submission 187528) | Root nodule microbial communities of legume samples collected from California, USA - Siratro red BW (SPAdes) (version 2) | ecosystem: Host-associated > Plants > Roots > Nodule | place: USA...
CAAATGAAAAAAAAAAAATGGACAATGGCAACAACATTAAAGAGAATGTGTGTAAAATAAATAAACAAAGAATACGACGAAAGAAAAAAAAATACGCCAAAAAAAATCGTAAAACTATAAAAAAAACATAAAAATGATGATAGATCTGAATGAGAAATTAAAAACTTAAGTAGAGATAACAAATAAATTTAGAAATTTAATTATTGTTTACATTTGTATCGATGATGACAAAAAATATCGATAACATTCAAATTGACCAGATCGAGATCAACAATCCGAATTAATTGAATATAGATATAAATATAAATAATATTTAAATTTTCAAATTTATTGTAAAAAATATGTATATATATATATATATATATGTCTCATTTTTATTTCTATATTTATTTTTGTTTTAAATTATTAAAACACTTACGTTATTGTATAATTTAAGTTATTTTTTATTGGTTGAGATTAGAAAGAAGAAAATATTATACTTTTTATTGTAAATTTTATTTTTTAGAAGATAAATATTTGGACAAATTTAACGTAAATAAAAGTACATATATTACACAATAAGAATAAAGATAAGATAAATTTTTCACACCAGCTATTGAGAATATATATAGTATGACTTTTTAAAAGGTTTATAATAAAACCACATTTTCTTCCCTGTTCTTATTACTAAAGTGTTTATGTTAATTATATATTTTATATCTAAAATAGATAAATATTTAATAAAGTACACTAATGATTTCAAATAACTTTCGCAAAAGAAATTCCAAATCCTACGTATAATAAGTAGAATAATAGCAACAAATATTTTGTGTTTAACTTTGACATTAAACAGGGCACATTGCTCCATTCAGAACCAGAGCTTATAGCGAGATTCAATTTTTTTATTAAAATTTATTCGATCACCAAACATAAAAATGACATTAAGTTTTGTTTAGTGTAATTTTAATTTAATATAAAATATAAATAAAAAATAAAATAATGTTGAATGTTTTAGTTTAGTTAATTTGTGTAATTTTTATTCTTATAAAAATGTTAAATAGTCTTGATAAAAATTTGTTAACCAAATATATTTATTATTGATTTATATATTATACGGTTTTTGGTTTCAGTTTAATATGAAATTCAACCTGCAATATATTATTATAAAAAATTTGTGAACTAAAGATATTTGTTACTAAAAAAATTAATGCACTTTTTTAATTGTGTACCATTAAAATTGTTATAACATACTTTATTTTGTAATTTATGTAAATAACGCATTAAATCTATAAATTATACTAATGTTGTCATCCCATTTTACATAATTTAAGATTCACGTCCTTCTTTGAGGGCAGTATGAGTAAAAGATAATGTTATATTAAAAGGCATTTTCAAAAGCAAATAGAAATAAATGTTGGGAAATTCCAACTTTTGGGAGATAGAGATAGATTGGATAAGAATGAAAGAGGGAGCATACGGTTTCAGAAGAATATAAGGCAACAATATATGAGATCAACTTCATGTTCATAAAGGATTTCTGACATTTTAACGGGGTTTGTTTTTCTTGAAAGACTTTCAGAGGATTGGTAAACTGGCGAAGGATCTAACAATTTTTTTTATTGTTTTAATTCTCGAAAAGTATAATCCTAATACTTTAGGATATTATTTGCTATGTTCTTAATGGGTTGTATGTATAAGGTGTGTTGTTTAAGGTATTAGGAAACCAATTGAACGGGATAATGTTATAGCATGTAATCAATAACGGGGTTGGAAAGATTATTAGATTTTGTTTTAGAGAAGGTTTATGACTCAGTTAAACTGTTTTTAGATTTCATTATATAAAATGGGTTTTGATGATAGATGTAGTAGGAGATAATTTTTTTTTTCTTTCTTTATATAAATACATTTTGTTGTGAATGAAAGTTCAATTGAGAAGTTTAAGATGAGTCACTTTTTAGGTCATTATCATTATTATATTTAATCGTAGTAAAGAGATCACCTATGATGCTTTATGAAGCCGTGAGTAATATGGAGAAAGTGTTTGACAAAAACAATAAAGTAAGTGTTAAAATTTAAAAAAATAATAATAATTGGATTAAAGAAAAAATGGCAATAGCGTGTTACCTTATATGTTTTCAACTCATGTTGATTCATCACTTAAGAGTATAAAATTTTTATGACAACAAAAATCTCATAAATCTCTACTTTCATTTAAGTGTAATTTATACAAATGAAAGTGATAAATACACTAATTGGTGTAAATTATAGGATGATAAAAATATTCAAAAATTTCTAAAATTGGATAAATAAGCAAGACAAACATAATCAAGAGGTGATGAACCCACCTTGACCACATGGTATCTGATGATGAGAGTAAAGGGAATTGTTACTCCTTAATGAATTGGTTTTGTTCATGCATTAGCTTAATTACCACTTAGTTAAGTTGATAATATTTAATTAACATTTAGTTAATAACTTTTGTTTCCAACCATAAATTTAACTTTTTCTTTACAATTTTGGTTTGATATGGTCTAGACATTTCTATTTTAACTTGCCTTTGAAAATTTTTAATTTTCACTTTTAACCCGAAATCTAAATTATTATTATTTTTTAAATAAAAATAAAAAAAATCTTTCAATTGTCAAATAAATTTAATATCGAAACAACTTTCTAAAATAGTTTACTCAATTATATTGGCCTATCATAATCTAGTGTTGTATAATCATCATACCATTTATTTTAAAAATGTTTTTCACCAAAATATAATGTTTAAGATGCAACTATTATAATTAGACATAAATTTTCTTGGATCGTATCGTTTTATGAGTCATTAACAATTGATTAATATTCACATGAAGATTCTGATACAGTGCCAATACAAAAAATGAATTTTAATCATGAAATGTACTTTAACCATCATAAGTTGAATATATTAGTTAAAAGATTACAATCTCTGTCTAATAATTTTATATATATTTACGATGTATTTTGTATGTTTTTGTTCCTTCTGAAATTTGTAGATATTATATCAATTAAACCAAAAACACAAAGTCTTATCTTTTTAAAAAAATTGATTTAAATGTAGGAAAAAAATCCATTCGATCAGTTGATTAAGTCACTAATAAATAATTTAAAACTATTATTTTTATGTATTTTATACTTAAGTTATTTATAATAAATTTGTATAAGCCAATCTCAGTAAATTTAATTTTGTCCAATATTACTATTTCCACCCTTATGTTTAAAAATAGAAATCATTTCCAGTAAATATTTGAATGTAATTTTAAAAATATTTATTTAAAAAATATTTCTTTGAATATATTTTTTTTGTGAATTAAGAGAAGAAGAGTAAATTAAAAGGTCATTTTTTTAAAATTGTTATATGTTGATGATATAGTTTCTAAAGAAAAATAAAAAGTCTGAAAATTGAAATTATAATTCACCACTCACGTTATTCTAGTCGTTAAACGGGTTCATTTTGAAAAAAAAAAACATTCTTGAAAATTAGAAAGAAAAATTAAGGTTTAATAGTTTCTAGAACTAAAAATCTATTAATTAATCTTAATTTATTTATATATTGACACTTTTTTTTTCATATATGCCTGGCACATAACATATACTTCATAATTGCTCTCAAAAGTAAAAAGCAAAAGGTTAGTGAGAGAAAAAAAAAAAAATGGTTGTGAACTTAATTTTAGGTTTTGGAAAATAGGCACTGATTCATTGATGATATTTTGATCACATGCGTGTCATTTATTAGTTGTCAGGTTGACAAGAATGTATGGTGGAGAATATGGAATAGGCTGTACCATCAAACGTAGTATATTCGGTGCAGACCCTATACCATTGCAATCATGTTCCTTGCTTCCTTCATCAATCACCCACCATTAGATCGACCCGGTCCCACCTAAATTAACAAAAGGCCCCATCTAAAACTAATCTATCATCTTAATATTAAAATAAATGTATTTACTTTTGTAAAAGTATTTATTGGACTGAGTACTTGTAGAGATATAGAGAAATAGAGATATTAAGCTTGCGTGTAATGAGTGGATGTTTAAAAATATTGTGTTAAATTTGTTTATAGTCACGATAAAGACTTGTTTTATCATATATTGTTTATTATATTAAAAATAACAATTAAGACTGTTTTATTTTACTAGATATCGTTTTTTCTCCCTTATACTTTTCGTTTTAGGAGAAATGTGTTTATCTGTTTATATTGTAAATCAAATAATAACAGGTATTATGTTACTTTAAGAAAAATATTTGTTTCTTTTATTTTAAATTTTCTTTCATACCAATCGTTTTATTGACTGATTTGCTTTAAACTGTTATAGAAAAATGTAGATAATGACTAACTCTTTTAAATTTATTATTGAATTACCTTAATTCCAAATATATATATATATATATATATATATATATATATATATATATATATATATATATATATATATATATATATATATAAAAATCAAATTACATTCTGGTAATTTTTATATATTAAAATTTTTACTTTTACTTATACCAAATATTACGGTATATATATCTTTCTTTATAAAAAGCAATATCGAAAGTGTAATTGAAAGTCCTTTTTTTATTATATTAATATAATTTTAATTTTAATTTATTAAAATGGACAAATATTTTTAAAAAATTACGTAAATTAATGAAATAAATCATATTTTCGAAATACAATTTTAAAAGGAAAACTATATTTTTTAAAACACGACTTCTTTGTTCTCTTCTAAAATGGTGTTTTAAATTCATGACTCTTTTTTTTTATTTTTAATAAATTCACGCTTCATATATATATTTTTTTTCTAATTGTTTTTAAACTTTTTAAATTCTCTTTTTTTATTTAACACGAACATATTCTTTTACTTTAATTTTTTTTTATAATTTATCTAATGAGTTAAAATTTAAATACTAAAATATTGTCATATATTTTGCAAAATATTCACATATATATTTTTAATAAATACAATTTTTATATATAATTTTAATAAAATCATCTAAAAGAAATTCAAGATAAAAAAGTATGTTTATATAAAAATTAAAAAATCATGCAAAATTTCAAAAAGTAAAAAAAATAAAAAAAATAAAATTTTAATTCATTAATAAAAGTATTAATTAAAAACATCTCAATATATATTATAATAATTGGAAAGTAGGAAGCAATTAAATTATAATGTTGTAACTTTTATTAATTTTTACATCTTTCAATAACTTTAAATTGGATTATTTTTATTTAAAATATACTGTTAAATTTGAAAATTCATTCTACATTTAGATCATTATAGAAAATTTTATATTAGTACACAAATACTTGAGGATTCATTATAATATACAAATTGATCCAATATATCAATATTTAAAAAAATAAAATATAAAATATTATTTTGGTTCACACTACTTGAATAAAATTTAAAATATTATTCTAAAATGTTATTGTTGTTCGTGAAAAATTTAATAATGATCTTGACATTGAGTTATGTAACATCTATAAATTTTCAAAAAATATAAAAGTTATATTATTAATATATTTATTTATTTAAGCATATATATATATATATGTATATATATTATTTGTAAATATTTTAAAAATATTTAAGAATATTTAAAAAGAAGATAATAATAATAACATTTATGAATATTTATTATTTTCATGTTCATGAACATCAAATATATATATATATATATATATATATATATATATATATATATATATATATATATATATATATATATATATATTACAAATTTTATAAATAGAAAATATTTATGGAAATTTATGAGGAAAATAATAATAATAAGACAATGAAAATAGATATTTTGCAATATAAATTTTATTCTAAATTTAACACTACTTAGAATAAAAATAATTATAAAGTTTTCATATTGTGAAATCATCTTTCTATTATCATTTAATTCTTTTCAATCCATACAGAAGATTCACAAATTACTCATATGTCTTTAAATACAATACCTGGTGGATTAGGAAACATAAGATGTAGTAGATCACAAATCATATAAGTATGAAAACAACAAAATAAATAAATAAAGAGAGAGAAAAGCATAAAGAGAAGAGAGATCAAAGATAAAGGATATATATATATATATATATATATATATATAAATATAAGTGTATGTATAGTTCTATTAGAGTAAAAATGAGAAAATTGAGTAACATATAAGAGAGAAGACTCACAAATCTAATTTTGTAAGGTTTTGAGTTGAAGGTGATGTCATTATCTTATGTAAGTCCAGTTCAGTTCTCATTCTTGTTTGATCTCCTTGATGTTTTCTCGCTTGATTTTATTTTGTTTGAACTTGTCATACAACTTTCAGCTATACAGCTATATCGCACAATTCTAACATTAAATTTTAAACTACTAGTAGAGTTATAATATCTCATTATAGACAAATCTTAATATCAATGCATATAATAATTTCGACAAGAGTATTTTTCTTTTCTAAAAATATATTTTCATATCATATATATACAACTATTCATCACATAATTATCAGTTTTCAAACTCTATTTCTAATATAATCATTTATACATAAATTAAAGTACATCCTCAAACCAATTCAAGCCAACAACTTACCTAATTTCAGATCTGTACAAATTTGAACATAGGAAATTAAGCTACTTCAACATATATCTCTCTTGCACTAAAAATCATGAAATTAAGATTAACATTCTACACGTCATAGATTATAACTTTCCTTACTTTCCTAGACAAATTTGAACATAAGAAATCAAACCACTTCAACATACATTCTACAAGTCATAAATTATAATTTTCCTTACTTGTTTAAAAACAACAATACCTACGAACACACGCTCCAACTTTATAGAATTGAAGGGTATCCTAATTTGTACTAAGAATGTCTATTTAATAATCTAATTGCATCATTAGAGCTCTGAGTTAACAGAGACATATTTTAAAGCATAAAACATGACATGTAATGCATCTAACTAGACCGGAATGAAAGAATTTGATAATTGACCCAAGAAAAAAAGTTGAAATTGAACTTATTCTTTCAACTTCTGATTGGACAACTTTGTTGTACTCATTGTTATAAGCCTAGATATGGTCTCTGATCTTTAAAATGATAAAAGGCAAGATCAAGAATCTAAGAAGAAGTCACACCAAAAGAGAAAAAGTATTTTGTAAAAAAATGGTGACTAATTTAAATAAATATAAGTCAATTAAATATTTTTATTTAGATACTTTTTACTTTTATTATTAAAATATTCAAATGTTATTTTTAGTTAAATCACTTCTACTCTTGATTTTTAAATTCTTATATATATATATATATATATATATATATAAATATATATATATATATATATATATATATATATATATATATATATATATATATATATATATAAATATATATATATACACTTATGCATATTAACTTCAAAGTAAATAAAATGGGATATTGCCATGGATATTATAAATAAAGTGTTATAGTTATATCAATAATAGATATTTTTAAGTTTAAATTAATTTGTAATGATGATTTAAATGAAAAAAGTAAAAGATTGGACAAAATAAATAATCTTATAAATATAATGAATCTCATTTATTTTGATTAGTCATTACAAGAATGATTTATACGTTTGTACCTATATTGGAAAATTTTAATTTAATATAATTCTTATAGTATTTACTTTCACTTTCACATTTATACGTTTGTACCTATATAAATGATAAAATAAATACATATGAGAATAAATTACTTTTTTGTATATCAGACAATTATCAATGACATTTAAGTTACTTTTTCATGTAAATTATCTTTTAATGAATGTAGTGAAATATAGACGTTTAAAACAATAATGTAACATTGTGGAGACAAAGATGAATCTCCATGATACTCCTTGATGATTTTGTTAATATTTATTTGACAGATTCCATTAGTGTTAACTTTACTATTCGTGTCACATTTTATATGAATCTATTTTGTATCATGTTACTAGATTCTTAAAAAATGATAAAATCACAACAAAATAAAATATATTTATATATATAAAAACTCTAATAAAAATCGATGTGTTAGAAGAAATAAACTATGTGAATAAACTATGTAAAATATTTTTAATAAATAAAATGTTATATTTTTTTTAAGTAAAAAAAAAACACGTTTCAAGTTAGCTATACTAACATCAAATTCACGCCACATATTTTTTAAGTTGAAAAAATGTATTAAATATATTTTAGATTGATTACGTAGAGTCAATTACGTAACACTAACTAACTTTAAAATTATATACTTTTGTACATGTTACATGTGATCAGACTTCATGCAAAGAACGCACTGCTTGTGGAAATGGTTATCGTGGAATAATAATAATAATAATAATAATAATAATAATAATAATAATAATAATAATAATAACATTATTATTATTATTATTATTATTATTATTATTATTGAACAATAATATATAAGTTTTCTTTTTGCATTTTGTATCATGAAATTAATTCTTAACTTTATTTTTTTATATTTGAATATAATTAATTAATAATGTCTTCGTAATATTATTGTATATTTTTAAGAGTGTATGAAAATGAGATGGAAAAAGAAACAAAAACAATGATTTGGGTTAAGATTAGTGTGTGTAACAGGAGCCTTTGGCCGACAAAATGTTTTCGCCCCCATAATCTATAAGGTCCTCAAAACATCTGACTCAATTTAAAAAAAAAATAAAAAATATGAAGAATTCTACCACGAACTATTAAATCGTACCGACACTTTATGAATATATTAAAAGTGAGACATGACATATTTGATGATCTGCGCTGGAAGAAAAGTTCGAATTTTTTTTTAACAAATACTTTTAGAGAAAAAATAACTTTAAAAGTAACTTATACTTAAATTAAACATAAAATGTTAGAAACTATAATTACGTTAAGTATCATCTAAAATTATATATAAGAAGATTTGTTTCTTCTTGTTTTTTATAAATATATATATATATATATATATATATATATATATATTTATAAAAAAATAAAAATAAATATATATATATATATATAGATATCCTTTAATCTATATAAAAAATCAATTTATTTATTTTCTTCTCGTTTATCTCTTTCAAATTATTGTCAAAACAGATTATTTTTTATTAATCATGTTTCACTTGCTTTTTACACCTTCCAAGTTTTTAACTTTTTTAGTACTATTTGTTTTCTCTCCAAAACTATCTCAAATTTCTTTGATGTTAAATTTAAATCTCTTAAATAATACCTAAAATTTGAGAAAACAACATAAAAATAAATAAGTTAATAGAAATAAACAAAAAATATATTAAATTTAAAATTGATATACATATTAATACGTGATATAATAAAAATGATTATTGTTCTTACACAAGATTTGGGAACCTTCAGAGTTTCCTCCCACACAAGAGATGTTCTCGGTCTGGGTCTTTATCCTGTAAGTGCTTGTATCTGTCCGTCAAGTATCTGCCCAAGCCACGACAGGAGGTGTACTTGCAAAGACACTCCGACGCTCAAGTAAGTATTCGATTATCGGAGCTAAGTGAGTTCTTGTTTAATAATACATACCTTTCGCCTTTATTATCCACTTATTTATAGAATTCAAAGTTGACTTAAATCTATGTCAGCTTTTACATGTTGTCTTGTCAGAGGTTGTTTTTACTCTTAGATTATCGATTTACTAAAGTTGTCGGCTTAAGACAACAAGTGATCGTCCTGATTTAGAGAATATAATTATAATAATTAAATTTTAACTTGATAAAATAAAATGTTGAAAACCAAGTCATATACATTATCATCATGTTATAAATATTATTATTTTTTTATATCTTTTATCAAATCTTTTAATTTTCAAGCATTAATATTTCGTTAAATTTTAAAGAAAATGCTAATGCGTAAAAAAAAGAGTAAAATAATAATAACAAAATAATGTAGTTTTTCACCAAATTTCAGAAGACGTTATTATGATATTTTTTTAATAATTTTTTTCATGACGTGGTTACTTTACCAGGGATTTAATGGATTAATAAAAAATGTGAAAATTAAAAATTTGATGTTAAAATGTGGGGAAAAGACTTAAGTGGTAAAATTTGTAAAATAATAACAGTGGAATGGTAAAATATGTACTTAACATACATTAAAATATTCTTAAATTTCATAATGATGGGAATACAAAACATATCAGATTAAGAGAAAGAGGAAACGCTAAATAATTGGATAGCTTACAATCTTGTTTGAAACACACACTAAAAGACATAAACACCAGTCCAAAAAAGAAGAATAACTCCCTTAATTAGGTTTGATGGTATAATTATGTGGCTGACATATGACTAATTGCACCCTAAGAAGGATATGTGATTAAGAAAATTTTGAGATTTAAGAGCAATATCTATATACCCCACTTCAAACTTAATTTGGAGACTTTAGTTTCTAGATTTATATAGTCATTGACCCTTAAAGGTACTTTATAGTATTCCATGCACATCTACATGTAATGAAATAAAAAGTTGCACAAAAGAAGATAAAAAAGAGTAAGGAAACGTCCTAATATTTGTCCTTCACAAAACCATGTTGATAGTTGGTTAGGCCTATGAGCGCAAAAAGTTATATAATTTCATAGTCACGACATTCACTATATAATGGCGATGATAATATTAGAAGGAATTGTCTATTCTAAAGTTTGGATGTTAGGCCAAAGATATTTCCTTCTCTTAAGGGGAATTATACTGTGAAGGGTCCCATGACCCCATGACCTTGTGTGAAAAGTCCTAATACATATGGGCATACATGGCTCAAAAGAAATAGAAACCCTGGTGATGGTGAACTATCATGCACTACAACTGCATATGTTGCCTTTGATATGATCCATTCCTCAGAGTAAGCATAACAATTTAATAATTATTTTGTGAGCATTTTGGACCACAACATTTTACTAACAATTTTGTCATTCCATGTATCATATATACCCAGCCATGCCCATCAATAATTTATTTCCTCACATTCTTACTAAGAGTGTTTTTCCTTTTCCATTTCTTTATTTGGAGTTTTATGATTCCAATTTCATATCATATACACTTTTATAATAACAAAAATTAGTTTCAATTTTCAAAACTTGGCTCCTTCTCGAGATCTCTTGTGAGGCCCCACCATATATTCAAAACACAAGTGGGAACAAGTTGGTGGTTTAAGATGAGTTGCCATACCATTTGTTATCTCAACTTCCAACCAAATTATATATATATATATATATATATATATATATATATATATATATATATATATATATATATATATATATATATATATATATAAATTAATATTTTATTATTTATATATATATAATCATATAATTAAGGATTGAATTTGTTACTTTTTACTTTCATTCTTTATTTTTTAGTCTACCAATTAAATAGTTAGATTAGAAAAAACATAAGATTACTTTTAGAATAACTTGA
>Ga0209700_109355_pt1 | contig 11464 bp, 7 predicted proteins | sample SiratroredBW_FD_187528 | JGI IMG/M metagenome (GOLD analysis project Ga0209700, IMG submission 187528) | Root nodule microbial communities of legume samples collected from California, USA - Siratro red BW (SPAdes) (version 2) | ecosystem: Host-associated > Plants > Roots > Nodule | place: USA...
TAAAATGTCAATATTTAAAATACAGTTCAACTAAAACTTAAAAAAAAATACAAAAACTTCAAATAATATATATACATATATATATATATATATATGTATATATATATATATGTATATATATATACATATATATACATATATATATATATATATATTAAAAAAATAAAATTTATAATTCATTTACAATTTTACGATTTTATAAGTTCATTACAATTATATCTATAATCTCAATTTTCATTATCTTATCTTAATTGTAATAGATTATAATAATATTCTCTTCTTCATGGATTTTCATTATCTTATCTTAATTGTAACAGATTATAATAGTATTCTCTTCTTCATAGAAATAACTACCTGTCACTTTCTTTTCTTGTTTAGCTTTTAAATATAGCATGATGAAAGAGGTAGGAGAATGATGATGATAAAAATATTCATGCATTTTCATATTTTATACTAGAGTGAAACATTAAAATTTCAGAATTTAAGATGTTATATATTATTACAGAACAATTCCATCTAAATGTGAAAGCTCAGAAAACAACAAACAAAAACTCTAAGATCAGTCATTAATACTTAATTTGTTTATAGATGTGTTATTTTTTTCTGAAATGATGCTCTCTACACTTGTTTTAGATGTTTCATTTTTTACCGTAGTTTTATTTTCTCAAAAGGATTTTAAAAGAAGAATGTGGTTTTAGTCGTTTATTTATTTTTAATTATATTTTCAATTTGTAATGAAATTTAGTTTTAATTCCAAAATTATCTTTACAATAATTGATATTTTAATAAAATAGTATATTTATTGAAAAATTAGATTCTTTACTTAAAATTCTTTTAAATTGTGCCATATTTATTAGTTTTTCAATATGTGTGAAAACTTCAAAATTATGATTATATGAACATCATTATGGTCACTCGTTTCTTTTCATGATATTTTTAGTTTAAGGTTCTTTAAAATAATTTTATTAAAATAGCTTTACCTTTGATACACTGTCTAAGATAGAATTTAGTGAATGGACTAAACGTTACCCAAATTAAAGTCTGTAATAAATTCAAAACAATAATCATTTAGTTCTTTAATTTTTTTAAAATTGTAGTCTTTTTAGTATTTTTAAGGTATTTTTCAAACAGTATCTTTATTTATAATTAAGACCAATTAATATAGTATCACTTACATTAAATAAAGATATCAAAGTCATTGAAAAGTTAGGAATACATTTTACTAACTTTTTTATTGAATATTAAAGAGACTACCAGAATAACAAATGAAAATATTTAAATTTAGAAAATGCTAAGAAATGTTCTAAGGACAGTTATTGGGGGAAATTAGATTACTACAAGTCTTTTTTATTCTTTTATTTTAAAACAAGTGGCAGCTAAACATAGTAGTTGAAACAAAAAAAAAAAGCATGTTTGTTATATTTTTTAAGACTAATCTACACTTATTAGTTTTACTAAATAAAACTTGACATCTACCTCCCAAAAGCTTTTTGTGTTTATATTGATTTGGTAAATTCCAATAACTAGAAACAATTTTTAAATTCTGTAAGGAAAATTACCTTTTTAATGATGCAAAAGAAATTACTTTCATTTTAATTCGGTAAATTCCATCAAGTATTACTAAAATGTTAATTTAGAATTTGATGTGAAATTTATTTACGAAAATAATATTCCCGGCTACTTCAATAATTTATCTTGTTAAATATTTTAATTTCTAAAACTTTTGGGTTTTCATCCTTTACGATTTTATAATTAAGAAATAAAGTTAGAGTATTAATTGTTTTATTCATATTTTATTTTTTAATTTTTCATTTACTTTTTTAAATTTAACTATGTATTGATATGACTTTCCTGGTAATATCAACTAATTGAGAATTTTCTGACATCAGTACCATCAGAATTAACAGAAAAAAAAAGTTAAGTGCAGCTATCATAAACAGAAAATGAGAATCAATAAAAAAAAAAGGAATAAAGTCGAAAACATCATCTATCTTATAAATAATTAATTAATTATCATATAGAGGTTGGTATGTGAGAAGCGTGTGAGCCCCACGCTCACGTTATCTACTATATTCGGTATATTTCACAAATTCTTTTAAATATCTTTTTTAAAAAATAAACTTCATCTTAGACTATAATTAATTTACACATAAATTAGAAAGTAATTGTTTTAGAAACTGTATTAAAAATTAATTTTAACTTATATCCAACTCAATTATTTTCTTCCGTTTCTCTAGTTAAGAAAAAAAAAAACACTAAAACATAATTTATTTTATACTTAATTAAATTCTAAGTATAGTGTAAATTTAAATATATTTTATTTCATTGAAGAAAAACACAATGCTTTTTAGATTTGTCCAAATTATTACCCTGTTCGATTTTATCGTTATTATTGTCATTTCTATTTTATTTTTTAATCTTCAACTCACATATTTTTTCATTAATTTTTCTCTAATTCGTAAATCAACTCGACTCGTCGTTCTCTTAGAAAAAAATTAGTCAGCATAAAGTTTAGAAAAAAATAGATTAAATCAATTTGTTTAATATAAATACTGAATTTTTTATAAATCACTTAAAAACTAATTAAAAACATTTATTTTATTTCTAATATAAAACAACAGTTATTTTAACAGCATAATAAATAAATAAGAAAAAATTGAGGTGACTGAAGCTGAATTCAACTTCTGATGGCACCAGTTAGCACCTGCTTCCACTATAAATGCAGAGACTCTTCTTCAACACTTATTACCGCTTTCTCACAGATTCATTTTCTCGGGAAAATGTGTTTTTTGTTCCGAAGAAAACCTCAATAGCATAGTAATCCACGTGTTTCAATTTTCTCGACAAAATTAAGCTCATTTTATAGACACACACTACAGTGCTGAATTTTCAAATACAGACAAAAACAAAAGAGGATGTGGAAACTAGCGCGATTGGCCGCCGCTTCCAACGTCGCCCGATCCCGGCGGTTCTCCGCCGCGATTCCCGGTCCGTGCATTGTCCACAAACGCGGTGCTGACATACTCCATGATCCCTGGTTCAACAAGGTTTCTTATAATTCACATCACAACGGTTTAACTTTCCAAGAGATTTTCGAATTCACTTTAATTTAGCAGAAAGTGTTCGGTTTCTATTTTTTTGTTTGTAATTTTTTTTTTTTTTAGTTTCAGAGGCTTCTTCTGGCAGTTTATAAACTGGTGCTTGAAAGCCTAATTTTGTTGTTATTGTTATAATTGGGGAAGTTATTACAGTATTGATTTGTGTGTTTGTCATGGTTATATGAAAAAAAAAATATTTTTTTTTCTAGCAAAAATAATAATAGGAGGGAAAAATGATGGAAGCTAATTCTGTTTGGTGTCATTGATATTCTCCATGGCGTGTGATTGGAGTTTGGTTTAATTGAACGCTTGACAAAAATGGGGCTTGTCACTGGTCGTTTGTATTTTTTTTATTTTTCACAAAATCTTTGGGATGATGTTGACTTGGTCATGAAACCTTCCTTCACGGTCTTCTTCTGGATCCTGAATCTGTGAACCTTTTTGTTTTTGTTTTTGTTTTTGTTTTTTTTTTTTTTTTTTTTTTTTTTTTTTTTTTTTTTTTTTTTTTTTTTTTTTTTTTAATTCTTGGAATGCAGGATACTGGGTTTCCTTTGACTGAAAGGGATAGATTGGGGCTTCGGGGACTCCTTCCTCCTCGTGTTATATCCTTTGAGCAGCAATATGATCGATTTAGTAAGTTTGAGGACTACTTTTCTTATATTTATCCATTGGGGTTGGGGTGTTTTAGTAGGTAGTAGTAGTAGTAGTCACTTTGCCTATCTTCTCAAAGCTTTGTTATTTAGTTGGCTAGTGTACTGTGTTTGGGTTCTCATGCTTTTTTACCCTTTGTTATTTTATTGTTTGATGCTATATTTGTTTTCCAGTGAATTCATTCCGTTCTTTGGAGAATAATACTCAGGGGCAATCAGATAAAGTTGTTTCCTTGGCAAAATGGAGGATCTTAAATAGACTGCATGACAGGAACGAGACTTTGTATTACAGAGTGAGTTAGACCATGAAGTTTTTTACTACTTTGTGTTTTTGAGCTGTTTTTTCTTGTTCATGAAAGGTCAAATTGCTGCTATGAGATTCATGTGTTGTTATACTACATTTTTTTTTTTCAGGTTCTTATTGATAATATTAAAGAATTTGCTCCAATAATATATACTCCAACGGTTGGATTAGTGTGTCAAAACTATTCGGGGTTATTTAGACGTCCACGGGGGATGTATTTTAGTGCCAAAGATAAAGGGGAGATGATGTCTATGATTTATAACTGGCCAGCTCACGAGGTATTGCATTAGTTTTTGAAGTTCAGTTTCATTTTCCTTTTGTTCATTATTGGAAATAGCCATTTATCTTATATTCTTCCCTTCTAATTAATTGCATTGTGGCATTTTGAACTATTGAAAGACCTCCTTGAATTGTCTTACACTTAACACTGAATTTAGTCAATTTGATAAACAGATATTCAGTTGGATTGATATTCTCTTATATTGTAGTTTAGTATAAGAAAACTATCAGATACGTTTTATGTTAAAATTTGGAATCTCGGGAAAGGAACTGGTAATTATAGAATGCAACATGTTTTTCTTGTTACAGTTTGTATTGATCAGATTAATTTATCCAAGAACGCAATATGGTTTTCTTTGTTACGGTTTGTATGGATCCAGATTAATTTATCAAAAAATATTTTGTTTAGTTTGTCATTGATGATTTTTGTTTTTTCTATAACATAAAGGTTCTCATAATTTCTTTTGAATTTTTCACAAATATTTTCTCTTACGGAAGGCTAGTGTAGTAATAGAAAAGTGAGAAAAGATGCAATTAACACTTAATTGATGTGGCCAAAGATCATAGTTCTCAAAGGACAAGAGGGGACTTCCACAGAAGAAACTCATTGTGTAATTAATACTCTTAACTTGAGGAGATGTTTGTGAAAAATCAGGAAAAGTTAGGGGAGGTTGGAGTATTTGGCTATATTTTTTCTTTTATTGAAAGGAAGGCTCTTCTATAGTTAAAATTGACACTGCTTTTTAAGTTTGTATAGATTCTTAAAAAATTTTGGTCTTGTATCTCTAATTGTGGTTACCAATTAGCGTGTCTTTGGCAAGACAAATAACCTACCATCTAGCTTATTTGACCTTATAGGCTTATTTGGATAAGGTAGAGTTGTTTGCTAAAGGATCTTATTGCATTATTTGGTAGCATTTTTTAAACACTACTTTATGTAGCATTTAAACTTAAAATTCCTAGTTTATTTTATTTTTTTAATTTTTATGTTCGTTATCTTATTAAAATTCTTCTTTATCCTTATGTGTAAAAATCCAACATTTTCTCTAATTATCATCGAATATAATATTTTATAAAATAAAATAATCACATTTATAATATTAATCAGTTTAATTATCTCATTACCTTAAACTAAAATATTTAAAATGAGAATAACATTAAAAAGACATTATGTTAACTTTTAAGATGTTAAATCATTTGAAATGAACTAAAATATGAAAAGTGATAACTATTTGAAAACATATGGTATGCTTATTAGCCAGTTAAAAGGTTAGTTCTACCAAACATTTTCCTAAAGCCTAAACAAATATATAAGATTTCAGCTACTTATCTATTATGTTAGCCAAACAAAACCCTTTCCACGACTTTGATATGTTTTGGTTCATTAAGTGACAAAATTGGCTAATATTCGTTATGTTTGGTCATCATTTTTTTGCTGCTGTTGCAGGTAGACATGATTGTCTTAACAGATGGAAGTCGAATTCTTGGCTTAGGCGACCTTGGTGTTCAGGGAATTGGAATCCCCATAGGTAAACTTGATGTGTATGTCGCTGCAGCTGGTATCAACCCACAAAGAGTATGCTTCTTCTTTTATCTCTCTCAAACTAGTTTTTTCATTCCAATTTCTTGCTGTTTTTGTTTCATTGTTAGCTGGTATACATCTGATCGTCACTCATGGATCTTATGTTGGTGGCCTAGGCTTGGGCTAAGATCATTCTTAACAAGCAGTGAACAGAATAATTATGCTAGGATATGAACAATTTTATTAGTGCGTGCAATTTTATCATGTGTAGTAAATGTGACATCTATAAATTACATGACAATGTGCTCATGATGTTCTGACTTCATTAAAATCATTAATGTAGAATGATATGTCATTGATTTCTTTTATTTGACTACGAATTGATAAATTCTCTCTCGTTAACTCACCACATGTTGCTTTTCCAACTGTAGATACTTCCAGTTATGTTGGACGTTGGCACCAACAATCAAAAGCTACTTGAAGACCGCCTTTGTGAGTAAACTCTGTTCTTTTCGATCTTTTGACCACATATTTATAGCTTTTATTCTGTCATTAATTTACTTGGGAACAAGGATGGAGCCAGAAATTTCATAATGGGATGACCAAATTTTTTTTTTCATTTAGAACCAGGAATGACTTTTCAAGTTTCCATATCTAAGACCAGGATTAATACACTAACTGGAATACAGTTTCAGATAATAGGCATCAAGGCTTTAAAATTGCCTAACAAGGGTGAAAGATTCAGACTCATCAATCATCACCTTCTACTGACTATTACTACAATAGAAACTTTGGAAGCTTTAAAATCTTCAGAACTAACCTACCTTGCTTTTCAACTTGCACATATGTGCTCATCTGACCCAGGCCAGCTATGAAAGTTTAGAGTTTTGGCTCCACTAACACTCTGGTTATGCAAAGCTTATAAAAGAATAAATTGCCTTAGGACATAGTCATTTCTGCCATTAAGCTGACTCTAACTTCAACACTGGAAAGGAACCGATCAATTAGATACAACTTTTCACGTTTTGAGCTTTGGGATGTCTTCTTGAATATTTTATCATTGAATTGTAATTTTTTTCTCAAAATAGAAGGATCAGACCAAAAGCCAGCATTCTAAGTTATCTTTTTTTTTTTTCTTATCAGTATTTGAATTAATCATATTGTTGATATCAGAAGGAATTGGCATTTTTGACATTTTCACATGGCAGATTTAGGATTACGTCAACCAAGGTTGGAAGGTGAAGAGTACCTAGCAATTGTAGATGAATTCATGGAAGCAGTTCATGCTCGATGGCCCAAGGCTATTGTGCAGGTAGGCCTGTTTATTTTTTTTTCTCCTTTCTCCATTGACATGTGTTTATTTTTATTTATTCTAGTACATATTCTTTTATCAATTTGGTAATTAGATTTTGTGTTAATTATCTCAGTTTGAGGACTTCCAAATGAAATGGGCTTTTGAAACCCTGGAAAGATATCAGAAAAGGTTTTGCATGTTTAATGATGATATACAGGTGAGAAAGTAATGTTAATTTAGAAACTGTTGAATGTATAACCTAACAGTTCATTATTTAAGTATCTACTGAAAGTTCAAATTTACTTCATGTCCTGTAGGGCACTGCTGGTGTTGCACTTGCTGGATTATTGGGAACTGTAAGAGCCCAAGGCCTACCATTGACCGACTTTGTGAACCAAAAGATAGTTGTGGTTGGAGCTGGGAGGTAATTCACTTGCAAAATTGATCACGATGAACATCACATTTTCCATTTTCTTTTGTTGATTGTTGTCTATTACACTCCTTCATTATAGCTACTTTCTGCCTCAAGCTTTTTTTTTTGCCTGGATTGCAGTGCTGGGCTCGGGGTTCTAAAAATGGCCATAAAGGCAGTTGCAAAGATATCTGGGTGCAGTGATATAGCTGCCAAAAGCCAATTCTATTTGATCGATAAAGATGTATGTTTTCATGAACTTGCACTGTTAGTCCTTCAAGTCACATAATTGTTTTGACTTATCCATAATAAAAGTTCCCTTTTAGTTGCGATTCTGAATGAACTCATTCAATCTAAACATATTTTTTTCACCATATTCTGCCTTGATTTGTCTTTGCATTTAATGTTGACGGCATAAGAGAAGAATTAATAATAGTGTGCGAGATATAATTTTTTTTATGCTACTATTTCATATTTGTATGTAGGATTCCAGTTTATTTCGTAAAAAAATTAGGCTTTGTCTGATAACAGTGCCATTTTTTTGTATGCAGGGTCTAGTCACAACAGAAAGGAACAATCTAGATCCAGCCGCAGCTCCCTTTGCTAAAAATCCAAGAGACATAGAGGGGCTTACTGAGGGTGCTAGCATAATTGAAGTGGTAAAAGTTACAGGACTCATGTAGCATAATATTTGGCTCTTTACAATGCTGAAAAGAGATTTTGATATAGAAGGATTAAACCTCTTCACTTTATTAATGCTAACTTTAAAGATCATGCAAACTTTCATGTGCATCTTTTAATTCTTAAACCTATTGATATTTAGGTTAAGAAGATTAAGCCTCATGTGCTCCTTGGTTTGTCTGGTGTTGGTGGCATTTTCAATGATGAGGTATTACCTTCTACAATATAACTTCTATCATGTCACATTCCTCAATAAGTCTTATTAAATAAATATATATAATAGACATCTTCGGTACTGTATGAGCTTTTCTGCTATTGAATTTCTTAATTTTAATGGTTGAGATTCGACTCAGGTGCTTAAGGCAATGAGAGAATCTGTTTCAACAAAACCTGCTATCTTTGCCATGTCTAACCCCACCATGAATGGTTTGTTTGTACAAGGCTCATTATGCACTAATAATTCCTTAATAATGTTTATATGTTTTCATTGACATTTTTTTTTTTTTTCATGTATATGGGACAGCTGAGTGCACTGCTATTGATGCTTTCAAGCATGCTGGGGAAAATATAGTGTTTGCGAGTGGAAGCCCTTTCGAAAATGTAGATCTTGGTAAGTACCACTTTCTTTGATTTAGAAGTAACTAGTATAGTGCAGATGTTCCTTCAGTGTTGCATAATTTATTGATTAAATTCTGTGCAGGTAATGGAAAAGTTGGCCATGTAAATCAAGCAAACAACATGTACCTATTCCCAGGGTAGGGTATATCTTCTTGGCTTGTATATTTTTGTGCATTATACCTGTCAGTTGAATTAGTGGTGTAACTTCTAGTTTAACCATTTCATTTCAGAATTGGTTTGGGAACTCTGCTGTCAGGTGCTCACCTCATAACGGATGGAATGTTGCAGGCAGCTGCTGAATGGTATGATTTTAATTTGGAAAATTGTTTCTTTTTTTTTATTAACCAAAAGCTATTGGTGCTAGCACCCTTGGAAGTTTGGCAACAATAACATGTCTTTTGACATTTTTAGTCATAGCATAATAGAATTCGCTAGGGTGCTATAATCATTGAACTGTTAGTCCTTGTCTTATGTGTTGCCCAACATTTTTCCTGTTTTCTACATTTCATTCTTTTGATATTCATTCTATATAGGCCCTATGTCTTTATGCTCTTGTGCAAAAAAAGAAAAAAACATGTTCACTACTTGGTAGTCACATGCATTTACCATAGGTTTTGAAGTACTATTTATCTTTAGTGCATTTCTTTTGAAAAGTCCCACGTTGTCAATTAGTTTTAAGTTGAAGTCTGACAATTTCTTTTGTAACTTATATGATGAGAATATGATGAAAATTATTATACTATTTTCTTTTGATTAAAATGCATCCTTTTCAATTTTCCCAGTTCTGAAGAGATGTCAGTTTATGCTTGTTTTGAATAAATTACTGACATACTGATATGCTTACAGCCTAGCTTCATACATGGCTGAGGAAGATATCTTAAGCGGAATTTTATATCCATCTGTTGACAGGTAACGTTCCTTTTTTTCTCTTGATATCTTTCACACTTCATTTTCTTCTGGCTTTGCTTTTCGTATTGCCTTTTGTAATGACCAAAACAAGTGAAATTGTAAAAATTTTATAACTTAAAACTGTGATCTGGTGAATGCTATTATCAATGATTCAGATGCCATGTTTGGCACCAATATCTAGCAATATATATGTGTTGATTCACACTTCTCTCGTCAAAGGTGTTCTCACTCGTTTCCTAAATATAAAAGCTTCTAACAGTAACAATGTTTAAAAGATATACACTCCTTTTTTTCATAAGAATAAACGGTCCGGCTATTTTGTTTGTTTGTTTTGAAGCTAAAAGAAATCTCATGAACTGATATGATGACCCTCTCTTATTAATGCGTCTTGCTTGCTGCAGCATACGAGATGTTACAGCCGAGGTTGGGGCTGCTGTGCTTCGAGCTGCAGTTGAAGAAGAACTGGCAGAAGGACATGGTGATGTGGGCCCCAGAGAACTTTCCCATATGTCAAAAGTATGAATATTTCATCCTTTACAAACACTAAGAACATGCCTGGAAAAGTTTTTTATTTTTTTCTTTTCAATTTCAGCAGTTTTGAAGAAAAACATCTGTTTGGAAACAAATCCTAAAACTACTGATGGATTATATCAATAAGTTTTGCATACTACCAGCCTAGGATGTATTGAGATCTGAACATTGCAAAATTTAACGAGCATTGGCTGCATTGCTAACTGGTGGTTAATGTTGCAGGATGAGACTGTGGAGTACGTCCGAAGGAATATGTGGTATCCTGTTTATTCTCCTCTTGTTCACGAGAAATGATTTCCTATCAGTATGTGTAATTTTTTGGAGGACCTTTGCAATTCGTGTCTCAGAGTGCTGCAGCCAAATCCTTTTCTATCTATGGTTTCGAATCTTAGGTTCTTTGTTCATGCTTATTACTAGCAGCCTTGAGTATTGGATCCTTGAGTATTGGATGGCAAATAGTAAAAAGAGGAAATATGTCTCTTTAGTATCTGTCATGAATTTTGTTGTATTAGTATTGAAATTTAACTTTACAAAGTTCAGTATGTATCATAGCTTTTATGTTGGAGACATGTATTAATAGTTATGTTGATGACTGCTGCGGTGGGTGGTTTCTTTGTTAACACTAATGTAACATTTTTGTATAATAATGACACGTTTTAATTCTTACCCTTTTATTTGAAACTGGCAGCTTACTATTGGCTATTGAAGTTTTAAGAGGAATGTTAGAAATATGTATTTCTTATTTATGATTATTTCACTTATTCTATAGTTTTTAATAAATATTATCTATTACAAGAGAGTCTGGAAAGAATACCGTAGAAAATAATGTTTGAAATAAAAAATAATAACCATGCTTTTTTCCTGCACCATAGTAAAATAACCATTATATTTTTAATGAAAAAAATTAAAACTTTTTACACTTAACTTCTTTTATTCTGAATTGCTAAAAAATTTATATTTCGAATTATGTAAAGAAAAATATTAATTCGAAATACAAGAAGTATATTTTTAAATTATATAATTCAAAATAAAAAATATATATTTTAGATAGAATAATTCGAAGTTTAAAAAAAATTGTATTTCAAATTTAAAATATATATATATATATATATATATATATATATATATATATATATATATATATATATATAATATAATATTTTATT
>Ga0209700_109356_pt1 | contig 11463 bp, 4 predicted proteins | sample SiratroredBW_FD_187528 | JGI IMG/M metagenome (GOLD analysis project Ga0209700, IMG submission 187528) | Root nodule microbial communities of legume samples collected from California, USA - Siratro red BW (SPAdes) (version 2) | ecosystem: Host-associated > Plants > Roots > Nodule | place: USA...
AAAATGATAAAAGCATTGAGCAGTATGTAACGCAAATAAAATTATTGTAAAACCTAAGACTAAACCTATATACCAACATATGCTTGTCATTCATATTTATAATATTTTATCTTAAAACAAACATAAAGTTGCTCTACAGATATAAGTTGCACATGAAGATATGATGCATGCAATGTTTTTTTTTTCTTTATCAGCTTTGATGCATGCAATGTTTTTTTTTTTCTTTATCAGCTTTGATGCATGTAATGTTGGAGTTATTCTAAACTCATTCCACATTTCATAGATTGATAAAAGAAGAAGACAGATCTATTTCCAATAAGGAGAAAAAATACCATTGAAACCAGTTGCCACTACGGTACAACAAAAATATGGATCCCAAATGTGACCAAACTGAGTGAAGCTTAGGTGAATGAGAAAGAATGAAGAACTGGTCTCGGTAGAAGACACTAGCTCCAACAAACATCTTTTTTTTTTTTTTCTCTTTAAAACTTATTTTACCATGTTTTCGAGATATGGGTGAAAGTATCAAAATAAATAGAGATTAAAAACTGTGTCACGTATATTTATTTTTTTCAATAATAAAAATATACTCTAATAATTACTTAAAATTATAAAATAATAATATTTCAAATTCATTTAAAATAATAAATATAAATTTAATAATAATAAAATTATAAATAATAATTGTAATAATAATAATATTGAAAATAATAATAATAACTTATAAATATATAATATAATAATATACAATAAAAAGACGTATTAAATATATTAAATTTTAATACAAAATATATTATCTAAAGTATAATTTTTTTATTTGCTCATTCTAGTGTGTATTTAGTAGTGTTCCTTAACATTTAAAAAGTTTTAAAAATGAAATCTTAAAATATGGATTATATATCATAACTAAATTATGTTTCAAAAGTGATTTTAAATCTATTAGTTAAGGTTTTTTGTTTCGCAGGCTTGGTTGTATTTGTTAACAACATTACTTGGAGGGTGTCAAGATCCTAAAGGCAGCCAAATCTACTCCGACACATATTGTCACAGCTTTATGAGGGGATAGGTATCTCAATCAATAGAGCTCCAATTATTGTATATGAGTTAACTTTAGTGTTGTGGAGGTGCATGTAGTTGCTTGTATTCTTGGTCTATGTTTGTTGACTGCAAGATTCTTAGCACATACTATCATGTCTATTGGAAGGCTGGCATATTTGTTTGCTCTGTATTTGTTTGTCAGATAGTACTGGCTTTTGTATTGTATGGTTGGTGTTGTTGCATTTGTTTCAGGCATTTATTGTGTTCTAAAGGATGAATTAGAGGACATCCGTAGAGGTTTTGTAATATTTTTAAACTCTTTTGTAATAGGATTAAAACACCCCTTAATTGATCCTATTTATTCTATTCTTTGCTTTTAAAAAAAAAGTTTGAGTATATTCTTATTTACAATGAAATGTGTTTTTTTATAAATTTTAGTTAATTATTTTATTATTTTTTAATTTTAATCAATATTATCTGATTTTAAAATTTATATTTTTTAATTAATTTCAAATATAATAAGTAAATATATTTTTATTTTTTTTAAGATTTTATTTCGGACTGTAATCTTTATAATTGATTATATTCTCTTTTAATAAGAAACTAGACTAACAATTTTAAATCCAAAATAACTTTCAAGATGAATAAAATATAATTTATATTAATTTTATAATATTAAAAATGTCTTTAATTATGATCAATATAGTAAATTTCAAATGATACACATGTGTTGACAGTACCTTTAAACATTCACAAATAAGTTATTTCTATTATTGAAATAAGCATTTGTTTTTCTTATTTGTCAAAATAAATAAATAAATAAGACTATTTAAGGATACTCCAGCTCTTTCCAAAATAAAGGATCAAAACCTATAAACTATAGTCCATCTTAAGCATATAAAACGTGAATGACATTTCTGATCTACCTCATACTTTAAATTCTCATAAACTACAACCACCATAATCTGTAGAAATAGTTTTGTCACCATAATTGCTACAACAAGCATGACAAAACAATGGTTCAGAACAGACATCACACGACATGGCTTGTGAATAATTATCCACTTCTTCTAACACAAGACTTGGGCACTCTTCATTATGTGCTTTATGACACACCAAAAAGTCTCTGTAGTTGGAGTCACATGCTTCATGTTTTATTTGTCGAATAGGTATGGCAGCAATAGGGACGACATTGTCGTAAGCTAATTAAGCGGGAAACCTTCAGGAGAAAGAAGATAAAAAGACTTCATGATTGATGCTAGGAAAATATGTATTGATATACCTTTTAACAGCGGACTTGCTTGCGAAGATGTGTTGCTTGCGAAACTTTTTTGAATCCTGACCTTGCTATCTCCTTCTCTTCCTTCAACAACCGGAATAGTAGATCTAGTAGATACAGATACCAGTCCTGAAAGTGCTTACTGTCAGGGATAACTCTTCGTGCAGTTCTTCATCCCCAAACATAACCCTATTGTTGGCCAATTTTCCGGTGCATATGGTCATCTTGTACCATACCTTCTCAAAAGGTTTTCTTCTTCATCAACCTCACTTCTCCATTGGAAAGCGAGCACAATTGAAGGAATAACTTTGGCTTTCTCAATAAGGTAAGGTATTTTGGAAATTAAAAAGTTACAACGGTGGATGTGTTATTATGTTACAAGGTAACTTTCAAATTCATTCATATAATAGAATGTGGAAAGTATGTGAAAGTAAAAACTCTGGTTAATGGTATTAGTGGTAATGATGTGTTTTTGTGTTTATTCTTTCTTTTTCAGTTTCTGCCTTTGTTTCTTGATGTCACGGTGCATTTGGATGATAAAATCAAGAAACAAAGACAAACACAAACTAACCAAGAGTAAAGCCTTGAGCATCTGAATATGTGAAGCATGCTGCCATGAGTTTTGCGTAATGCAGAAGAGGTGACTAAATGACATAATATTAAGAACACAAAAGTGTTTTATCCACAGGACCATTAACTAAATAGCACAAAGAGAGACATGAAACAGTGAGTCAACAAGCCGAGATGAGAGATACTAACCATAACGTACAACAATATACAATAGTTCAAAGACATTCACACACATGCAAACACTTCTCATTACCCAAAGTATAATATTTGTATCAGAAATGAAAACACTGTTGTATAAGTTGTTTCTTTAAAATGTAAATTAGTTTAGTAAGTTGCAATTAAGCTACAACTTACAACTTTTATAAACTATTCTTTGGATTGAGAAAGACAACCATCATCTTGTGAACTCTTATCTGGGCAGAGTTAATCTAAACCCTAAGCTGAAATATAGAGTAAATTAATTCTTTCAAACTCATCCTACGGTCCGGTGTGTTCCATTTCATATATTGATAAAAGAGAAAACACAGATCTGATTTTTAATAGAAAAACAGAAGTGACCAAATTGATAGAATAAGTAATATTTTATCTTAAAACAAACTGGCATTAAACATATATAGATCTGATGCATACAATTTGGGACTTCCTCTAAACTCGTTCTACATTTCATAGATTGATAAAAGAGGAAGACAGATCTGATTTCCAATAAAGAAAGAAAATATCATTGAAATCAAGCTGAACCAATTGTCACCCGTATGCAACACAAATATGAATCTTACATGAACAAGTTGTAACTGAACTGAGAGCCTGGTTGAGTTGAGCTGAACAAGGAAACAAAGAATTGGTCTTTGCAGTGGTCCTCCCAGTCGTTTCAGTTTCTCCTTTCTCTTCTCTTCTCTTGTTTCAAAATTATTTTAAGATGTTATATGAGATTTGAGATATAAGTCATTGGATGAATAGATATTGAGAACTGTGTCATATATATTTATTTTTTTAATAATAAATCATATTTATTCTCTTTTTAAGTGAACTCTAATAATTATTAAAAATTATAAAATAATAATAATAATAATACTAAATTTATAAAGTAATAATAATACATAACAAATGACATACTAAATTTTAGTATAAACATATTGTCTTCAAAGAATAATCTTTGTTATTTTCTCTTTTTTCTCATATACATTTATTAACGTTTTTAACTTCTAAAAATTTTAAAAATAAAATCTTAAAATATATATTATATTTCAGAACTAATTTATGTTTTAAGAATGATTTGAGATCAATTAATTCATATATTTTTATTTATAAGTATGTATTTTATAAATTTTAATTAATTGTTTTGTTATTTTTTAATTTTAATTAATATGATTTTATTTTTAAAATTTATAAATTTTTAATTAATTTTAATTATCATAATTAAATATTTCTCTACTTCTATTATTTTTTTAATGATTGTAATCTTTATAATGAATTATATTTTTTTTTCAAGATATGAGACTGGCCAGTAATAGTTATTTTATAAATAAACGCTTCATTTTAAATTCAACACTAATCTTCAATATATGTAAAATTTAATTTAAATTGATTTTGCAATATTAAAACAGGTTATGATAATGATTGACAAAGTAAATTTTTCAAGGATAACAATATCTATATATTCTCATTATTGAAAATAAGTGTTACGTAAATGTAAACTATTTATATATATATATATATATATATATATATATATATATATATATATATATATATATATATATATATATATATTATGAATAGACAGAAGACAAAGAATCAAGTGCTGATACACTACTTCTCCAATATTGTTGTAGATAAATATTGTTTGGGGAGTATGGTGACTATTGTATGGTAGATTAGAGTGAGGGTAGTAGGAAGTGTCTTTTATTATGTTTATAATAGGGTTAGAACACCTCTTAAGTGTTCTAATTTATTTTATTCATAACTGTTTTAAGAAAAAAAATATTTCTGTATTTAACATTTTTCCTGATAAAAAAGATTTACATAAATACGTAACTTATTTTTATTAAATAAATTAAAACATTCAAAGTGTGTGCTTCATATTTAAATGATTTTTTTCTAATAAATAACTCATTATAAACTTTAAATAACTAAATATAGTTTTGATTTTCATATTTGTTTAAATCACTGCTTAGATTTTTATATTTTATTAATAATAAAAAAGTTAAAAATAGAAAATGTGAAAAATATTATTTATTAAACATGTGTTGTCAACGATGGGTTGTATCGGCCCATGTGACCCTAATGATCAATGAAGGTTTTCACTTTGTCAATTTTAATGTGAACCCCTTTTTTGTGTCACTTGCTAACATTATAGTCTTTTAATTTTCAGGTTTCCTTTTTTTTCAATTAATTTTGCATCTTCTTTCTCACACCATCCCTTTCATATCCTCTGCTCTCTTTTGTTCATTCGTTATTCCAAATCATTGATTCTTCGTCCCAATCTGAAATTACTGTTGAGGGTAGCTTAGTTTAGTTGAAGAAGTATTTTTGACTGATTAATTTTACACTGTGGAATCTCTATGAACTCGTTGCCGCTCTAGAGGTTTGTGGCCGTCGACAGTGTAATGTATTGGATATTGGAATCTACTCATAGTGTATGTGGTTTTGAGGTTTCCTTTTCTTTATTGACATAATTGGACAATATAGTCCAATAAGATACCCAAATACATCATTAACCATGTTACACATTAGATTATTATCAAGAATTCTTTCATTATCTTCTTGCGACATTACACATGTTTCATTTATAACATTTAGTCCTATTCTCTCCCATGTTGAAACCACACTTTGTATCCAATTGGAAAGGGTTTAAGAATCAAGTGCTCATACACTACTTCCCGATACTGCTATTTGTTAAGTTGCATTTCTGATATGGGCATATTATCTTCTCCCTCACACCATTATTAACAAACGCAAAGTTCAAAAATCTGTTCAAGTTTTCCATATATCCAAGTGTATCTCTAGGCATGTTTATCTAAGATTTATCCATTGAAATGAGAGTCTAATTAAGGTAATATAATTTCATTCAAAAAGTTGTATTTACATCATTTAAAGAGAACAATAATTATAGAAAAAAGATAACATATCAGTTATAATATCTAAATAGTGTAAATATAAAATATTTTTTACCTGACACCTTGAAGTTACTTTGTTATTTGTTGACAGGACACTTTATAATTTAATCACTTCTTTAATATTTATGTTTCTGTTTGGCTAACCGGATTTAAAACAATTTTTGTGTACTTTAGCTGACAACCACAATCACTAATACATGGCTTATATGTATGGTCAATCAACACCATTAAAAACAAAATAAAAACAGAATTAAATCTAAATAAATTTCCAAAACTGAATTGGAAAAGTAATGATAAGAGATAAAAACTAAATTATAGTAAGTTGTAACATAAAAGGTGACACAAGAGGAGTGACATAGAGAAAGTTAGTTGATAACATGAAACCATAAAAAATATAACAGCTTAAAGATTACTAAACAATTATTGCTGCTTCAAATGAAAGTTGGGTATGAAGCAAAACAAGGTCCCTCATGTGAACCCTGTCTAATGGCTTAATAAGGTTATCAGGTAGGGTAGAAGTGCCCTTAGCGCACTTCATTCCAACAAGATACAAAATCCTTTTTATTTTAAATTTGTAAAAAATAATATTAAGTTTTGCTCCACATTATTCACCTTCAAAAAAAATTTCTTCGCAAAAATGTATTCAAATTCAACAAATGTAATGCATCGTCGTACATTGAAATTCAGCAAATGCAATATTAGAAACAAATAACAAAAAAAAAAGAAACAATGAGAAAAGAGTTTAAAAATTCAACATACGAGCTAGTTTGACGTAGTCAAAGACATTAAGGTTTTTATTTTTTAACAGTGAAGAATAAATTAATAAAAGCACTTTAGGGGTACAGGTTCGCCTTTCAGCAAATTACAACTTAAAACAACTATTACGAACACAACCTCATACAAAAACTAGGGTCATCATAGTGTAATATCATCTAAACAATGGAACATACTACAACCAATTTCACAACAGGAAAATCAACTACATAAGGAAGTGAACTGTACGATAACACAAAGTCTGGACCTAGGTACATTCTTCTTGTACTTAAAACAGATAACTGCGGAGTTTGTCGACTGGTGAACTGTCACTTATATGAAGTGTCACTTATATATGTGATTTGCTAGAGACATATGACGGATGTGTGTTGTAAAGTCCCACACCATCTATCTACATTTAGAAGATTCAAGCATTAAGTAAAGCTTTATCAGCAAATACTTTTCTGGCATGTGATACTTTGATGTTCTTTTAGAATTTGTGAAGCTCAATTTTATATTTTGAGGTATAGTGATTTGCAGAGAGAGAAATAAAAATCTGAATACATCAATGAATGTGATAATTATATGAAAATTGAAACTTGGTTCTATTATGGTGATGTGTCGTTGAGTTTTTTGTTGCCTTTGTATCTTATTTTATCATCCAAATGCATCACAAAATTGGGAAACAAAGGCACAAAATCGGGAAACAAAGGCACAAAATCAGGAAACAAAAAGTAAACGCAAAAACATGCCAAAACACTCGTATATGCAAAATCTTGTTTTAAGTAAATATTATCTTATACATTTTGTTTTGTGGTTTGACTGTTTCAACTAAGGATAATTGATTAAATTTATATTAAAAATGTAACATTTTAATCTTATTTTTATAATTGTAATTCATATATGAATGTTTACATCATAAACACATAAATATTGTCCAAATTAATGGCAAAATTTTTATACTACAATTTTTTATAAGAAAAAATTAAATGAATTGAACTTTTCGAAGATGAGAAAAATGTTATAGAAGTTAATGGCAAAATTTACTAGATAAATGTCGAGAAGTCCCATATCACCTAATTGTGTTTTGATATAATGTCTATTTGACAAATTTGTAAATGAAAAAGTGATTTCATTTGAAATATTTATATGAAAAATTGATTTCATCAGAAAAATTGATTTTTATGTTTAAATATTTATATGATATCAGAGCTTATAGTGAAATGTTGTGAAGTCTCACATCACCTCTTAATGCTTGTAGCAGTTTGCTAAAAATAACATTTCCTTAGTTTTGAAATTCTTTTATTTAAAGCTAAAAGCAATTCAATATGAAAAGTAGTATAGATCAAATTAATGTGAAATATTTGGAAGCCTAGAAATAATGTTGTGTTTAGGAATAAAATTTTTGACATAGAGGAGGTTTTTGTTATTTCACAAATTAACACGAAGAATTGAATCCAAGGCAAGTATGGGAGGATAGAGTTTTCATATTCAGACTAGTGCTTGAGCCCTAGGTCTTAATATTAGTATTCGGGTCAAATCTTATATGTGTGTTCTAATATATATTGATATTCAGGTGAAATATAATATATATTTTAAGATTTTATTTTTAAAATTTTTAAAAGTTAAAAACGTTAAGAAATGTATATGAGAAAAAAAGAGAAGATAACAAAGATTATTCTTTGAAGACGATACATTTATACTAAAATTTAATATGTCATTTGTTATGTATTATTATTATTTTATAAATTTAGTATTATTATTATTATTATTATTATTATTTATAATTTTTAATAATTATTAGATTTCACTTAAAAAGAGAATAAATATGATTTATTATTAAAAAACTAAATATATATGACACAATTCTCAATATCTATTCATCCAATGACCTATATCTCAAATCTCATATAACATCTTAAAATAATTTTAAAACAAGAGATGAGAAGAGAAAGGAGAAAATGAAACGATTGGAAGGACCACTACAAAGACCATTTTTTTTTGTTTCCTCGTTCAGCTCAACTCAACCAGACTCTCAGCTCAGGTACAACTTGTTCATGTATTATATTGTGACACTGTTGTGTTAAAAATAAAAATAAAATATAACAAAATTTACAAAATTAAAACTAATAAAAATAAAATATGAATTTTTTTAAAATATCTCAACAAATGCTACCAATTTGATCAGTATTATGAAGGAAATATGTAATTGATTAAAAGTATTTGACATCTAGACTAACAAAAAACATCCAATTTGAAGTTTTCGGAAGGGTGGTATACTTAGTATTAGTATTGTATAATATACATATATATATATATATATATTCAACTGGTTGTTTCAATGTTATCAATTGTTATATGTTTATTGCCATAATCGGTTATTTTAACTGATTGCTTTGGAGGGGATCTAACTGTAAGAATTTTATGTATATTTTTTTTATGTTATTTAGTTGTTATATTTGTTTTTTTATTATTGTTAGATGTAGATTTTGGTTATATTCTCATTTTAAATGCTGATGGTAAAAAAAGTTTGACAAATTATAATGTCAATCTACTTTTTCTGAAACAGATGAAAATGTCAATGTCATGATTTTTCATTTAGAGATGTTTAATTGATATATATTTAAGAAGTAAATATGTCAATTTTCAATTGCTTCTAGCCAGATATTTATTTATAATGTTATCAATAAATTATCTCTGCTCAGATTTTTTTACACTCTACAGTATTGGCTGTGAATGTATTTGGTTGAAAAGAAGTTTTCCTGCAATTTGTTTTTTTTTTTTTTTTCTAATGTCATGCATGCAAAATGTCCCTCATGTGTTATTGTTTTCAAGTCAAAAATAAAACATTGAATTAAATGGGACTCTTCAGGATGTCCTAACCCATTTACAAAATATAACTCCAACAAGAAGACTAATCAATAATTACAACTCATCAGCAATTACAACTGAAAAACAGAACAGTCAATAGTGACAAAATATTAATGTACAGAAATGTCCTAAACTGCACTCATGATAACCTTTACATCTTCACTAAGCAATTACAACTGAGACAGAATAGTTAATAGTCACAAAGTATTAATGCACAGAAATGTGCTAAAGTGCACTGATGATAACCTTTTACATCTTCATTGATTAGCTTATACCCATTCATGGACACATTAGCTTCTATTAGGCATTTAATAATCCTGTGATAGAACTTCACCTTGCCATCCAATGCAAGATTGCACTCTAAACTTTTAATTCAACTTCTTTGCTCTCCATTTATACCAGCATAAGAGCATAAACAAATAACAAACACCACCAAATTGAATTTAAACCCAAGACAGAAAGAAAAATCTTTATATATCATCAGTAGTTCAACATTCCGTTTCTTAAATACTCCAAGAAACACTAATATAAAAGATATTGAGCTTCACAATTGTCTTAGTATTAGATGTACCATAAAAAATATTGATATGTATTCTCTTGTATTTCTAAGATAACATAAGTGAAGTATTTTTGCCGTTCAAAGAAAAAAAAAACATAAGTGAAGTTTATTAATTAAAAATCAAATTAAGTACTTTACCAGATTTGGAAACAGTGGCAGATTAGAACTGGAAGACAGAAGTGACTAAAGATTTCCTATTTGCAAAAAAGTCTGGGAGAGCTTTAATACTAGAAACAAATAGAACATATTCAGAAATTGGAATATGCTGTTACAATAGCTTATTCATCTTCAAGGATAACGTGTTGCATATGCCGCCGTTCAGCACCACCGTAGAGATGCATGCCCTTTTTATATGTATTAGGGTTTCCACATTTTTGAGAGTGTGTTGTTAACAAGAGAAGTAACTTACACTCAAAAGAACTTAGAGTTTTAATTTTGAAAATCCGATGACACTGAACGGTTTATCAGAGTGCTTACCAATGTAATAGGTAGATATTATACACATTCACCTTCTTCTTATAATTAATCCAATACACATTACTGATATAACCAACAAATATTCTAACCAGTATTTTATAACACAGAAGACCTTACCTTACTCACTTAAATGATCATTTTTCCTTTTAGATAGACCTTCAATTTTTCAACATCCTGGTTTTTAACAATATATGAATGTTAGGTTGAAATCCATTGGCTTGTAATATATTTATTTTCTTGGACTTTGCAGGAAATTGAAGATGGGATGATTCTCCTTCGATTAGCGTATCTATATGATCATCTTTTAATATTATTTGATGAATTAGACAGAACGAAAGAAAGTAAGTTGAAAATATTTCTTCACTTTGCATTCTAATGTTGAAAGTTGACAGCCATTTAAGAGCCTTATAAATTAACAATTTAGAAAGTATTTCTGAAATTTGATATATATTGTGCAGTCTACAATGTTTTTTCTCAACGACAGTCTTGACATTTCGACACGACACCACTTGAAGGTGATTTAAAATGATGTTTTGTAAACACTAATTTAGCCTACCAAAATTTGAAAACTAAATTCACATATAAATTAAGACTCACTTCATCACTCCAATTAATAATAGTAAAAGTCTAAATTCTTCTTACTTCTTTTTTTAAAGAGATGTTTTGTATTTATAATATATATATATATATATATATATATATATATATAAAAAAAATTTTTTATATATAAAATATATATATATATATATATATATATATATATATATATATATATATATATATATATTATATATAAGAAC
>Ga0209700_109357_pt1 | contig 11462 bp, 6 predicted proteins | sample SiratroredBW_FD_187528 | JGI IMG/M metagenome (GOLD analysis project Ga0209700, IMG submission 187528) | Root nodule microbial communities of legume samples collected from California, USA - Siratro red BW (SPAdes) (version 2) | ecosystem: Host-associated > Plants > Roots > Nodule | place: USA...
CATATTTATAATATAAATATTAATATATATATATATATATATATATATATATATATAATTAGAATTACATAATTTAATTTACAATTTTTAAATTCTACTTAAAAATATATCTACGTAATAAAATTGTAAATTAATTTTTTAAAATTCCCTTGGATCAATTATAATGGTATGAGAAAGTGTAAAATAAGATTTAAAATGTACCTTAGATCAGTTACATATCTAAATTTAACATGTACCTTAGATCAATTACATTTCTTATATTCTGAATTTATTTCTACTTCAACTTTTATTAAAAACAAATGTATCCATTCGTTTCTACACCATTGTTCAATTTAGAGTACTCGTTAATATAATCTTAAAAGTAAAGTAACCAAAACTAGAAGAAGCATGCAAAAATATATTTGCTCAAAGTGAATACTGTACAAAACCAGAAAATATTCTCTATATCCATAAAATTTTATAAATGCGTGTAAAAATCTTAAATATAAAAATACAAGTTTTCCTGTTTTACAAAATATTAAAGAATGGTAATTATACTTTTCAAATATCCACTTAATAGTGATAAAAAATTAACTAAAATAATGAAGGAAAGTAATTTTTTCTTTAATTGAGTATGACGGTGGAGACTTTCTTCTCTGACCATCTTATGATTTATAGTTGCAGAAAAAAAATTGTGTTAACTTATTTGTTTAAAAAAAAGCTGTCAAAAACTTATTTGCTAAAAATATTTTTAATTTTGAACAAATACTGTATCCAAATTAATAAGTAGTTCATACACTATACAAGTAATTTATTTATAAAAACAAGTAATGTATAAAATATTACTTTAAAGGTTACTTTTATTAAATAGATATTAAATTCCTACCATAATACAAAATAAACATATTTTTGTGTGCTGTCTATAAGTTGAACATAATGGTAATTTGAAATTAAGTATATTCGTGAACAATGTGAAGCATATATTGTTTTTTTTCCTGGCCTAAGTTTCTTCAAGTCAAGTGAACCACAGACTAATATGTGAAACGTATTTATTTAACATTATTTAGATTAATTATAAATTGTGAACAACCACAAACAAACAAAGAAGGTTAACTAATCCCATTTACAATATTATAATTGTCATGGGTGAAAATTGAACACAAACTATTATTAATCCTCTTTGTTTGTACATTTCACTAGATTTAATAAAAAAAATTTACTAAAATTTCACCTACGAACTATTAGTGAGGGCCATGGATAGATAAATTGGTAACAATAGAGCCTCACTCTAAACAACAAACCTCGAGTAAAAATAATATTTTAGTTCCTAAAATAATATAAAGGTTGATCCAATTAATTAATAAAAGATTAAGTTGTCGTCATACGTCCTTAAAAGGCTAATTGAAAATAAAATGGTTCCTACATCAAATTTTGTAACTAGACATTAACAAAAACATGACTTGAGACATAAATATATTTCTTATTTAAGACATTTTACTCCTCATTCAATTTTATCATATTAGTCTAAAAAAAGGTAAAATTGAAAGAAGGGAAGAAAAAGGGAATTTAATATAGGAAATGTATTGCGGCTAGTATGAGAATTTAAGAAAACTATTTTATTTTGTTTTTATAACAATCTCAAGAAAAGTCCTTGCACTTTGAACCAGAATCTGACATCATGAAACCTGATATTCATATTTGGGCCTTAAGTACGTAGCCAATTCCAACTTTGCAATGTCTACATTGTTACTTTTCACAACAAAAGTCAGATTAAATTGCTAATCTATAATAAAAATACTAATTATTATAAAAGGAACTTTTTAGAGTAAGTAAACACAAACATATAAAAGTACTCAGCTTGCGTAAAAACAAAAACATGCTTTAAGTATTCAACTTGTCTTTCATATTTTGTGGCCTATATTCACCATTTGACTTGTCAAAATTCAGGTGACGTCCAAGGGAAGTTTTCAACTTATGCTCATGATGATAAAGTAAGACCTTTATTTCCAAAAGAAAAGGTTATAGCAATAAACTTGAATACCAACGCAAAGGGTCATTTTTGTATATCTGAGTTCGGAGGCATGAATAAAAGGAAAAAGGCTAGAAAAGAAAGGTACATTTTAAGAGCACCGTTATAATCCGATACATATACTTCTCTACTGTACAGAAATAACTCAACATATTTATTTGTTTAATAATACTTTAGAAGCAGCTTAAAAAGCAGTTGGCAACAAAACATTACTTGAGTATCCTTCCACTTCTGCCTTCTATACAAAGTGTGACCTTTTTCCAGAACAAAAGGACAAGAGGCTCTTGAGCAGGTGACCAGGTTTTCAAGGACACAGCAATGTTTCACTTGTCAGCATTGATTCCAAATATCCTCACCTTGTGCATGTGGGGGAACTTTGCAACAACCAGCACAATCACCGCAACAGTGTTGAAGAACAACATTGGATTCTGATAGTCGGTTGTGTGGGAGGCTATCAAGTACCTGACAATGACAAACAATCCAAAAACAAAACAGTAAATAACTATTCACTTTTCAAATTCTAACTAGCTCATAAAAGAGAGACACTTCTCTCTACACAGCAAAATCAAGAAATTTATTTCATAACATCAAGTATTGCGGTGCATCATCTTCAGGATATAAATGATTTCTTGTCCAGTTGAGGTAATAAAGCTTTTATTAATTATGCCAGGTTTTATTCTTATATGTTTTTAAATAATCTTTAAAAGAATGTGAACTACAAATAGTTTGGGAGATTAGTTTTACCTAACCTCTCTAATTAGACAACCTTACAACAACTAACTACGCAAACAATTCCCCACTAAGTAGGGTCAGCCATGGATTAAAACAAAACCATTGTGCTATGTCAAAAACTAAATCCTCAGCAAGTCCATTTAAATTTACTTAGGTCATATTCAACCGTGATAATCTCATTAGATGTTAGCACTACTTCCCCCACTTGGTGTTTTTCACTCTCAAGGTCAAACTACCTTAGGTAAGATTCTACCATATTTTCATCATGTTAAACCCTTTCTCTCCAACAAATTTTATTCACGATGCCATCTCATGATTTTCTGCTCCGCCACTATAGCATCCTCACCTTTGCAGTACAAAGCTAATGTTCTTGATGAACACCAATATTTAGTAACATGTAACACTGCGACTTTTATACCTGTGCAGTAGATTTTTCCTTAAAGTTCAGGTCAGGACAGTTTCCATAAGAATCTGAATCACATCAAAGCTACAGACATACAATCCACTTGCTGAAGCCACAATCATTTCCACAAACATTATCTCCAGCTATTGAAATTCTCAGCCGTCATGTTTGGAAATGAAAAATTCTAGGAAGTTTTTTCTCCTCAAATGCTCTCCAGATGCTACCAACCACCCCCAAATGATTTCTTCAAAATAAACTGAACCAAATGCGTACTGGATCTGGATCAGTATTCAGTTATGATAAACTTCATGGATTTTGGTGGTGGCACTAAAAAGTCCATGTGCAATGTTTTTGGCACGCAAAAATGCTTTCATTTTCAAAATATCTTCAGGGAAAAAAAATCTGCCATTGGACAGGACCATCTTTTTGGACTCTCCCTGGTGCTTAGAGCACTGAATCTTTGAGAGGGTTTTGTTTTACTTTATTTCTCTTCTGCACTTTCTTAAGGCGGATTTCTTATCCTCTCAAGTAGTTTTATGTTTTTCATTTAAGATTTGGTTTCTCCAAGTAAAGGGGTTCTTTAGAGAGAAAATGTCCAGTTTTAAGATTGAGTAGAAACCAATGATTGATACTGTGATAAGATATAAATCAACAAATGTAATAAATCATGTCAAAACTCAGTCATTGATTTTACACTAGATATATAGTGCCAATAAATGAACCATTCGTTTCAGCAGAGTCAAAATGTTTTTAGATCAAACTATTTCTTCTATCAAAAGAATTTTCAGGGAAAACTAAGCCATCTAAACCCCTCAAAATTTCAGTTATAAAGAAAAATAGCTTCACCCAAAAATCAAGGTAGATAATAGATCAAGGCAAACCCCAAACACCATGAAGAATACAAAGCCCCAGATCACAAGCTAACTTTTATTTGTTTTATATAAGTCTTTTAGCAAACATTAGTACTCATTTCAAAAGGCTCTTGGCCTTCTTAAATTATATCCTACACTTCCAATAAAGCTCTTGGATGTCCTAACTGCCGATTTGTAGGTCATAATATTAATAATAGGCTAGGCACACACAGAGAGCATGACAAATTAACTTCTTTGAAAGTTCCTCACACCTGAAGCCCATGTAAATAACCTTGCTATCGGTGATCAGTTTCACACTGTGTATGACTTACGACCTATCTATTGAAACAACATTTGGTATTAGCTATCCAATTGATTTTACAGGCTATTAAAAAATTCTTACTCTTCCTGAAATAAATCTCGATTTCAGACACAATCCAATAACATTAATAAAGCTAATTGATTGATATGGAACTGTGCAGAAACTTTCATGAGTAGTCATTTTACTTTACTTTTTCTTTTCATATATTTTTTTTTTCTCAAAACAAAAAACATTTTAGTTTCCTTTTTTCTCGTAATTGCTAATGGAATTATGATAATACATTTGTTATGTAGTGTACAGTATACAGATATAACCCTTAAAGTACTGTAAACTTCAAAGCAAACAGCCATAATTCCAGATGCATGCAACTTATTAAGTTACATCGCAGCTGAGTGAAATCTTCTTCTCAACACAGAAGAGAATCAGTACACCAAGTGAGTGAAAAGGAAGAGTCTAATTTAATCACTAGTCTACACATAACACCGAAGAAAACATGTTTTGAAAAAAAAAAAATTATTATGTTGGATTGTAGTAGGCAATCCCAAAAAGCAGTGTGGAGGGGCTGACCCTGAGCATGCTAGAACAGATAGTGTGATAGCTATCATTCTAACCAATTAGAACAAAAAAAAAAATTAATGGGTAAGACTTAGAAGAGATAACAAGACAGGATGATACTCCTGTTTTAGACATTTAAAAAACAAGAACTTACAAAACTGAACTAAGGCAGAGGGTCATGGTTTGCCAGTGCCAGTGACAGGTTTCCCAGAAAATGGCTGCAGGGATCTGGGATGACTAAAAACTACGGAACAGAGGCTACAGAGGTTATGGAAGCCAAAAGCTGTCACAGCTAACCCGAAATACTGGAAAATGTGGTCGGATAGTGGTGGGAGTTTGTTGGTAAGGATAACAGTGGGGGATACTTCATAACATGCAAGTCACAGAGAAAGTAGTGTTTCAGTTCTGAAAAAGATACGAGCAAAAACCATCATTGACCCCAATACAGCCCTAAACGATGCTGTCTAAGAAATAGGAGGGTTTTTTTACTAGCTACACAGTCCAATAACACATTCCATCAGTGATTTTCTGCAATTTCTCCATCTACAACAGCTGTGATGGACACTACTTAAAAATGTGATGCTATTCAATGTTTGTAGCATGTGCAATTGTGACACTATTTGGTATTATTAGCAACTACGAATTGGATAAGTTAATGCTTATTGACACGTACTTTCCCACATCAGTGTGTAGACAACGTTTTAATGAATACTGTTCAAATTTACATAGCAAGAGTGCACACACACAAACACATTCTCAGTCTCAGATCCTATAACATCACCAGAAGCAGATACCAATTATGGCTCGCATATTAGGAAACTTACAGGACCAAAGGAACAACTGTTAGAAACTTCCTGTTACGAGTAAGCTGCTTTCCATTGTCTACCTGCTCCCACCATGTCAATCTGTTGTAGATGCCTTGGTCCTCTGCAAATGGAGTTCCTTTCTTCCAGTGGAAAAAGTGATACGTTACCTGATGGACACAGCATAATCAATTAAGCTATTTAGAGATATTAAATTATTTTTAACATTAATTTAGCAATAACTTATGAACAATATTAATTTATAGACTGCTAAAATCATTCAATTTTGATTGAAAACAAGAGAAGAAAAAAAGAAAATGACCTGCTCATCACATCAAGTAATAAATGATCAAAAATGAGTTTTCCAAGTATTATGTTTAATGTGTTTGATTAGAAGACATAATCTCCACTCCATAAAACAAAAGGACAAAACAAACGTCATAGACTGTTCATTCCAAACCTATCCGTAAGAAAATATTGGATGAAGATAAATATTAGGTTCTATGAGAAAGCACTATCAAATAAATTAATAGTATACTTTATAAAAATGACTACACCTTAAAAGACACCGTTAAGCTTGAAATGGCTTATTTCTAAATCAAACAGAAGAAAAGCACGAGCAAAAAATGAACATTGAAACATGTTACTGTGCAAAAACAGTAATATAAAAGCACATCTAGTTCAAGATTCACAACAACTAAGAGGAAGCACATCTAGTTCTAGGCCAAGAGGAAGTAAAGAAACGAACAACTCCCAGCTCTGTGGCATTTCCATTTCCCAGAACTCCATTCAACTTCTTTTGACAATTTCTGAAACAGTTGGCACTTGACGTTCTAAAAAATAAAAATGTATCTCCAAATATCATCCACAATTCAGAAGGGCAACAGTTCCCAAATAAGACACAAAATGAACTTTTATGGACAGCAATTTGGAGCAACGCCAGACCATCATCTAATTATCAGTAGACAGAGATTAAGAGAAGCACAGAAAACTTCGGACATTTTCAAGCAAATTATATAACTGCATAAATGTCCTTCTCAGCTAAGAGAGGCAGATAATGATTTAGAAAAAGGTAGAGCTGTGTATACATCTGATATAGTAAATATTTATCAAAGCTTAGAACATGGTGGGCCCATGGAGATAGGAATGAAAAGACAATGGTGAAATATTCCAATAACTAATTGTTTTCTTAAGCTTTACAATCAGTGATATGTACTGAATAGTGAAAAAAACTGTGTTAAAAATGAAGCAGAGTAGTAAGAAGCGCAAAAAACAATGACCAATACCAAAAGATATTGGGATAATCTTAAATTTTTGTTAAGATTATATATTGGTTAACACGTAGAATTTTAATAGTCTTATGTAATGTCTATGGAACATTCTTTGAGTACTCAAACTCCCAATAACTAACTTCCTAGCCAAGTGAGAATAAGAACGAGAATATTGCAGAGTAACTAACTTCAGCCATGAGAGAATAAGAGCAAGAGCATACGAATTGATGGTAACATAACATTAACTAGGAATTGGTATATGCATGATAAATCACATATGGTCTGTGATCTTGCCAGATGACAGAAGTACCTCTTATTTGCATGTGCATGATAATGATAATGATAAATCCCTTCCCCACCCAACCTCTCTCACAATCAATGTTTCTGAATATTAAAACCATTTATTATGCCAAATGGATTAGAACCAACTACTTAATAACCACGAATGAAACAATAAATTAACATCCCAATTTTCTCCAGGTCAATCACAAACAATTAAATCCGTCTAAGATCGCATTCAGTTTCACATATTACGCATACCCTAAAAAAAAAAAAAACCTTAAACTGCAAGGTCATCACAACCAGGGACCAATCAGGTAACAAATCAAAGACCCAGAACACGACTTCATTTTCTCAAAACAAAAGGCAGTTATTAAATCAATTGATTAAAAAAGATAGAAAGAAGAAGATACAGCAAAATGCGCGAGATTAACGATGGTCCATGCGATGCCGGGGGAGCAACCGAAGACGGAGAGAACGAGGATCCAAGAAAAGAAAAGGATGAGGATGTAGGTGGTCCAGACGCCAGGGTAAGTGAACCACTCCGTGTTCCTGTTCAGATCCGCCGGTGGCACCGCCTTCACGTAGAGATTTGCCATCAAACCGAGATAGATTGACAGATACCCTTTTGACGCAAAACCCCAATTACGCGATCCCAGATGCAAAAGTCTCCACCTTTCAAATGCTTGGACGATTTGATGGGGCTTTGATTGATGGGGCCTCAAAGTTTCAAAACCCAGAACACACCCTCTTCTCTTTCTCTCTCTTTCTCCTTCTCCTTCTCTTTCTCTCTCTTCCTGATTAAAATATCAAGGATGGTGGATGGCGTGTGTGTCTGTGTGTGGAGGAATTGAAATTCAATGCTAAAATTGATTTTTACTCGTAAATAATAGGAGTGTAATTAATATGGGGAAGAAAAATCTTTCGAATAAACCTAACTTTTATACATTTTTCAGGGCACCGCAACGACGTCGTTTAGTGTTTCGTACAGTCAGTTATTTTTGTTACGCCAAAGCTAAGCTGAAATAGCCAACATTATTTTGTTGAATTCTGAATTTTTATTTGACAAATCATACACGGCATGTTGGTTTCTCTCTGAAAAAAAATTATTACTTTTAATTATTTTATATTTATTTCAGTTTCTTTTGAATAACAATTCATTCAGAATTTGATTCATGAAGATGTTATGTAACTATTTTCTTTTAAAATTTAATAATTACTTTAAAAGTTAATAGTAAAGTATAATTTAAAAACACATTCTTTACTTTTACTCTTGCAACCAGAATGTTCTTTAAAAGTACAAACACTGACTTGATTAAAAGTGCAAATTATTATAAATAAGTTTTCATAAAATTAATTTTTTTAATTAATTTGCACGATTATAGATAAATGAAAATTAGTTTCTGATTTTCTTAAAATGTATAAAAATAATTATCAGTTAATAAGGTGCACTTTCCATCTGTAACAAACTGATCCATGTATAAATTGAGACAAGACATCATGACATGCATAACACAAACAACTACATACTAATTATAGAAAATAAAAAAAATAACAATAATTAGTAGATAACATTGTAGCAATCCCAACAAATAACATTTTGACAACACCATAAACCATGCTGATAACTAAGAGGCAATTTTAAGTACACTTGAAAACTACAACTAGGTAATGTACCTGTTTGAAGGTTCATCTTTAGTCATATATATCTGTCCCATTAATCATACCAATTCAAATATCTTGTTAGTTAGACATACCAACTATATTAACTATATTAAGCATATTAGAAGGAACAAGGAAATAGTTCAACAAAGTTAGTTTAATATATGTAACAAAAAGTTTGATCACTTCTCATTCCTTGTGTAGCAAGATCACTTTTGCTATGTAACTAAATATGGCAAAGTCCCCACTCTTGTCTTATAACAACATAATTATTGAATCAATCCAATACTAACACGTGTTTCTCCCAAAGAATGATAATTTCGTATAACAGTTACCTACTATTTATTTTGTTTTAAAAAATACTTATTAATACAAAAACAGAAAACTATAACAACTAAAATATGAGGAAAGTAATTCACTCATGACAATAAGTGGTGGGATAAAATTGAGTTATTATGTTAGTTTTGATATGAATCACATTTTGCTTATATGATCATGTGTAAAAGAATTTGCTCCAAACGAATTATATTCTCTAGTGTATTATTCATAGTGGATTCAACATAATTTATTTTAGTTCACTTAGATCTAACAATTCATCGTATTAATAATGAATTATTAAAAGATATTAACTTTTCAAACCGTTTAAACTGCATAATTCAAAATTTTATTTTTTATTTTTTATATAAAACAAAGTATAAAGACGATTCAAATTACAATTTTTTTTAACTAAATATATCACACAAAGCTTTTGGAATTTCAGTAGTATAATGCTTCAGATACAAACTTCTTAAAAATACAATTAATTAATGTTATTTGTTAATAAAGATATAAAAGTTCAAATAACTTAAAAAATATAAATACAATTTCAAATATTGTAATTTGAATGTATTCAAGATAATATATATATATATATATATATATATATATATATATATATATATATATATATATATATATATATATATATATATATATAAAGATCAAATTCTAATTTTAATTATAATATCACCTCATAAAATAACTATGATAACATAAGATAATTTTAACTAATACTAAATTGTTGAAGGGGTAATAGTGATTACATATATAATAAAAAGTCTTTGTTATTCCTGGAGAAGCTAAAGCTTGTTCAATTGAATAATAAGCCATAAAGAATGACAACAATAATGTTAGTGTAATGGAACAAAGACAAAAAAGCAATTAAGAGTGTAAATGGAGAAAAAAATGGTTTATATGATTTATATAATAAGTTAACATTACCTTTAATCCAAAATCTTAAACTAATGGATTGGTTAGTATTATATATTGTTTAAATTTCACATTTCTTAAAGGAAGAGTCTATTCTACATTGGATATTCTCTCGAGTGAAAACATCACTTGTCTAAAACTCGTCTGAGCTTATTACTAAGACAAACAATAGGTTCTAATATCATTTGTTGGGTAAATTAAAGAGGAAAATATCAGAAAGATCTCATAACAAAAAGACATTAATTAGATCCATACAAAAAAATATTATTTTCAATCTAAAACCTTAAAATAATGAATTTATAAATCTTATTTCTTTTTTATATATTTAAATATTTAACAATAATACTAACATCATTAAATATCTATATGATGATAATTATTTGTATATTCAAACATATAGGAAAACCATAATAATCATCAATTTTTATGTTTAAGAATTTTAATTTATTTTTTAAATTTTCATTTTGTCTTCATAATAATGATTACTTAAGTATTGTCACTAAAACACAAGATATTATAATTATCTAAATAATCGTCATTATATTAACATATAATAATAATAGTTACATGTATAATAGTTGTTAAAAAAATATAAATAACAACAATTATTTAAAAACTTCATAAAAATAGTCCACAAAACTTGTAATTAATTTTTAAAAAAATATTACAACATTTTTTATGGTGATTATTAAAAAATCATTATCAAAATGTATTATAAAACTCAGAATTGTATTAGAAAAAATAAAATAAATTTGATTATTTTAACCTCTACAATTTTTTAAACTCTATCAACATTCATGTTATTTTATTTATTATATTTAATTTTTGCATCATAAAAGACTCTTTCAAATTTAAATACATATTACTGAGATGAAAGTTTAATTTGATCCAACAACATAACACTTACAATACTATATCTAAATTGTTATACTAACAATCGTGTTCATCAAGAATTTAATTGGAAAAATTAGCTCACCAATTTTTATGACTTATAGTTTGTAACTTATTAAAATTAAACTCAATGGTAAGGTAGATTTCCTCATGGGATGAGTTTGGAGATTTTTTTTTTTAAATACAAATTATTAAATTGCATCTCATTATTTCTAATCAAACACATTTTTATTGAACCTCAAGTTAACAATTTAACACTATGCTTAAATTATAGTGGAAATTCGTGTGTACAAGCCACTGTTGAACAATAAGTTCTTATGTACTTATTTCCTTCCAACGCACATTTTATATGGTAGAAAAAAAATATATCTCAACACCTACTAAATATGTATTAATATATATATATATATATATATATATATATATATATATATATA
>Ga0209700_109358_pt1 | contig 11461 bp, 7 predicted proteins | sample SiratroredBW_FD_187528 | JGI IMG/M metagenome (GOLD analysis project Ga0209700, IMG submission 187528) | Root nodule microbial communities of legume samples collected from California, USA - Siratro red BW (SPAdes) (version 2) | ecosystem: Host-associated > Plants > Roots > Nodule | place: USA...
TTTTTCTTTTTTTTTTTTTTACTTTTCTTTATACTCTCACCCAATCCAAATAACTTTTGATTCTCTTTTTTCTTTTTTATTTTTCTTTATACTCTCACCCCCATCCAAATAAAACATTAATGACATGGAAGAAGAATGTTTCAGGAGGATACTGTTAACACAAACAATCTAGATGAAATGTGCAGGAGAAGATGAACAAGAGCACTCAAAAAAGTTTAAAAGAAATGTTTTTTAAAAGAACTCTTTTTATGTAAAAGGAATAAAAAAATCATTTAAATTTTAAATTTATCCATGTACATTTTCTAAGTTGGAATTTTGGTCATAGAAGATAAAGTGACGTTACTGACTTTTTTACAATAGTGTTCATTCATGTGAACAAATGCCACCAAGTACACTAATAAAGAAGAGGAGACGACAAAAAAAAAATTCCATCCATAGGCAGAAATAATCAGAACAAACAAAAAGCTGGAAAAGCCTACATGTCAGAAAATCACGTGGAAGAAACGCACTAAAACATCCAATAATGCATGTCACGACAAAACTAAAACAAATAAAAAAAAAACAAAAGAGATTAATTTAATATTTAGTTTGCATTCATGGGATAGGACAACAATGAATAGAAACGGTGATTTAACCTGAAACTTATGTAATCTATACCTTGTATTTTTTTCTTAAAAAATAAAGTTTAACCAAGTTTTAAGTTATTTATTTCAAAACCAAGTGCAAAAAATTCAAATAAACCAAACCCTAAAAGTTAAAAAAAAAGAGGCATTATGGATATTTGTAAAAAGAAACCTTCAACTTGAAGCACTAGATGACGCTATAAAAAGATATCCCTTATTGAGGTAAATTATGATAAACCTTTCAGTGGTGTAAGTTATCTTTCACATTCTATAGCTATAGCTTCCAATGGCTTCAACAGAAGGGCAGCAAGCATATGAGGAAGAGAAGTTATTTCTGTCCCTTCCCAAAGAGAGGGGTTGGGCATCACGCTATCTCTATCTATATCAACACTTTTGGTGTCCATCAACTCATATTCGAGGTGTAAACGATTTTCAAAAACACTTTCAGGCAAAAGACAGTGATGTTATTGTTGCTAGCTTTCCAAAATCAGGTACTACCTGGTTGAAAGCCCTAACTTTTTCTATTCTCAACAGAAAACGTTTCTCATCTTCAGAAAATCATCCATTACTCACTTCCAACTCTCATGAGCTTGTGCCTTTCCTTGACTTCATCTTTCATGCTGATAACATTCAAGACAAACTTTCTCACTTGTCTAATATGACTGAGCCAAGACTTTTTGGTACTCACATTCCATTCCCTTCTCTCCCCAAGTCAATGAAGGAGTCCAACTGTAAGATAATTTATATTTGCAGAAACCCATTTGACACTTTTGTTTCATCTTGGACCTTCTTCAATAAAATAAAGTCAGACTCTTTACATGAAGTAACAATAGAGGAAGCTTTAGAAATGTACTGCAAGGGAATAATCGGGTTTGGTCCGATGTGGGACCATATGTTAGGGTACTGGAAAGAAAGCATAGCTACACCAACCAAGGTTCTGTTCTTAAAGTATGAAGAACTCAAAGAAGATGTCAATTTTTACGTTAAAAGAGTTGCGGAATTCTTGGACTGTCCTTTCACAGAAGAAGAGGAAAGTGATGGAGTGGTTGAAAACATAATCACGTTATGTAGTTTCGAGAGAATGAAGGATTTGGAAGTGAATAAATGTGGAACAGTTGGCAGGAACGTTGAGAAAAAGTACTTATTTCGGAAGGGTGAAATAGGAGATTGGGTAAACTACTTTTCCCCAGCTATGATAGAAAAATTATCCAAAACAATGGAAGAAAAATTAAGTGGGTCTGGTCTATCCTTTAAAACGCGTTCTTAAGTGTGTGGCACATGATGCATCAGATTCTCATTATCATTTTGCTTTGTAGCTTGGTGGTTTTTATCAAAAATCAATTGGATTGAGCATGTGTTTTTAAGTAATGTGTAGGATGATTTGAATGATTTATTTACTCATTTTGGGAATATTTAAGATAATTTGACGTTCCTCTTATGTAAATTTTGATCGTCTGTTTGATGTTTAACGCAAGCGATATGTTATAATTCGTGTAGTGAAGAAAAAGCGATATGTGTTTAACGCAAACTATGTTACATAAACACATTCAAAACAAAAATAAATTGTAGCCGACCAAATACAGCAGTACTCAAAACAAACATGTCATTTCGGTATGTAGGTCTTTAATATGAGCAACCTTTTCCCAATCTTCGCCTCCTGGTAGGCAACGTTGTTTGAGCAAAGGACAATTGCTTACTTGAAAATGTGAAATTGATTTGGGAAGACCCTCTTCTGGTAAGCGTTGGAGGTTGACGCAGCAATAAAGAGTCAATCTTTGGAGAGACGAGAGTTGACAGAGACCCTTATAGTCCAGTTTCTCTAGATTTGGAGAATGAGAGATGGTTAGAGAAGTAAGAGAGAGTGGAAGCAAACCCTCATCGGGAAATGATTCCGCATGCACTCGTCCAATCCTCAAGCTTTCCAGAGAAGGATTGTCTCCGAAAGCACCTTTGAGTGAGCCAATAAGTCTGGAGCAATTAACGATTTCCAGATCCGCCAGATTCGGTGGCAAACCTTTATCAGGAAACGACTCAAGGCTTGAACAGTATCTTATGTGTAGCCTCCTGAGAGATGACAGCATATGCATGTTTCCAGGCAATGATTCTAATTTAGAGCAATTCTTGATTCTCATCTCTTCTAGATTTGATGGCAAACCTCCGTAAGGGAATGATTCAATTCTTGGACAGTCTTTCATTTCTAGGCTCTTAAGAGATGATAACATATGAATGTTTTCAGGCAATGATTCAAATTTAGGGCAATCCGTGATTTTCAGATGCTCCAGATAATTATGGATGGGACACTGTGAAATCATATGTAGATTACGAAATCCTATTAGAGAAAGCGTCCTGAGAGTTGGGAAAAAATCTAGTGGAAAGTTGCATAGGGAGACACTCTGCCGGGGATAATAAATCGTTAAGTGTTCGAGAGTGTTAGACCTGACAATTTCCAGCAATGATGCTTCCATTCTGAGCATTTTCACTGTACCCCGATCCAACTGCAGCTTTCCACAATTACATAGTTCTAGATGTAGAGCCCTGGGAGCGGAAGCCTCAAGTTGTTGGCAGTATAAAATGCATAGTGATTTCAAAGGAACAAGTAGCTCTGGCAAATCTCCTTTCAGTTTGCGACAAAATTGTATACAAAGACATTCCAGACGTGGAAAAGCACCTGTCACAGTGTTACATTCCCATTTTTTCCATTGTCTCATATTGTAGAAAAACAATGTTTCCAGGGATTTAAACGAAGAAGATTTGTTCCCATGAAAATCAGCATCAATTTTCACTATCTCATCAAACCCTGAAATCTCCAACTTCTTTAGAAATGGCAAAAGACCAAGGGGAGGAAAACGTTGACAACATTTACAGTTGCGCAACACCAAGGACACAAGATTCGGTAATGAAAATGAATTATCGAATAACCAATTTGGAAGTTGTTTACCGATATAGTTTCCTATTGACAACTTTTTCAGGTATTTTGAAGGTCGTAGATTCTCAATTACATCCCCAACTTTCGTAGAATCAACAGATGAGCTGTCCATGATATTCCATTCCAAATTTAGCTCCTGAAGCTGTAGTTTGTTCTTCAGATCTGCTTCCAATGCATAAGAGGGACTCTCAATATTCTGCAGCTTTTCAATTGTTAGACTTCCATAAAGATTGAGTTCTCCCAATTGTTCAATACCGACTCCTTTACTTTTGTCAACACGAAATGAACTCATCAATATTTGGAGATTCTTCAGCTTTGCCAAAATATGCACATTTTGCACTCTAGTATGTTTAAGTTCAAGTAAACACAATTTGTCGAGTTGATGTAAACATGAGGGAAGCTCCTTTAATCTTTGACAATAGTTCAGCTTGAGTATTTGCAACTTGTAAAGGGAACTTATTGAGACAGGTAGATTTTCTATGGGAGTATAGGAGAGATCTAACGAACGGAGATGCTTAAGATTTCCTACAGATTTGGGCACCTCTTTAAGGTTTTTACAAAGCGACAAAGATAAGACACGTATCAACTTAAATTTGGAGAACAAGTCATCTATCGACATCTTACAATACCAAGGGAAAGGAAAAAGCATTCCGTAATATGGTATAAATGTATGCAACTTTTTAGTATCGTTCAAACTCCCAAACCCATCAAAAAAATATTTAGCAAGAGTCGTTGAAAATGAAAAGTGACGGGTTGTTTTGGGTATACCTTTTGGTTCATCAACTCCTAACCTGATGCAGTTATCCTCACAAACGTATTTTGCCAAATCATTTAGAAGGTCATGCATGATAAAACAATTTTCGTTGAGGGATGGTTGAAAGAAGGACCAAGATAACAGATCATTGAAATACTGTTCACCAACTTCTCTAGGATTCTTCTTCTGTAGAGGGCTTGCTAGAAAATTTTGAGCCATCCAAATTTGAATTAAACTCTCCTTGTCAAACATATAACCTTTGGGAAACAAGGCACAAATAGCAAAGCATTTCTTTAGATGAGAAGGAAGGTGGTGATAACTCAGTCTTAAAACAGGAAGAACATTGCATTCATTTTCTGAAAAATCCCATATCTCACTTTTCAGAATGCTTTCCCATCCCCAAAGGGATGATTTATTGTGTAACAGACTTCCCATTGTTTTCAAGGCTAATGGAAGCCCATTACATTTTTGAACTATCTTCTTCCCAATCTCCATGAAGTCTGGATGTAGTTCAGGATTAGGACTTTGAAATGCATGTTTGTCGAACAAGTCCCAACAATACTCTTCTTTTAATACCTTCAGGTGGTGTTCTTCTGATCGCATGATAATAGCAACATTCTTATTGCGTGTGGTGACAAGAAGCCTACTTCCTTGTGCCCCAAAACAAAGAGCTTTCTGCACTTGTTCCCATTTAGATTGGTTTTCGTTCCAATTGTCGTCCAAAACAAGAAGAAATTTCTTTCCCGTCAATTTTTCTTTCAATCTTTTGTGAACCATCTCTAGATCTGTAGTATTGTCAGTAGATTCAGTGACATGCTCAAGAATTGCTCTTGATACATTGAGAACATCGAATTCCTGGGGAACACATACCCAAGCTTTGACATCAAATTTATCTTCAAGGAATGGATCATTGAATACATGTTGGGCGAGTGAGGTCTTACCCAACCCACCCATCCCCACAATAGAAAGTATAGATAGTTGGTTGTGAGTGTCAGATGTGAGCCACTTAAGGACAAATTCTTTATCATCATCTCTGCCATATATAACACTTTCATTTGGAAAAGAGGTATGTGACAATTTACTACCCAATCCTGATCCAACTCCAACCTCACAGGCCTTTTTCAAACCTAGAAAATTGCTTTGGATCGCAAGATGTTCTAAGTCTTCAATGACTTGTCCCATCCTGGATTCAATATCTTTTTCAAAGGAACTGACAAAAGAAGATTGGAGGGAATTCCACACCTTGTTAGTAGCACTTTGAGACTCCGCTTCCACTTGGGTTTTGAGGAGTTCATAATCTATTTCATCCAAGAGATCTTCTGCATCAAACACAACGTCTTTGGCCCTGAGAAGCCAATCTCTCACACGTGGATCTGTGAATTGCCTTTGTTCTGCATCAGAAGCCACAACATCAATGGCTAGGAGCTTCATCTTCAAGTCACTGAGTTGCTTCTTATTGTCTTTTGTTGCACGAAATATGTCGACAAAGCAGGAGGCCAAAGTGTCAATAGTCCTCTCCACGAAAGCCGAAACAAGAGCACCGGTAACCATTTCTGCTGCCATGGTAAGAATAGGAAAAGGAGTGAAGTTTGAAGTGAAGCTTATGCCTTTGATTCGGTGCAGTGGAATGGAAATAATAGTAAAAAGCTATGTTTTAGATGATGACCTTGAGTTAAGCTTGGTGAACATTTTTTCCTTGATGGTTCGTCAAGTCAACAACCAATAGGTGTTGAGTCTTCCAACGGCTCTTTCATTGACAAGCTGTACTCAATTAGCATGAATGTATGAGTGGTGTATGATACACCGAAGGGACATAACTTATATTTTCCAAGACTTTGTTAGGTACAAGAGTAGAAAATGAATCACATGCATCCTTCTCCTCTTTTATTGAATGGGGTCCATGGAAGGAAAAGATAAAAAAATAAAAATAAAAAGAGATATTTATGCCAAAATTCACTGTAATTTTTTGTTGACGTGATTACTTTGCCAGGGTGTTACAACTAAAACTCTCTTCTGTTATTTTGGAGTTGAGCTTCTGCAATATTACGAGTTGGAAGTAAGTGTATCTGGTCTTACCAAGGTTTTAAAAAGTGATTTTTGGTGCGATTTTGAGGTTTTAAACTGCAGCTGAGATTTAGTTCGGTTGTTTTGACATTGTGGATAGCTGCAGATATTGTCAAGGTTTCAAATTTTTACATTGTGTGAAATTATGAATAAATGCAGCCGCTACTATGGCCCGGGAGCTCAAAAACCTTGATATTGATCACAACCAAAAACCTTCATGTCATGGATGACTGAAATCGTGGTTGTGATGTTTTTGAAAAGCTTGGGTGTTACTGTTATTTTCTTCTCTATTTTTATATTTTTTGTTATAGTAATTGGAGTTCTTTAATTACCTGTTGTGTAAGGTTAAGAGATTTTGTGGGTAGCATGGAATTTGATGCCACATATATGGTATGAATTGATTGAATGATATACTAGGAGTTTGGATTGTCCTGTTGGGTGCATTTTCATGTGATATGTGTAATATAATGTGTCACAATTCTGGTTGTGTAGTTCCCAAAACCTTGACGTCATGAACAACAGATTTTAGTATAGAACCATGATTAAATCTTACGTTGCTTGATTTTACAAATATGGTTAGGTCCATATTTCTTGTAGCAATGAAAACTCCTCTGCTGACCTTGCATTTCAGCACAAGTCAACCTCTGAAAATTGCTTTGGTGTCTTGTAGTTCTGTCCCCTTTGAAGACTAATAACTATGAGCTTCGGGAAGTCAAATTCCTGGCTTTAGCCCTTTAAATTGGAGATTCCATTCTCTGGATGTTCTTGTGCATGCAAAGCTACAAGCAGAATTATTTTCCCTTCCCCCAAGATTGCTTCCAAGAATGTTACTATATCTGCCATCATTATCTTACAAAATGTTAATTCTTCTTTATCTTCTCCCTTTACTTGTAAATATGTAGATAATATTAATTTAACTGTGAATATATATTCGTGAGTAATAATCCGTAATAAATTTAGTTATTCTTATTGTGCTTTAAGATTATGCAAGTATGAGTTTGTGTGATAGCATCTTAGATCTTTAAGAATCGTGTCTAATGAGAATACAACTTGTCTAGAGAGGTTATTTGTTAATTTGTATGCCATCCGCTTCCATTTAAAGAAGGTTAATTTTTATTTTACAATTTAGATTGTCAACTTGTATTTACTTTTTATAAATTTTGATAACGGGATTTTAAACTACGAGTGAGCCTTCTACTTTGAAATTATAGATGAAACAAGTATGTTCAGAATGGAAACAATCGGCGGCGGTGAAACCAGCATGTTCAGAAGATAGTCAGAAACGAATGACGAGAATGGAAATAGATCAGCAAATGTTTATGAAGAATGAAGTAGAGGTGCATAAGAATGATTAAAATTGAAAAGCTTCTTCTGAATGCTCACTAGTAGAAAAATAGGCTTTAACGTTTACTTTTTATGACGGTTAAAGAGATAAACGACGTAGTCAAAAATGCGGTGGCATTTTTGTAAATAAATGAACAATCTCACGTCGGTTGGAACAAAAAACCGTCATTGACCTATTTATAAAAAAGAAAAATTCAAATTTTTAAAAGCTGTAAAGGACGCGTGAATCCCACGTCGGTTAACAGGCCAAAAGCGACGTGGTATTTTTCTCTACTACGTCGGCTAAGGTCTCGTAACCGACGTGGTGAACACTGTATAAACAAAAGAAAAGCTTAATAAAGGAATAAAAAATTGAAGAAGAAGCTCTTGTTATGTACTGTTCTTCCCTCTTTCCCCGTTTCACACTCTTTAAAGAACTTGGTTAGAAACACCTCATTGCTTGTTCAGACAAAAAGACTAAATTTTCCAACACCCCACATCCGAAACTCGACTTCCCCACTACTGCGGTTAAGGAACATCCTTAAAAAGGGTTTTTTTGCAAAGGGGGGCTTCAAGTTTTTCAAGTTTCAATCACACGATCAATTTCAGTTCGTTCATATCCAGAACCAAAAGAGCTTCAAGTTGAAGTTCAAGTTTTTTTTTTATATTACAGATCATGAAGAAGTTGAAGAACTATTATATGCATTTGCGGCACCACCACCACCACGCCGTGCGGCGGTGAGTGTTCCCGCTAGCGGTGGGCTCACTCCTCTCGCTCTTCCTCCTCTTCGTCGCCACGCTGACCTCGTCGGAGGGCACGCCGATTCTCCCCTTCTACCGCTTCATCACCGCCGCCTCGTATTCCGTCTTCGTCGAGTCCAAGCTCTGCCCGCTACCGGTCTCCGCGCTCCCGCAGCCGCCGCACCTGGCCTACCTGGTGTCGGGCTCAGCCGGAGACGGCGGTGCGGTGAAGCGGGTGCTGCTGGCGCTGTACCACCCCGGCAACCGCTACGTGGTGCACCTAGACCTGGAGGCCTCGGCGGAGGAGCGCGCGGATCTGGCGAAGTTTGTGGAGGGGCACCCGCTGTTCCGGCTGTTCGGGAATGTGAGGGTGATCAAGAAGACGAACCTGGTGACCTACCGGGGCCCCACCATGGTGGCCAACACCCTCCACGTCGTTTGGATTCCCAAAATCGACGTGGGTTTTCTCTTCACCACGTCGTTTTTAGGACAAAACCGACGTGGTGCAACTCCCTAAAATAATAATATTATTAAACACCACGTCGGTTTTGGTTTTCTTAACCGACGTAGTGAGTTCAATCACTACGTCGGATATTAAACCGACGTCTGATTCAACGTCTCCTAGGTCAACGTCGGGTCGAAAACCGACGAAAAAAGCCTCTTAGAACCGACGACGAAGGCTATTTTTCTACTAGTGACTAGTGTAACGGGGTTTGATGAGTGTGCCAAAGAAGTGGTGAGTTATGTGGCGAAACGAAGACTGCTTCTTCCTGCACCTCCATATCATCTTCCTACACCTCCATACTCTAGGCAAATTTACCATTTAACCCTTTTTAAAACATTTCATATCCCATAATACCCTCCATCACCCTTCACATCCTTTCTTCCTCAACTTTGCCTGCACCCCGTTCCCACGCCACTGCACCCCATTTCACGACGGCTGCACCTCTCCCTCCACCTCCACTTTCAGTGCTTGTATTTCAGTTTGCCAGTGCAGATATACTCACCTTGGTTGCTTGGTTCTCCATCATTCTCCATTCACGGTTCGTGAAAACCGTAACCTTCAACTTCCATCATATTGGCACCCATTCAAGCAATTGAAAGGAAGGTAATCATCATTATAAGTTTAATTTTAGATTGTAGAGGTAGTTGTGGTGGATTGGTGCCGGAGGACGGCAATGGTCCAATTTTTTTTCACCGTCGAACAATTCTAAAGTTTGTAGAAACCGTAGATAATTCAAATTTTCTCTTCTATGGTTTGTACAAACCGTAGAACAGTAGAAATTTTTTTTTCTGTTGTGAGGTTTGTACAAGCCGCAGAAGAAAAAAAAAATTTGAACTGTTCTACTTCTTCAGAAACTTTACTCAAATATTCTCCTTCCATGATAGACTAAAGAAAATATTTAAAATAATCACGTTAAGAAATCAAATAAACATAAAAATTCAAGTCACTTCTGCTTTATGGTCTATAGAAATCGTAAAAGTAATAGACATTACAGTTTGTAGAAACCGTAGAAGCATTTGCATTTTTTTACTGCTTACGGCTTCTACAAACCGTAGACAAAAAAAATGTTCTACGGTTTGTAGAAACCGTAGAAGCATTTGCATTTTTTTTTACTTCTTACGGCTTCTACAAACCGTAGACAAAAAAATGTTCTACGGTTTATAGAAGCCGTAAGGAGTAAAAAAATTGCAAATACTTCTACGGTTTCTACAAACCGTAATGTCTATTACTTTTACGGTTTCTACAAACCGTAGAGTTCTCTTATACACCTATGCACTTACGGTTTGTACAAACCGTAAGCTCTTACTAATGTTAAAATAACTACGATTTGTGTAATCCGTAAGAGGCATAAATCTTGATTTTTAACTTACGGCTTACAGAATCCGTAAATACTAAACTTCTACGGTTTCTACAATCCGTGAAAATCAGAAAAAATGAATAACAGATACCTCGACGAAGACGACAGTGGTTGTTTTTCAGCCACCCACAACCATCGACGGCCACCCAAATTGCCTTCAACCTCCCACTCCAACACCGTAGGAACCTCCCACCACCATTGCGATACCTTCCACCAATGTTCAGAAATGAACCGCACCCTTTCCATGGAAAACCTTCTTTTATAGCAACAGGGATAATTTTGTAATTTACTCATGTCTATTATGGGAATTTTGAAAATTATGGAGGTGCAGGAAGATGATATGGAGGTGCAGGAAGAAGCAGTCCTTCTAAAATCATAACAAAATAACAAAATACAACATAATGGACCCAAACTCATTAAGCCCACTACTACGTTTATAAATATAAGCTCATTCACTTCTAACCCTAAAGTGACCTGAGCATCAGAGTGCGTGCAGGATCCCTCCTTACTGAAAGAATAAAATACTAACTATACATACTTAAATTCTGGTGAAGATTTGTGTAGAATAATTTTCCATGTTATGGGAGTACCCCTCCTTACTGAAAGAATAAAATACTAACTATACATACTTAAATTCTGGTGAAGATTTGTGTAGAATAATTTTCCATGTTATGGGAGTACGTAAAAGTTAAATTATTATAAATTTGAGCAACTCAATGGTTATTGACCAAATTTTACTTTTTATTTTTTTTAATTTTGAAAAAATCTATAAATGAAAATAATAAAACTATAAAGAAATAAGAAACTGTTTTTTTAAAATACATGATTACATTATATTTTGATTTTTAATGATTTAAGCAATATAAATTTAATCATATTACATCTTATATTATTTTTAAATTTACTATTAGAAATACAAGTGTCGTTTTTGTATTCAAATTTTTAAAAATAAAAATTATGAAAAAGTTTTTTAATTATGGAATACAACTGTCGTTTTTTAATTATGAATTTTTTTTAATTTTATTTATTTGTATGTATGTGATGTTAAAAAAATTATGGAATATATATTATATATAAAAATAATTTATATTTAAAAACAATTTGAAAAGAATTATCTAATTAAAAATTCCATTATATAGATGACAACTGTTAAAGAAAAAAAAAAAAA
>Ga0209700_109360_pt1 | contig 11458 bp, 7 predicted proteins | sample SiratroredBW_FD_187528 | JGI IMG/M metagenome (GOLD analysis project Ga0209700, IMG submission 187528) | Root nodule microbial communities of legume samples collected from California, USA - Siratro red BW (SPAdes) (version 2) | ecosystem: Host-associated > Plants > Roots > Nodule | place: USA...
TTGTTGGTGGTGTAGTGGTGGCGGTAGGGAGGTACTGGTGGAAGGTTTTCGTCAAACGTAAGTTTGGATTGGGTGGTTGTGAATTTGTTTTCTAGATTAATTTTTTCTTTTTGGAAATAACCTTTCAAATTTGGCTAATTCGAAATAGGAATTTGGTTTCTAGAATAGGCTAATCTGAAGTTCATTTCGGAAAACACCTCTTACATCGTATTTCGGAAGCTAAAGTTTTATTCCATAACTGCTTAATTAGAAAGCCAAAATTAAGCTTCTGGATTAGGCTGTTCCAAAACAGAAGTTTTAGCTTCCGTAAGATAAATTTCTATCTTTAAACAGCTTATTCCGAAAGTCAAAACTAACCTTTCGGATTAGGCTAATTTAGAATAGAAATTTACCTTCCGCAACAAAATAATTTGGAAGTTATATTTCTCTTTCGTGATAGCTTATTTCAGAAGTTATATTTTGACTTTCAGTTTAGGCCAATCCGAAAGGTTAATTTTTCCATTTTGACTTTTGGTGAATTTTGAATTAGTTGGTCATTCCATTTTGGTAAACGTGGGTGAATTATGATGGAGGACCATGTTTGGACAAGAATATCCGATGAAGTTAATATAATGTCGGATCTGGAACAATTAGAATTACTTAACTTTGATGGTCATGATTTGGTTAGTCATTTCACTACAAATGAGGTAAATTGATTTTGTGTAATTTGTATAAGAATTTGGAGACTTCATATGATGATCATGTAATGTATTTTGTTGTGAGTATTTCCAACACGAGATGCTTTACTAGAATGGGTTCATGGAATTGCGTTTGGGCTTGGTTTTGTAATTGTGATACTTAGATCAAACAAAGCAAACAAACAATAAGGAATGAAAACATTTGTATTATTAGGTTGTGAACGGAGTGGTCACTGGAAATACAAGCATGAAGTAGACGTCATTATAACTAGTTCAAGGATGTGTGGTTGTCCTTTCAAATTGAGGGGCAAACTTGTTTCAAATGGAGAAGGGTGGGTGTTGAAGATCATATGCGGTTTGCATAATCATGCATTGTTTAAGACATTAGTTGGTCACCTTATGCAGGGAGATTAAAAAGTGATGGACATGCATTACTTGTGGACATGACGAAGAGCCAAGTTAGCCAGCAAACATCTTGCTAACGTTGAAAGAGAAACCAACCCAGGTAACCTCCCCAATGATCCTCCTTGAGCCTATGGAAAAGATTTTGAAAACTAAGAAATGTACAAAACCTCATACATAGGTCATCACAAAGAAATATTGGGATCACCAATTATTTTCAGGTGAACATGGAAATGACCTCCAACTTCTTGAAACAGTTGATGTTGGTGACAATCCATACCTTACAACTTCAACCCCAGGACACCACTTACATACAAGCAAACACAACTCAATGTTCATCCCAATCATGTTAGCCATTTGGGGTACATTTGTTGAATTGGACAAACAAAAGTACAATGTTCAGAAAACAACTAAACTACTTCATGAATTCCCTCCATGATCCTTCCTAACCCTATGGCAAAAACTTTGAAAACTGACAAATGTGCAAAGCGTCAAACACAGGTCATCACATAAGTAAATTGTGGTCACCACTTATTGTTAGATCAACATGGGAATGACCTCCAACTAACACACTTGGTCATGTTGGTGACAATCCATCCCTTATAATTCCAACCCTAAGACACCATTTATGATAGAGCAAATTTATATGATGTTATTGATATGTTTTAAATAAAAAGTAAACTATTTCTACACTTAGAACTTGTTTAATTCTCAATTTTAAGTATTTTTATTAATAATTGATTGTGAGAGTCAAGATAAGGATTTGAAATTAATTCAATTTATTTTTGGTGAGATTGACTAGGAAAATATTGGATGAGAAGAACTAGTATTGAAGTCTTGAAGAAGTGAGAAAAAGAAGCAAATAAAGCTAAACCCAATTCAACCATATGAGCCCACTTGGGAGAAAATAGAAAAGGAAGAAGAAGCGGTGGCACCCGAGACAAAAACATGGGCTTGGCACAGGATGGACTCAATATTGAAATAGTAAAAGAATCCAGTGGTGCTCGGTGTAGCATTCTGAGTCGGGTGTGAGTGTTGGTTTTCGTGTTTTATTTAATAGACTTCTGGAATTAGGGTTATTTAATTGTTTAGAATGTAGTCATTGTGTGCTCGACACAAAAACATGGGCCTTGCGCAGGTTGGGCACAATACTGAAATAGTAACAGAATCTAGTGATGTCCGATGCAGCATTTTAAGCCGAATGTGAGCATTGACTTTCTTGTTTTATTTAATATACTTTTGGATTTAGAATTATTTAATGATTTGAAATACAACCACTTTTAGTACCAATACTATGATATCTTGATAGATTAAAATGATAATTTAATTTGTTAAAATATTCTTAACCGAAAATCTAAAATCATGCTTATTTAGAATGCATTTTGTCTATTAAGTTTTATCGGATTGAAAATTTGAAATAATCCATTGATTTTACTAAGACAAATCAACATATTAAAACAAAATTTTAATCAGTTAAAACTAATAGTACATGTTTTATAATTTATGAGATTTTAGAGAGAACTTATAAAATTTTGTTTCTTAGATATACTAAACATTTTTTACATTTTTTTGAGGGAAATATTCTCTGTTCGAAAAATCACATTCTTGGAGGAAATCCTCGAAGTCCTTTGAATCACTCAAACTAGTTGATCTATTCACTAAATCCCCGGCTAGAGACAACGTTAACTACTTAAGAAATGAACTAGGTATTTTAGACTTTTCAAATATTGCTTAAATCCCTCAATTATTCAGTTTATCAATAATTTTAGTGGATTAAAAGAATCAATCGATTAAAATGATTAGGAATGCATACTGGTTAAAGAAAAGATTTGACTTGTGAACAGAAAAGAAATAAAAAAGCTAATCAAACTCAAGTTGCAATTATATACAAAATAATGTACTCCCTCATTTGACATTTTAATGGCTAGGTTGTTCAAAAGGGCATATTGGTAACATCCACATCATATTATAAGATAGTATAATACAAGTTTAAACCAATCATGACTATACAACAGGCTCCAGACACAAGGATGATAAGAGTTTCATGGCAACCTATTTCAAAATTGTAAGCACTTCCAGAAACATCTCCTGCATTAGCTCCCTGTCAGCATGTTGGAAAAAGGTATTTATTTCATCTCTAACATCATATATCTTACCAAAATCAAATAAGAATGTGAAGCACCCTTTCTTTAAGTTGTGTAACTGGTAAAGCCAAGCGTCATTTAGCCTCTCCAGAACATTTCCTGAGTTAAGATCCTCTAGTAGGCTTTCCTCACACGCATCTTTGAGATCACCAATCTCATATTTATTGGCTGCTCCAAGCAATGGAAGCCTGTGGTTCCAGAAATCTTCTTGTTTTATGGTACCGTACAGGTAACTTAGAAGGGACTTGCAGGATTCTTGAGACATATCTTCCATGTGGATCGTAGATGTATCTTCTTCATCACCATTATCAAGATACAAGCCATGGAAAACAGTAGAACTAGCAGATAAAACTGCCTTGTGAGCCTTCAGAGTACCATCTGCAGTGATGATGGTGAGATCAGCATGTATAGCCTCGTCAAGCATGCGAGACAGGCATCGAAGAGTGCTTTGAGCTGCAACAGTTTGCAGTTTTCCATCAGATGGCCATATAGATCTGGTTACTCCACCCTGTCGTTCAAAAGATTTATCAAAGGTTAGAAAAGCAACAATCTATTACAGGTTCAAAGGATCCCTCCAGACAATACAATTGGTTAGAAAAAAATGTGCTTCTTGCTTTAGGGATACACTGTAAAATTAATTATTCACATCAATATCATATAAATATAGTAATGATTATAAAAATCAGGGGCTCACATTCCCAGAGCAGGCCTTCAGGTCAAGAAATTCAACATCAATAACAAAGCGACCAAGAAATGCAGTATCAACAGGCCAGACAAAGTCGTCACTTGTCCTAAGCACCCTTTCATGAACTGAACATTAAGCACATACAAGTTACGAGAAAACCTGTGTCAGCATTTCAATATACAATCTTGAAGTTGGAAAAGGTCAGTGTAATTTTAATCTTCACAGTTGCCATATTAAGGTGGTGATGCAAATTTAGCCCTATTTCTTGTAGGTAAACAGAAGTGACGAGTGTATGTGTACAAAAGTAGATACCATAATCAGAATTTACCCTCATTATACCAAAATTAGGAAGCAAACATCATGTTTACGGGGAAAAAACTTTCAGATACCATAATCAGAATTTAGCCCTCATCATACAAAAATTAGGAAGCAAACATCAAGCTTATGAGGATAAAACTACCATAACCAAAATCAATTTTTTGCTACAGGACCTTTCTCGTAATTATTTGTGTTTCGGATCAATTTTTTGTTCCTTGCTTTTCTAAGAGATAATATTTCCTTTAATGAAAACAAAATATCCTGCCCAATCAGCATTACAATATCTAAAGATTTGAGTATTCCCTTAATCATCATAAAGTACACCTTGCACTGAGCAAACCTAGGAGCTTGCTTCATGTAGACTCCCCCTGAACAACAAAGCCAGGAGGTTGCTCCATGTAGACCACTTCCTCTAGATAATCCTGCAGAATAACACTATCTAATTGATAAAGAGGCCAATGACAAATGGCTGCCATGGTAAGGAAAAGTCTGACAATAGTCATTTTGTCCACCGGAGAAAAAGTATCACTATAGTCGAGCCCATAGATTCAAGTACTAAAAGAACAGAGAATAAATTAGAAAGCTTGATTTCCCTCTCTTAGGTTCTCATATTTATAATGACATTGGTATTCAATAAAGTCTATTTAAGATGACCTATTCTAATAGAAACAATGTTGTGGCATGATCAGGTGGAGAAGTAGAATATAGTACAATCACATTAATCACTTGTGAGCTCATATGGCTACCATAACTCCTCAAAGACATTAAATTTGAAGAAAGTTCTCAAATGCACCTCGTATATGCCAACTATGCACATTACACATTGTCTCCAGGACCAAACATATTGAGCTTGATTATCGTTTCATAAGAGAAAATCTGGAGTTTGGAGACATCACCAATCTAAGAGCACTGAAGATCGATTATATTAACAGCAAGTTGGGCACTTACGACTTACATTCTCCAACTAGAGGGTGAGTGTTATAATTATAGAAATAAGAAGTTGATACTATATAATAAAGAATATCTAGATCATACATGGATTATTACGAACATTTTTATTTATTTCTATATCATATCTTTGTTATTAGAGGGTATCAAATCTTCTTTATTTTATGTATTAATTCCTTTCTGTAAGTATAAATAAAGACCCACGTTTCAGATACACATGGTTTCAACTCAATGTTTATTTGTTTCCTAGACATTAACATTACCTCTTTTATCTTGGGAGTCTCAACTTACTCAACCAAGGACTCGATTTCTTGATAATAGCCACACAATAATAACTATTGAGTAACGAAAATCAGAATCTAAGATCGTAGTCTACAAGTATAATCACCATCAAATATTCTGTCATATCTCCTCGGAATCAACATCCCCAACTTCCGTCTCTTTCACTCACAAACCATACACACATGGATACTCACAAGACGTGGGATCAAATATTTTCACATGATCAATAAAGTCTCCGTACTTCTATATGAAGATTTTGTATGGCACCCAAAATATCTTCAGCCAAGAACCATGTATCAGAGACTAATTCTTTCGGTCTGAAAACCCATTTAAGAAGCTGCCTTCTCCCAACATGTTATTCCAAACTCACCGACATGGAAATAGATAACCACTCAGTATCTCAATATTAAGATTTTTTGGGTATCAAGGGTATCTTCAGCCAATAGTCAAATAGTAACCTTTCATATCAGAGACTCATTTAAGAAGCTACCTTCTCCCAACTGACGTTATTTCATAGACACATGTAAATCGATTGAACCACTAGCCACATACATTTGTTATTTGACAACCATATCGCAAACCATGTTGGTCTAAACATTAAGATTTAATAACAGAAAACCAAAACCCCAATTCAAAACCTTGGCTATAAAAGAGGAGAGAGAACAAGGGAGTAGCAGGGTGGTACAGACCAGGGGAGATGTAAAATTTGCGGGTAGGGCCAGAGTTGTTGGAGACTCGTAGGATGAAGCGAGCCACAGGTGGCTGTTCCTTAGAAAGCCGAGAAGGCTCAGGAAAGATGTGTATGTAGAGGTACCTGTTCCGTTCTATGGAAATGTACCTGGGCAAAAGAGACAATACATCAAACACCATACATACACGATAACAATTCAGGCACAATCACTGACAACACAAGGCACTGATTAAAGTAGTAGTATAGTGTGTGATGTGATGAGTGTACCAGTTCCAAATTCCGAGCTTGAAAGGGTCGGACTTTTTGTAGGAGCAGGGTCCGAAGTTGTCGATTCTCCATTGGGCTAATCGGGAAATGGTTTCCACCTTGGAATCGGCCATGTTGGCGAGAGGCTATGGGTGTTGGGAAAGTGCAGAAGGAGCAGGGTTGGACTGTGTCTAATAGCATCTTCGTTGAAAAACAGCCGGGTTTGTAGCGTTTGCTAGCGCGTGATTGATCGTTGAGTCTCATCATTGGTTTAGTTTTTTTTTTCTAAAGGAAATATGCTAAGCATTAAAAATAAGTAAATATATTAAATAATTTCTCTTATTGGGTAATTAATTAAACAAAATCACAAAATTGGCTTAAAAATTGGAAAATAGGTACAAAAAAATCAATTAAAAAATATTTAATGATACATTTTTACTAATTTTTAAAAAATAAAAAATAACCTGAAATATTTCTCATTTTCTTTTTATTCTACTCGTATACTTAATAAATATTGATAAACACTATTGAAATTTTAATGTAAGTATAATACATGTTATGAATCTATAAATTTAGGTTTCATTTTAGTTTTATCATCATGAAATTAGTTTTTTAATACTATTTTATATATTATGTAATTATTATAATAAACATACCAAATTATTATAAAACTATTATAGCTCTATATTTTGATTTATAGAAAAAGATGTTCATTAAGTTTTCTTTGGTGTTTTAAATGGATTTAAATTGTACTTTAATGTATTAAAAAGTGCAGAGATAACTATTGAACATACCAAATTGAATTTAAGTGCAAATCAAGGACAACCTTTTTCTTATATCACTTCATTATACTTACAAATATGATCTAATATTCAAAGAGTTTGTTGGAAACATATTACTAGATTAAAACAGTTAAGAAATTATGAATTAATATGTTAGAATTAGGCATGTGTTACTCATATCTAGGATAACAAATTCAGTTCTGAATTTACTGTACTTATCCTGTAGCAAGAGATTTAGGAATATATCTGCTAGTTAATTATTTTTATCAATAAACTCTATCATAGTCAAATTTCTGAATATTATAACTTACGAAATTATGTCTTCTTTAGAGTGTTGAACGAGGTTTTAGTTAAATTTATGCCACTAGTTGTGACGTCCAAATTTTTTTTTTAAATATTGATAAACATATTTTATTTATAAAGATCACAACAATAAATAATATATTTATTTTCATTTTCTAGGTTCGAAAATACTTTAACTTTTTGATTAGGGAGTGAATACTAAGAAGATTAATTTTCAATGTTCTCAACTTTAGTTACTTCTATTTCAGTTTTTAGAATAACGTAACATATGCATTGTCCAACTGGTGATTGACGCTCTCATCTAAATATAGATCACTATCATCGCCTAACAAGTGACTTGTTCATTTTTATGCACAAAAGGTTATATTCTCATGTCTGACGCTTAGAATACTCAAAAGTTTAATTAGTTTGATCGGAATTTAACTGATATAGTATCTCAAAATTTGATAATATACAATTGAACTATATATTGCAAATTCCATTATTACATTCTATCTTCAAATTTGCATTACACACTTAGTTAAACATTGTAGTAATTGCCAAAGTGAAATTTCTTATGCCTTCGAATGTGTCTGACTTATCCACTTCATTCGTGTTCAAATTATTTCCCAAGAAGTAAGCTAAAATGTCAGTTGTGAAGAAATTTGGAAAAGCCCATCTATTTTGAAATGTTTAAATTGATATTTTGTTTATGTATAACAAGAAAGAAAACAAGAAAGTGAGGGCGAGAGATATATCATACAAAAATTATATCATATTATAAGAATTATAACATGTCATAAGGATATTTAAATTCACTTCTTTTAGAAAGATTTGTGTTAACACTTTTTGTGTTCAATGATAACTTCATAAGTCGCTCATGTAGCAAGTAATAAATATATCATTTTCTCTCAATGAATTTATGAAACACACAACAATAATTACAATTATAATAGAATTAGACCAAATAACAATTCTATAATTTGAATGAGTTATACAAGAAAGTAAATTAAATATTTTTATAATTTTATATCAAATCTTAGATAACATAATAAGGTTAATGATTAATGATATGAATATTGCTAGGGTTAGACTTCCACATACCTCTCTTATGCATAAAAACAATTTCCTTCTTTTCCTAACTAATGTCAATGTCAACCCAGAATAATACCCAAACCCTAATTCCTTATATGAAAGAGTCTAAGTTTTCCTATTAACCGTCAATCCCTTAATCAACTATATAGAAAAGACTTGCTTTAGTAACAAGGGTTTAAGACAACAAATGAATCATTCTCTATTCCTATATATAAGCTTTCATTTGGTATTCCGATTAGTAACAATATTTTCCAATACTTTTAGAATCAAGTGTCAAGTTGTGAATCAACACAACAAGCATTAAACACATAATTGAAATACTGACATCAAAAGGAAATGACATATATATAAACACAATATTGATTACATAAGAATTTGGTATATTACATTTAACCCCAACAACAATAACTTTAATTCCTCATAGACATGAGAACCCTAAACTTACAAGATGAATAGTGAAAGAAGAAGATTACCCCAAAAATCCTAAACTTGTCAAACAAGATTGACTTTTTTTCTCCTATGGCTTTGTGTCTAAAACCTAACACAGACACTCTTCAAATAGATTTTGAACGACGTTCACGCCCAGCTCAACTCCAATGGCGTTGGGTATAGCTTTTCCTGCAGGTCCATGGCCCAACTGCGCCCGACTCAACTTTATTAGAATTGGACGGAATTCAGCATTTAGTTGTCAGCTTAACTTTGGTCAGGCTCAACTTTTTGGGGTTAGGCTCAACTTTAGTTGCTTCGGGCTTGGTTGTCCTACTTCAACTTCCTCTTCTATATCCTCTTTTAAGAGTTTCAATCCTATTATTTCTAAATCCAATGCTTCCTCAACTTTTTGGCCAAAATAATATGAATTAGTGTAAATTTCCATTTACAAACACAAGTAATTAATTTATTAACAAAACCTAATAAAATAAGAAAATAAACAGGGTTCAAGTATAGAAAGAATTGATTTCATGATAAAAATTAGGTCCAAAATATTATAAAAATAAATGTTATCAAATTGGATCACTAAAGTAGTGACTAGTTAAGATAAATCAGCTTCATCATGGTTAATAATACAATATTATCTCATCTTGAATTTAATCATTTAAATCTCCAAGGTCTAACTTCCATCCACCGAGGTTTTCCAATCAATCCTTGCATCATGATCATGAAATACATGTATACAATAAGAAACATAAATAAAATAAGTGGTCTAATAAATGAAAAATCGAAATGTATAAAGGAATGGGGTTAGGGACACCTCTATGAGAAAGAAAAACTTTTGTACGAAAAACTTGTCCCCTTTCCCTATCTACTTATAAAATTAATAAAAATATAAAATTTTTAAAAACTAAAAATACCTACACCACATTAAACAATTTTATAATTAGAATTACACAAACTCTGATTTTTCATCATGCATGAAAATACGTAGGACCAAGGTCAATCTTTGTAGGATCCAAAAATAAAATAAAAAAATTCTTTGTTCTTAGTTGTCTTTACTTGCATCTTTATTGTTATTATTTTTGGAAAAAATAACATTTTATAAAACCACACTCATTTTTCTTATTTGATTAAAGGTATCATCTTAGGACGGACGTTGTGGGAATGCTAATAACTTTTTCACACGTAATCGACTCCCGACTTCGTATCTGGTTAGCAGACATTTCTTTTTTAGTTTTTTTATAATAAACTATGGTAACAACTCCATAGTTTTATTTAATATAATATAGTTTTATTCATTTAAAAATAATTTATTGCCGTCAGTCGTAAAATCGGTTTTTTTACTAGTAACTGCACAAATCCTTTAAGAAAGAACAATATTTATTACTTGTTATGTTTGCGACTAGTACATTTGCCATCACTACAAATATAAACTAACATAAATTGAATTAAAAATATATAAATAATGATCACAAATTTTATTATGTCATTTTTTTTATATTTTATGCATAAACAATGATGATGTAACATAATAACCACGTCACTTGACTTGAAGGTAAAATCGAACGATAGATACTCACTTGAAAAATACAAAAAAATTGAACATATAGAACAAATTTTTTAATAGGAAATTAATTAAAAATAGTCAAAGAGAGAGTTAAAATTTAAAAGTATGTCATGATGTGATAAGAATTTAGAATAATAATAACCAATAAATTAATATAATAATGTGTTTTATTATTAAATGTAAGGAAGAAAATGTCAATATTAATTTTGACGGAAAAATATTGATATGGAAAATGTGTATGTGCCTAAACATTCTTAATATATTTAACATGAAAGTCAAAGTTATAAAATATATGAAGTTTTATTAAATGTCTTTATGTCTTGTTCAAGTAGGTGCCCCCAAAGAAATCCTCCACTGAATTAATTGCGGGAATTAAATTTTAACCAAAATTTAATAACTACAAACTCCATCGTCCATGTTAGCCAAATTAATGGATCATTCAAGAATAGTCAACCTTTTGTTTGGCATATATATATATATATATATATATATATATTTTGTCCATGTTAAACACATGAACATCAAATTTGTATTTGAGGATTCGTCTTGTATTATAATCATTCAAGAATATATTATAATCAAACTTGTATTATATATACAAGCGTGTCTAACATGGACAATCTTTTGTTTGACACATGAAGATCAAATTTGTATTTGAGGATTCGTCATGTATTAATCATTCAAGAATATATTATAATCAAAGTTGCATTATATATACATGCGTGTCTAACATGGACAAATCTTTTGCTTGATTTGTATTTGAGGATTCGTCTTGTATTATAATCATTCAAGAATATATTATAATCAAACTTGCATTATATATACACTCGTGTCTAACATGGACTATATATATATATATATATATATATATATATATATATATATATATATATATATTTGTATGTGT
>Ga0209700_109364_pt1 | contig 11453 bp, 7 predicted proteins | sample SiratroredBW_FD_187528 | JGI IMG/M metagenome (GOLD analysis project Ga0209700, IMG submission 187528) | Root nodule microbial communities of legume samples collected from California, USA - Siratro red BW (SPAdes) (version 2) | ecosystem: Host-associated > Plants > Roots > Nodule | place: USA...
TTTCAGACCTGCAGGAAACTTTACCAGATACAAATTGTACAATTACTACAATCATTAACTTCTCTATTCAAGACTTAAATTTGTAAATCAAACAAGCACTAAGGTTAGCTTCCCTTACCTTAATCGTAGTGAAAGTTCTCTCTAACACTCCCAAAAGCTTAAGATCCTCAGGAACTCGAATCTGCACCAAAGGACCTCTGATCAACGATCAGACTAACACACTAGGAAACTGAGCTCACAGAGGCACCGTCTGATGGCTCAGATGCCACATGCGAGCTCAGTAAGCAGAGAAAAAACAAAAACCTAAATCTGCTCTAAGGAAAAGGGGCAGAAAATGAACTTACTCTAACGGAGGTTCTGATCAGATAAACTTGCTCTATTCTCCGCCACGAGTCCAATGGTGGGCTCCGCTTGAGAAACTGATGAGGTATGGAAGCAGAGACTCAGAGAGAAGTCAAAGGAAAAGAGGTTAGGGGTTTTAGAGAGATGATGACTTGAGTTGAAATGAGACTTGACTATGTACTTTTTCTATAAATACGCGTTTTTAGTTTAATAATATAATAATCAAGTGCTCATTCCACTTCTACCATTTCACTCAAATGATAGATTTTTTAGGTTGTTACAAAAGGTACACGAGTATAATCCAAAAAGCTCCCCCGAATCATTGCTTTAATTGTATGTCATATTATCCTTAAATTCAAATTGCTTCAATTATTTTCCTGAAATTTTTAGGTAATTGAAATTGTAGCATCTGTGTAACTTTAATGGATTAAAGAAATAGTTTAGAAGAGCAGCTATACAGTGTTAATTTATTTTAGTATATGGAGACATTTAAATGGTTTTTAATTTCTTCTAACGTGAAATTCTCTATTCAAGTGAAGAATATTTTGATAATATTTGATCTTTTATTTGTAACACACTATATATATATATATAACGTGATTGGGAACCAAGTTTGTGTCTTTTGTTGTTGAAAGAAAATAGGAATTTTCTTTGCTCAATAAAATGTTTTGTATTTCTTTTGGCATCCAAGCATATGTTTTTTCCTAAGTCCACAAAAAATGTAACTATAAAATGTGACTAAAAATCAAGGTAAAGTAAATTTCAATGTTCCAAGCTGACAATTTCATAAAACATAATAAAAAAAAATTGTAATTAAAGAACCACACTTGAATCGTAAGGTTGTTAAACCAGTGGAACTTCTTAAACTAATGTAACCATTTAAAAATTTCCAATTATGTTAACACTTAAATACTTAAATTAGTCTATCTAAAATTATCAATTATCCAAATAATTGAGGAATGATACCTATTATGTCACAACACTTTCAGTGATAGGTAAGAATCAACCAACTTGTAAGGATTGAAAATACAAAAAAGAGAAACTATTTTTTTCTTGCCAGGTGTGCTTCTTTAATTACAATTTTTTTTTTCTTTATTATGTTTTATGAACTTGTCAGCTCTGGACATTGAAATTTACTTTACCTTGACTTTTAGTTACATTTTTTAGTTGTATTATGACGTTTCTATAGGATGTTATAATTTTAATCGAATGAAATGTACTTACATGTTTTCTATTTTATATTTTTATCGTTTTAATTATTATTTTCAATTTACCTTTCTAGTTTTAAATACAGAGCAGATGACATTCTTCTTAAAATAAACACACAAAAAACTTTAGGTGCCTTTCATTGAAATAATTCAAAAAAATATATAAATTTTTTTATTTTCAATTTTTTTTTATAAATAATTGACACGTAACAAGATAATGTACATTAAAAATTATTAAAATATTATTTATAAACATAAAATAGATAAATTCTACATAAATAAATAAATAATTATTTTATTAATTTATTGTCTCTCTTTAAAGTAAGTTTCTTTTATCGGTAATAAAAAGTTAAATAAATGCAAAAACAAAACAAAGTTTACAAAATCAGGGCAATGTCTCTTGTCAAATCCTAACTCACTGTCACCCAATCTCATCCCTGTGTATTTTAGATTTCCTCTTTGCACTCACTTGCTCGTATATCACATTAAACCATCACTATGAATCCGTAATCAATCAATACCGATACTATATACTGTTGGCAAAATGTGTCCAATTACATTTTCTTTTTTCTTTTTCTAATAAATTAGAGTGATATGACAGTAATATGATAATAAATAATTTAATAAACACAATCATTTTGTTAAAATAAATTCTAATATTATTTAAAAAAATAAATTTTAAATTTAATTCAATCTTAAAAAAATAACTTATAAAATTTATATTTAATTATAAATTATTAAATAAATCTAAATTTAAATATTGATAGCCCACCCTCGACTGCAGTCCCCTTAGGCTTTTTTTTTTCTACACTCCTGCAATGTTCAGTATTATACCTGTCACACTTGTCCTGTGGAGCTGAAATATAGCCCTGATGTTGTACTTCTTGTACATAATATTTTAATATTTCAGCTCATCTTCCTGCATTCAGATATCATAACAATAAAGTGACATAGCTCCAGAAAGCAGATCACCCGAATGAACCCCTTTTGATTGGTACATAAGAATTCCATTTGGTGTTTCACCTCTTCTTAGAAACTGTCCTCCCAGATCTTCTACAGTAACCCAATATCCTCATTTTGTTTGCTCATATGTTACCATTTACAGCTTACCTATTTCTCGTTATTCAAGCAATTAGTCAGTCTCAATATAAAAGACTGATTTTCTTATACTTATTAGTTATCCAAGATCAAGGCTTAAAGTGGCCACACATATTTTCACATTTCATTTTGTTTATATTTATTTAATGTATGAATTCAAATTGCTGAAAATGTTCTTTGATAATGTGGCTGCCTTACACAGAAAGAACAGGTGAGTCGTTGTTTCTCCCTGCATTTCATATCGTCCATCACTATTCCTCTTATCCTTTGTTGCTACTTTACTATTTATAATTCGTGAAGCGAAATGTTGAGCTGATCGGTAGGCATTAATATTTCAAAACTTTTGGTACAACTCCTCATTCTCCCGCTTAGCCTTGCTGTGTACTAATTTGTTTTATCAATTTTCCAACTCCAAGCACCTCCCTGCCCTAGATTACCATGTTTTATCCTATTTCTTGCATCAAATTATTGACCATGAACTTTTTCTATTCAAACCTCCGCAATTCTAGACACCATTCCTATGTGTTGTCTTTCCACACCCCGATTCCTCTTAAAATAGCATCCTTTAAGCATGAATTACATTATAATACGAGAAATCTTTACCTTAAAAAGAAATTTTAAATATTCACTCAGGACCTAGCCTTCCCATCATTTCCCTAATAAGATTATATTTATATTGAATAGTTTTAAATTCTTGGCTCCCAGACCATTATGTTTTGTTTAGATAAAGGAATGAATTTGAAATGAAAATATATAAAAATTTGATTGTTTGGATTGAGAGAAAAATAATAAGATTTAAATGAAAAGTTTATAAAAATTTATGAATGATGTGATGTATATGATTGATAAAATAATATTTTAATAGATAAAATTGTAATTTAAATTAATTTAAAATTAAATATACTTAATTTATTAAATGAAATTAATAAACTATTATTTTTAATTGATATAATTATAATCTTATCAATTATTTTAAAATAAAAATTAAATTATTATTTAATAATGTTATTATTTTTATAAGATTATTTTAATTTTAATTTTAATTTAGTTTTATTATTATTGTTGTTTATTTTTATATCAATATTATTAATATTTTATTCTTCTAATTATCTTAATTTATTATTATTTTTATAAATTTATTATTAAATACTTTTATTTTTCTTATTATTTTATTAGATTCATTATTTAACTTTCTGTTTAAATCTTCGGCCATCCACGAAAAAAATAAGAGATAGTTTTTTTTTCTTCTTTTTCGTAATAAAATAATATTTTACTTTTTGATTTTTGTGCTTTTCACACCTTTTTTACTATATAGTCTTTTCATTGGTGCATGTAAACGGACCTTTAGAGTTACAAATAGTATCCCATTCCTATCCTATCCTAGTAAGAAGTTCTTTTTGTATTTTGATTATCTCTTTCAGTATAGTATTTGTTATCCTAAACATTGATATAAAATATAAAGGAGTTGTGGACAATATAGATTTAATTAAAGTGATCCTTTTTGTAAAAGAAATGTGTTTTTCTTTTCACTTAGCCAACCTCTTTAATTTTTGCCAAAATATTCACCCCAAAACTCCTTTCTTGTATGATTTACCCTACCAGTGCTCCTAGGTAAGTGAATGGAATCCTCATGTTCTACAATTTAGTACTTGAGAGAACATGTGGATGTTTCTTTGTCCAATCCCTAAGACTCCTAGTCTACTTTTATGTAAATTGACTTTAAGACCGTAATTCAGTTCAAAACATTTTAAAATGCTTTTGATAGTTAGAATGTTTTCTAACTTAAGATGATATACAAATATTATATCATCGACAAATTGTAACATACTTACACTTATTGTATCCCTTCCCACCCAAATCTCTTCTAGCATCCTTTTGTTTTCTGCTTGCCCAATTGCACAAACTAACCCTTCTGCCACCATAAGAAACAAAAGAGTTGTTAATGAGTTCTCGTGCCTTAAGTCTTTCTCTGGTTTAAACTTTTTAATTGAACTTTCATTCACTAAAATTAATATCGCACTACAAGAAAAAAGCTATTTAGAGACCAATTTTTAGCTACCAAATGAAATAGTTGTTAATTATGACCAAAATAGTCATCACATTAAATTTTGGTTGCTAAATAACTACAAAATATGAATTTAGTGACCAATTAAGTCAAGATAATTGGTATCTAACATTAGCTACCAAAGTTTTAGTGACCTATACCATTAGATTCTAAATTGGTATCTAATTAAGTTAGAGACTAAGTTAGAATCTAATAGTGTAGGTCACTAAAACCTTGGTAGCTAATGTTACATATCAATTATCTTGACTTAATTAGTCACTAAATTCAATCATTACTTCTATTTTATAGTTATTTAACAACCAAAATCTAATTTGGTGACTATTTTGGTCACAATTAGCAACCATCACTACAAGAAAAAAGTTGTTTAGAGACCAATTTTTAACTACCAAATGAAATGGTTACTAATTGTGACCAAAATAGTTATCAAATTAAATTTTGGTTGCTAAATAACTACAAAATATAAGTAATGATTGAATTTAATGACTAATTAAGTCAAATAATTGGTATCTAATATTAGCTACCAAAGTTTTAGTGACTTATGCCATTAGATTCTAATTAATATCTAATTAAGTTAGAGACTAATTTAGAATCTAATGATATATGTTACTAAAACCTTGATAGCTAATGTTAGATATCAATTATTTGACTTATTTGGTCACTAAATTCAATCATTACTTATTTTGTAGTTATTTAGCAACCAAAATCTAATTTAGTGACTATTTTGGTCACAATTAACAACTATTTCATTTGGTAGCTAAATATTGGTCTCTAAATAATTTTTTTTTTCTTATAATACATTTCATTTGATAGCTAAAAATTAATCTCTAAATAATTTTTTTGTTGTAATGTCGATACCAACTCTAAGCATCTCCTTATTCACTTACATTATTTAAGACTCGAATCTTTCAATCATATAAACTAGAAAATCCTAACTTATTGAATCACATGTCTTCTCAAAATTTGTTATCACCATTATATAACTATGTTTTTTTTGTTCTTTTTGACCCCATCTAAAGCGTTATTGACTACTAGCACAGTATTCAACCTCCCTCTTCTCTCGAGATTATCTTTTATTTGTGATCTTGTGTATAATTTTTTTCTAAGAATTTTCTGTATTTAGTATCAATCTTACAAGTGATGCATTCACTAGAAAATGCTATTTTAAGAATGTTCCAAAACTCTTTTATGAAGTTAAAGACATTTAGTCCTAGGCTTTTTTCACTATCACACTCCCACACTATTTCTCTAACCTCGTCTTTTATGAACCTACTTGTAAGCATTGCATCATCTTCGTGTTTTTTAGAAAAGCAAAATAACAAAAGAGTGAATCATATCAAAGTTAAATAAAGTCAAAATACTTAAATGTGAATAAATAAAGGAATACATGGTGATAATATATACAGTGGTTACATTTTCATTAGTTAGGCACATAATACCAATTTGCACTATTTTTCAAATGTATTTTTTTACAACAAATATAACCTGCGTAGTTACAAACTCTCATTAACAAATATGATGTATTCTATTTCTAATCTAAATCTAGGGTTATAATTTATAAGGTACAAAGATAATATTATTATTCTTTTACTTAATACTCAAATTTTGATTACCTTCTTTCATATTTATAAATGTAATAAACTTACTCCATTCCAGTCTTCATTGTAAAAAGCCTCGTAAATTATAATTACAATTTTCACCACCCTTAATCTAATATATTATTTCTGTATGTTGTTTCCTACATTTAAATTTTTTTATTTATGATTTATTTGAAAAAAAATTTCAAAAAATTATTTTAGCAGCAAACTTTTTCATAAAAAGTTAATTTATATAAATATTTCATGTGCCTTTTCTAAATTCTTACTTTTAACTTGGGGATAAATTAATTTCATCTTATAACAAATTCTTTTTTTTTACTTTTCTTTTTCTCCTTGCAAGTACACACAAAAAAAAAATCCTCCAAACATATTTGACTAATTACTAACAGTATTATCAATTAAATACCTAATTAATTTGACATTCCTTATGCAATTGTCCTCTATCAGAACAGTAGTCATACACCAGATGTTTCTTTCTCACATACTGGTATGCCTTTTGTTGGTGAGGGTTTAGTTGCCAATGTTTGTGATCATTCCACCATAAATAAGGAGAATAGCAGACAAATTTGTTGTGGTTTTGGGTTTGGCAACCATGAATATTGAAACCTTGAAAGTGAGCAGTGAAGGGTGCTTGGTTCCAGTCAATTCTCTTCCCATTAGATGCCCAAGGTTCACCATTCCATATGCTAGCCATAACATGCATTTGTTGCCAAGGAAAACTCACTCCAACCTTGGAGTTGTTCTTGAATACCCTAATTGGTATTTTATCCACGTAAAACCTGAAAATATTCAAACTCAACAAAAATTAAAAAAATATCATGTGTAATTGTCTTAGACATAAATATAACTAAATTATAATATAAAAGTAAGTGTAAATTTTCATCTTATAAAATTGTTTGGTAAAATGTAAACTTAAATTTCAATTTCTTAACCTATATGTTATTTTAAAGCACATGAAACTCAAGTAGCATTTAAGTGAGTTTAGAATATACTATTATTTTACTCTAGTTGTGTGTGTGTGAGAGTGACTCTGTGATAATTTTAAAGTATTGAAATTAAGCTTGACAAAAGTTATATTATGCATGTCAGATTCAAAAATCAAGAGACTCTGGATTCTGCTTCAAATTCATTACTTCTTTCACAAAAGGGATTGGTGCATTGGATACATTTGATAAACTCAAATTAATGATGGAAGGCAATAAGTTTCAATTTTGTAGTACAATTGTAATTTAGAAATGGTAATTTTTTTTAGTTTGATAAAATAAAGGAATAATAAAAAAATAAAAAAAAACAGTTGAAGACAGAATTAGACTTAGCAAGATAAAAAGCAAATACACAAAACCTACTCACCATTTGAATGGGACGACTATACTAATAAATTAATTAAGTTGATATATTTTATTCAAATGAATTTTTTTTCATACTTTCTTAAAAGAATTTGGAGTCTTATCCTTTTAATTTATTTTATCCATAAAACCGTATTTCATTACCGATAACAAAACATATATTATTGCCTCTTTTTTTTTTTCTTTTTTAAATTAGACCTATATTTAGAAAGAATCACAGTGCACAAAAAATTTACTAGTTTATAAAATTGTTATAATACTTTAATAACTCAAACATACCCTGCTAGATGTTCCATAATTTATAGGAAGAAAGAAGTAATTTTGTTTTTCAAGTAGCTCGTGCCCTTATATTTTAATCAAGAGCAGATTGTAGTTTGAATCAGATAAATATCTAGGCAAGTTCATAACACTAGTGAGATATTAAATTCAATAATAGTAATTACACTATTTGATGTTGGTTCCAAAGGACTCCATATGTATGAAAATCAATTGTGGGATCAAACCAGAGACTATGTCTTTGCTCTCTGCCACCTTCATCATTTGCAAAAATATTGGTTTGCAACATATGAGGCTCTCCATTGTTTCCCAAGAATTCAAAGTCAATCTCATCGTGTTTTTCTCCCATATGTTCATAGACAGTTGAAGTCAGCTACAATTACAAAAAAAAAATACTCAATTTAACCTAATTATATATCTATCTATCTATCTATCTATATATATATATATAAAGGTAAGATTAATTCATACGTAAAAGGCTGTCACAACTCCTCTAGAATCCTTGTTGGGTATCTTTATTCTCATTTGAAAGAATCCAGAAGCGTAGTCCAATTTTGATCTGAAGCCAGCCCCTACATAGTAAACAGTAGTTAAAAATTTGAGAATTAAACTATACCATTACTTTTGCATAATATAAGCTACTAAACATGCTACATGCATTTGCTGAGTTAACTCTAGCTTGTAGTATTATAGAATAATTTACGGAATATAGTAATATTACTTAGTAACTATATAACTTTTTGTCTGGTATGAAAACTCACTCATTATGAGAACATAAGAGACTATAAGATATGCTTCTTGAGTACTTTTTTAATTCTTTTATTCATAGAGAAAAACCAAACACAGATATAACAAGGTACGTATTGTCTAACATGACTCTCTTAGATCACATAATATATAAAAATAAATAAATATTTTTACAAAAGGACCATTAAAATGAAAAAAAAAAACAAAATTATTTTGAACGAATTTGAATTCTCTAGTACTATTCTTTTATTATGTTTTCAAAATATATTACATTTTTTTAATGTATCAAATATCAAAATCAATAGATTTTGATATCACACTAGAAAAGTAACATCTAAATTTCAGAATTAGACTCATAGGAGTAGCCAAATAGCATATATATTAGGTAGCAGAGTTAAAGAGCCTCTTCTCTCTTTTAATCAAACAGTAAGCCTTTTACATGCATAAAATTATACAAACCTGAAGTTTTATCAATTGAGAGTTGAACTTCTCTACCATGTTGTAGAAAAAAGACATGACGGTTTCCCCATACAACCTTGTAGTTCTGTTGGAAGCCAACTTCAGCAGTTTTTCTAGCATATGCTATGGCCAGTGCCACAAAGAGAAGAACATAACAGAAGCTGCATAACAGTTTAACGGTTAATAAATTACCATAAAAGCGAACAGAATTTGAACACAAAAAGGGGCTTTTCCTACTGTATATGCACTTACTTTTGTTGTTTGTGCAAATGAACCATTATGTCAAACAAAGTACACCACACTGTTTTTTTGTGTGAAGTTTGTTGTGATTTTCATTGTAATTTATAGCAATGATTATGGATTATGTGTACAGTATCACAGGTTAATGAATCTTAACTACATTTCCATGTCAAAGCAAAAACTTTGGGTGAGGAAGAAGTGAAAGTGTAAAGTGACAGATACATTCATTAAAGCAGCACACAAGTTGTGGCTCGTAAGCTTGTGAATGTCCTATTTATTCCTTCAAGTTGATCTATTTTCACGTTACTCTTGCCTTGTGAAAGGCCCCTCCTTGTTACTATGCACCACCCCTATAAAGGTGATGAAAATCCCAGTGACTACGCACGTACACGTAAGCAGATATATTCTATCAATTTCTACGATCGATCATCTTGCACAGATCTATGCTTACTATATATCTGGAATTTGATGTCTTGTTTTCTGTTATCTGCATCTTCTACTTGAAAAGGAAAAAGGAAACTCAAGTTGTCATGCAAAAGGCCATATCAATGCTATTTTACTAGTCTTTCCTTTTCGTAAGTGATAAATCCATATGAAAATATAGCAGCCTGCTTAAAATTGTTGAATATTCGTAACAATAATACTTACTATACATGGATCATTTGGATTTACCATTACAAAAAGAAAATTCTAATCCATTATTTTTTTACTGTTATCTTTTTAAAGTGAAGAATTGTCAATGAGAAAGATAAAATTTGAATTTCTTTTTCTCGGAAATGAAAATTTACTGTAGCCTTATTAGTTATTATTTTGATTTCAATAGTTAACATTTGAATTTCTTTTTCTCGGAAATGAAAATTCACTGTAGCCTTATTTTCTGGATGCCGTTTCCAATGAAATTCATTATTCCACATTTTGTGGGTTTTTTTCCAGCTCAATAGTTTTTTAAAACATTCTATGGAGCGTTGGAAAATATATAAATGAGATTTTGATTACAAAATTTAAAAATTTACTCTCGATTGTATAATCAAAAGATATATTTTAGATTGTGAACTTCATAATACAGTTTTGGTTTTTTAATTATATAATTTGAAAAATATTAACAAATTATACCATCTAAAATATATTTTCAAATAAAAAATAATTTCTTTTTTTTATATTACATAATTTAAAATACATTTCTAGATTGTTAGAAAATATATTTTTATATAGTACAATTTAGAATGTTCCTAATTCATGAACAATTTGAACCTTTTTTCGACACCAATTGCAGTGTCAGAAGAAAATATAAGGAGACGAAGAAAAGATCTTTTTGTCTAGCAGTGGGCCGAAATAAGATCAAAATGAATATAATCTTTCAATAGTTATTGTAATCATCATTAAAAATAATTAATAATATTTTTGTGAGAAAGGAGTGTGACTATCTTGAAGTAAAAAAAAGTGGTGTTCTTAAGAAATTGGTATTTTTAAGAAATGATTGTGAAGTTGTTGATAAAATTCGAAAAAGATTTATCTAGAAAAAAAATTTCAATACTTAAATCAATAAAAGTTTAAAAAATTGTATAATATATGAGTATGAAGAAAATAAGAGAATTGATTAAATTTATATTATTATATCTTGATATATCTTTATATATCCCTGATACAGGGAGGTACAAATAGTACTATTATAAGATAATAAAAAATTCACTGTGAAGGAGGAAAACAATTTTGTTTTGAGAAAGAAAGATCCTTACTGTGATCTAATTTGTGTTAATGAGTACTACTGTAAGAAGAAGATCCACAAAAATAATACGAAGCAAGAGTTAACGTTTGAATGAGGATAAAGTAAAAAGAAAAGACGCAAGTAAAAGGGCAAAGAAAGGGAGGTAAAGTGTATAAAATTAATTACAATGGAGAAATAATAAGAAACATCATGAAATTTTCTGTACTAAAACAGGAAAAAAATGATTTTTTTTTTTTTTTAGTTTATAATAATCAAAAACATCACTGATGAATCTAAAGGACTACTATTGGCCATATAAAAATGTGGATAAGATTCACATGATAGTCTTTTTACAAAAATGTACTTAGACTG
>Ga0209700_109365_pt1 | contig 11447 bp, 5 predicted proteins | sample SiratroredBW_FD_187528 | JGI IMG/M metagenome (GOLD analysis project Ga0209700, IMG submission 187528) | Root nodule microbial communities of legume samples collected from California, USA - Siratro red BW (SPAdes) (version 2) | ecosystem: Host-associated > Plants > Roots > Nodule | place: USA...
AATTTTGGCAGGAAATGATAAAGAAGAGATTGATCGAGTCAAAGAAGCTTTGAATAAGACATTCAAGATCAAGGATCTTGGTGATTTAAGATACTTTCTTGGTTTTGAAGTAGCAAGAAGTAAGAAATGGATAATGATGAATCAAAGGAAATATGCATTGGAGTTGTTAACAGATGTAGGTCTTTTAGCCTGCAAACCTGCAGTCACTCCTATGGATAATCTTGTTAAATTGTCTTCTACTGGAAGTGTGCCTTTTACTGATGTTCATGCCTATAGAAGGTTGATTGGAAGACTTATGTATCTCACTAATACCCGACCTGACATCACATTTTCTGTTCAACAACTTTCTCAGTTTCTTGATAAGCCTACAATTGCTCACTATAATGCAGCAATTAGAATTCTAAAATATATTAAAGGAGCTCCAAGTCTTGGCCTATTTTTCTCATCGAGCAGTTCTGCCCATCTCAAAGCTTTTTGTGATAGTGATTGGGGTACCTGTAGTGATTCAAGACAATCAGTGACTGGTTTTAGTGTGTATCTTGGAAATTCCCTTATATCTTGGAAATCAAAAAAGCAAGGAACAATATCAAAAAGTTCCTGTGAAGCTGAATACAGGGCAATGGCCACTGTTACTTGTGAAATTCAATGGCTAGTCTATCTTCTTCAAGATTTGAAAGTTTCTTTTGAGCAACCATCTCTTTTATATTGTGACAATGACTCAGCAAGATATATTGCAGCAAATCCAGTGTTTCATGAGCGCACCAAACATATAGAAATAGACTATCACATTGTTAGAGAAAAGTTGAAAAAGGGTCTCATTCATTTGCTTCCCATTTCCACCACAGAGCAACTAGCAGACATTTATACTAAAGCCTTAGGTCCTCAGTATTTCAAGAATATTTGTTCCAAGTTTGGTCTCATCAATATTTGTTCCCCAACTTGGGGGTTCAGAGGATATGGATAGAAGGCTTCTAGAAAGAAACTAATTATGTGATTTTGTCTTTATGATAGAATCAAATTATCATCAATTCTATTTATTTGTTTTTATGACATTATCAGATTGTAATAATTTTATTTTGTTTTCTTTTTTTAGCTATACCTAGAATGGGTACAGTACTTGTATATATTCAGTTCTTTATTTTGAATGAAAGATACAGAAAAACAGAGAGCATGTATTCATTCTCATGTCTTTTGTTCATCTTTGTTTTTCTCTTTATTTTCATAATAATAATTATTGATAACATTTCATCATTCAAATCAGTTAAGATTTATGTGAGATAATAAATATTTAATGAAGGAACAATTCATATTTTGAATCTTCACTTATTTGTAATATTTTAATGAAATTTTACTTGTATTACCCTCGTTCATGCTCAAAGTCATTTTGATACTAATGCTTAATCACTTAATTATTTGTCTAATATAAATTATTATAGAAGGTTGAAATATTATGAACATTGTGGTCGATATCATATTAAATCATGTATATAATCTCTGGACTAAAAAGGTTTATTATGATAAAAATATCTAAATACTAAAATTTGTATATATCTAATATAGATCATTTCAAAATATCAATCTACAATTAATTTAAATAAACTTTAATGAACCAAATTAGCAAGTTGGATTGTATAGTATGCTCACCCTTCTAAAGAACAACAAAAATAATACAACAATTATATTCTTATAATTATATTTATACTTTCGATTTCTCACACTTGTGAATTTTAATGAACCTCATTAAATTATTTTCTTATTTATTTATTTATAAACAAAACATTATTTTAATATGAAAACAATTTTTATAAACAATTTATAGCTATGTTTTTGTCCATTTGAAACTGTCCTCGAAATATTATATTTTAAGTTGTTATGTTGTATACTATGTTGATTGTGAGTTTTCATAGGAGTTGGCTAGTAGTTAGAGAAATAAATGTTAAAAAATTCAGAAGTTCTCCATATTTTCATTCAACAAGACCTAATTATGATTTTTAATCTACATTAACGAAGGTAAGTGCTCACACAAGTATTATTTTTTCCCAATCAAGTACATTTGTTCTATTTTCCTGTTTTCAGTTTTTAATTTTTATGAATATGTATTTGAATCAATTGATTATTATTGATTATACAAGTATGGGATATTCTACAAAACAAAAATTCAACAGGATTAATTATAGTTATTTGTTAAGAAAAATTAATTGATGTAACACGAGATAGTTTAATGTTCTCTTTTAATAGAGTTTTTTTTGCCTTTTCTGTTTATCTGATTTACATTTTCACATTAGATACAAAACAAAGACTTGACTGCTTCTTCATGCACCTCGAAGTCTTTTTCGGCACCTCCAAATTTTCAGAAAATGCCAAACGTGCCCTTTAATAAAATTACGCTTTTATCCTTCAGTTAAATAAAGTAATGTAACACTGAAATTGAAGATGGCTGGGAAGAAGATGGATGTGTGAAGGTGGGTGGACGCTAAGCTGCACTGATTGGTAGCATTCTGCGGCGGTGGGTGTTCTTGGTGGCGGCGGACGATTGCGAGTGCGGCGGCACGACAGAGTAGTGGTGGCACACGTCGTGCGAGGTAAGTTGGGGTAGGATCGGGATTGAGTTACGTAACAGGGGTTCCGAAACTCATTTATGTATTACAAGTGAGTTGCGGAACGTATGGTTCCGCAATGTTTTTTTTTTTGTGTCTATATATTACGGAACAAACCATTCCGCAACACCTTTCGAAGGAAATATGAGTTGCGGAACATTTCGCAACTGTGGAATACTCCTTTCGATAACTCGTATTTCCTGCGAAATTAGTTACGAAACAGGACATTTTGCAACTGTACTGCAAATCCACGATACAAGCGAAATGTCCTGTTCCACAACTCATTTCGTACATCCACTCTCAAATCACAAACTACTTTAAATCTCCCAAATATTTTACAAATCCAAAAATGTATCATACATATCTCAAATAATCCTCATATACGTTGCTTTTAAAGGTTTACAAAATAAAAATGACCACAAAAATGGAACTACGGAATGAGACCTTAGCTTGGAGGTGGCGCTGCACACAGCAAAGATGGAGACAGCATCGTAGAAGAGAGGATATGTGCGTTTTAGGGTTCAAGGATATTTTAGTCTTCATAATAAAAATTTAAAGATAATTTGGTCCAAAATGAAAAATTTGGGGTGCCCTAAAAAGTGGTTGGAGGTGCAGGAAGAAGCACTCCGAAGACTTTTATATGAAACTTATATCTGGTTGAATCAAGCGAAGATGTGCACGTTTTTGTAGTGAAACCAAAACTTCTTTAACGGTGGTGATGTTGGTTGGGCTTTGAACCCAAAATGTGTTAGGATTAGTTATTATTGTTATTTTTATGATAATCATTTTATTTGTAATAGCTTATATTGGATTTGGAGGAGACATTAGTTAAATATGTTATTCGGTATTTATTTTGATTAGTTGTTCAAACAATAATTGTGGCAGTTTAATTGTATAAACTTTATTTACTTTTATCTGTTTTTTTTCTTCAATTTAGGCCTTGATAAAAAAAAGCTTAATGAAACCAATGTGGTCAATGACAGTGTTTTCTTTACTGGATAGGGATATAAATAGCAACGAAGTAGAGTGGAAATAGCAATTACCAATTTCAAGTTCTAATTGAATTGCTGGTCCAACTCAAAAAATGTGTTAGATTAGTGATCGGATACTCTAAGTAGCCCAAATTAGAAGCTCTGCCTACAACTTCAGGTCAATTAATTGATGTTAAAGTTTCAATTTCCGTTAATTTTAACTTGGGATTGAAAGGGATCAAAGATTCTTGCTGAAAATCATGACACCATTCCTATTTTTCGTAGTCTTTTCTTTTATGAGAAAACTAACCATTAGAAAAACCTTCTTTCTTAGTTCAATGAGATAAATTCAATTGAATTCAACAAGGATAGATAGGATACACTATGATAAACTTTAATATTGTTTTAAAAAGTGAACGTAAAATTTTCATTAAATTTCCCAAAACTAATTTTTTTAATGTAAATATTACATCTATTTATGTATTATAATTTATTATACCTATATTTATAGTCGCTAATTTATTATATCGATATTTATAGTCAATTTAAAATCTTCAAGATTATTTTCATAATTTCTAAAAAGAAGAGTAAAGGATGTTAGTTAATATGTTTAGGATTTTTTTATAGAAATTGTGAATATGAGTTATTATTTTATAATTTATATAGATGAACTCAATGTATAGTTATGCATTTTTTTCACTCCTTCGAAATCCTAATAACATTATGGATATTAAGAGACACCACGGTTGTTCAATTAACTTTCTCATACTTTTAATCTTATTTGGCATTTCAATAAGATAAGTTCAATAGGATTCAATGCAATAGACTCTCATAAACTTTAATATTACTTTAAAAAATTTAAAATTTAATTCAATCTAACTAAAATAAGTTTGTAACGTAAAGTTTATACTCATTTACATACTATAATTTGATTATATTAATAGTATTTTGTAACTCCTAAAGAAAGAAAGAGGAAATTATATTAATAGTATTTTGTAACTCCTAAAGAAAGAAAGAGGAAGGAAGAGTAAAGAATGTTAATATATATATGTAGCATTGTTTATAGAAATTATGAATATGAGTTATTTGTTTCTCTTGATTCTTATATTAGGAAGTAGTTATTTTGTTGTTATCTAGTCATGACATAATTAATTTGTGGATCATGTTGTAAGTGTATAGTTGCCCCTTTAACTTTAAATGGTTTAGTTTAAATTAACCAAGGCTAAGATTGTTGCTAAGTGAACCATGTTGAACCTTGTAATGACATTGTGCTGCTGAGTGGCATGAGTTGTTACAAAATTAACATAAGATGTAGGACTTACCCTTTGAGAGAGTATGAGAAAATACATTCATTGTTCATCAAGTTATATCAGCATTTACAGGATCTTGAAATTAACTAACCCAAACCATAACAAAGGATGGAAGAATAACATAAAACAGTAAGCAGCACAAATACAAGCAACACAAATATAAGCTGCCAAGAGATGTGATAATATATTTGTTCCACCTTACAACATTCTTAGTAATTAGAATTAAAATGATCCTAAACCTTGGTTTCCACACTCTCATAATCACTTTTGTCTTCATAGCAATCAGCCACAGCTACCGTTTGCACCCTTTTGTAGGAATATCGACTTGCAAGAAACGCAAACAAGAATAAATTCAGTGTGCTCATGGCTGCCAATAGCCAATAGAATTTGTCCAATCGGCTACTATTCAAATCCTTGCCAAACCAACTCTTCCCACTCTTCTGTGTCAAGTGGTCAACTATTGTTATAAGCATGCTACTTAAGAAACTTGCTGCCCCAATTACACTAAGGTAAAATGCTATGCCTAGGCTTCTCATTGAGTCAGGAACTTGGTCATAGAAGTACTCTTGCAGACCCACAAGAGTAAATCCATCCCCAAAACCAATGATCAGAAACTGTGGTGCCAACCAGAAGATACTCATTGTCAATGAACCCTTCAAGGGATCCCTCTCAACAGCTTCAAGCCTCTTTCTCTCCACCAAAGCTGCTACTATCATTGTGGCAATAGAGAACAGCATTCCAAAACCAATCCTCTGAAGAATGTTTATTCCTCTCTCATTTTGAGTCACCCTTCGTAACACAGGCACAAGGATCTTGTCATATATGGTCACAGAAACTACCATTCCCAAGGCAGAAACTGTGAAGATTGAAGCTGGAGGAATCTCAAACCCGTTACCTATCTTTCTGTTCAGTGTGGTACCTTGTTTGACGAAGAACGTAGCAGTTTGTGCCACACATATGCCGAACGGTATGGTAGATACCCAAATGGGAATCATGTTGATAATAAGCTTCATTTCTTCCACCTTTGTCACAGTTGCTAGATTCCAAGGACTCTGCTTCTCTCCTAAACTTCCATCATTCACAAGAATCGCTGCCTTGTCAAGGAATCTGAAATCAAGTTATACATAACGAATCACGTGTTAACATACACTAAATTAGCATACAAGATAAAATGTGACAAAACATAACACATCAGGTCTGTTCTATGTTTACGGAATAAATCATAGAATTTAACTAGAACACTCTCATATATCATTCAATTATAGATTGTTATGTATAGTTGATTTTGTAGTTCCTAATCAGTTGACCATGTACATATGTTTAAACTGATTGTGTATCAAATTTAATCTCTAAATCATAGTTATATTTTGTTTGTTTGCTTTCAGAGAACAGCAAAAAAAAGTTATATTGTGTTTGTTTGCTTTCCAAATACTAGTATAATTAATACCGAGTCACGCTACTTACTTGAGTTTGTTAGTGTGACACAGAAATCTTTTATTGTTGCCAGTAGACTTGGGAACCTCGTACAATTGAGCAGGATCAGAAGGGTATGGAAGCTTTCTTTTGGAAAAGGAAGCAACAAGAACCTGCAACATTGGAGTCAAGGGACTCCCAGTGGGTACCCTATAACGATAAAATGGCCTTCCTAATACGAAGATGATGAGTGAAACAACCATGATCACTGTGAAGATAATATCAGCAGCTCCCCAGTTTATGTTGTCTTGAATGTAAACAATGAGGGTCACTCCCAGAATAAGTCCAGTGCATAGGGCACAATTCCACCAATTGAAAAAGGACATTTTTTGCCTCCTTTCTTCATCATGATCCTCATCAAATTGATCAGCTCCAAAGCTCTCCAAGGAGGGTTTGTGCCCTCCAGTTCCAACAGATATTAAGTAAATGGCCAGGAAGAAAACCACTTCATGAATTCTCCTTGGTTTAGTGCATAAGCCTGTGTCATCACATGGCTTTAAGCTTGGTAGAAACCAAGACAAAGTAAGGAGAATCAAACCCTGTATTTCATTTATTTTTATCCATGACAACAAGTTTCTATAGTTAGAACATATACAGAAAATGGCCAAATAATAATAGTAATAATATAGTGTGTAATAGTAAGTTGTAATTGAATATTGAATGAGCTTACCATGAGATAGATAATGCTTGATCCAAGCACAGTGGTGTAACGGCCCATGTAAGAATCAGCAATGAATCCACCAAACAGTGGCATCAAAGTTGTGACACCAGACCAGTAGTTCACATTTCTTGCTGCTGTTTTGAGGTCTTGATGCATAACCTTTGTGAGGTAAAGGACCAAACTAGTGGCTATTCCAAAGAAGCTCAACCTCTCGCTGGTCTCAATTGCTGAAAACAAGGGTCCAATCAAAATCGTATGGTAGGTTAATGGAACTTGATGAACATAAACAACTTGTTTCAAAATCGTGAGCTCCGATCACAATCGTTTCTATTTATGTTCCAGGTGGTCACTGCGAAGATCTAGAGGGATTTGGTAACAGATTAATTTCAGAAAGTAATTATTACATTTCTTTCATAAGTCTTTCGTGATAAATCAAAGACAAAACTCGTATAAAATTCACGTATAAGTAAGGAATTTGACTAGCTCATATAAAATCTTAGATTCTAATCTTATGATCACTATTGAACCTAAATGAAACACGAGCCTCATATTTCCTATGAATTCCCCTTTAACTAAGAGATGTGGGTAACCCAATTCAACTAAACAAGAAAAAAGGAAAAGTGAATCTACTGTGTGGATGGTAAATACGGACAAAAAGTTTACTTTTTTTGGACAAATTAAATGGAAGAAATTTGTCAGCTTCTTGTAATTTAATACCATAAGTTCAATCAGTAAAATTAACATTTTGATACACAAAATTGATAAAGTGATTTTAATTACATGCTTGATGCTTATGTGTATTGAAGATATTATTTAAAAGAACACAAAGGTGGATCAATCAACCCTTTGAAAGAGAACAAACTACTTGAGCCACTAATCCCTACTATCTTGTACTTGGAAAATGTCAATTAGACACGAAAGCAGACAGGTACTATTCGATTCTTTGCATTTTGGCAGGCAAAGAGAATCATGGGTTTAGTGAAAGTCTTACATAGGAAAAAAAAAATACTCCCTAGTGGAAATTAGTGTCAGATGCTCTTCTGATAAATATGACAAAATGAAGAAACCATATTATATCATAAATGATGCTGAAATGTCCAAGATTTTGATGGGCACAATTGCTATACATCAACTATATTTTTTCATACTTTTATAGTATATATGTTAAGGATCAACGCACATCAAACTTAGACCCTAGGTTTAGATATGCCTTAGTCTATTTGGTGTTGGCAGAATCAGTGTTTTTCATAATAACTTTTTGGTAACTGAGGAATAAGAAAGAAAAAGAAAAAAAGAAACAAACCTATTAGAGAAAGCTACAATATACTTTCAGAACCAATATTCTCCAAGGTAGCTAATTGGTGGAACCCACCAAAAACAATTTGGATGTACTGTTGTTATTACTATATAAAGCAGCCTTTAATGTTATGGCTAAGTAGGTAAAACAAATGCTAATTAAAGCTTTGGATAATGATGCTGTCTTAGTTACTATAAAGAAGAGGTTTATTGGCTAATTGGTTCCAATCCATTATATGTCTCCTCCAGATTCGGATGGTGTTTGTGTGACCACTAAGAACATAGTTTGCTTATTCTCAAGTGAAATCCTGAAAATAGTTTTAGTTTGTGGTATAGGATATAAGGTCGGCCACGCCATACACTATGTAAGTTTCATGCTCATGCACTGGTCCATGTGTAATAATCACGTATATTTTCAACCTTTAAATACCATTGACAATTGATTTGAATCAGGGTCAGCATCTTATAAAGAAGAGCCACTACTAATAGCAACATTCTTAGTGATAGAAACCATTAGGGTTTATGTGGCTGATATCGTTTATGGTCATAATTTAATGGTCTTTGGATAATATATATCTATCTGTCAGTGGATAGTGGTATGTGGGACTGGGAATCCACCGATTTTCATGGTCGTACTGTTTATAGTGTGGAGACAACAAGAGAAATTGACCATAATAGTTCCCTTTTTTGCTGCTTCCTTTTCTGGTTATGGCCAATAATTTTACGCCTGTTTTGATGTAATTACTACCTTGATAACTCACCACTTAAGAGATATCACATAATCATTTTGCAAATGGTTTGGTTTTTAAATCTCTTAATATGTATTTGTTTTACTAAATTCATCTCCTTCCCAAGTAAATGAAGAATTTCAGCCTGAGCATCTAAACATGTTAAGTGCTTGCTATTTCAAATATATGCGGCTTTGAGAAACTTATCCACTATCTAGTCTTCTGTTATGGAGTTGGATTTGATTTGACTCTTCTGATAGAATAAATGCTTCAGGGAAACTCCTCTGATGCATCTACTTTTATCAATCAGAAGAAAAGTTTCCTCTTATTGAGAATTTGGATAATAATGTGTGTATGAATGTTATAAGTTGGATGAGACATTTCTTCTTTATGAGATTATTTGCTCCTTGGTAGGGAATATCTTTTGTGATGATGATACACATGCATGTGGGCGATTAGTGTATCACATGTTTGGAATATTCTCATGAAAATTATCCAGAGAGATAATGAGACTATCTACAACCTAAGTACATATGTACTTGGATACAAGTAATGAGGAAAAACAGAAACAAATAAACACATGAATCTTTCCCAACTTACAACTTTTTTATAAACATTTTTTAATAATAATTGTAATAAGTTTGTTACTTATACGGTTTTTTTAATTTACTTAAAAAAAATTGTGACAATTTAGCATTTTATCAATGAACATTTAATTAAGTATACACAACCATCAGATCAGTCTAGTTGTAAGAGATTTAGATAATTTGATGAAAATTAGTTAGAATTTTCTTTTCTTTTTGAATTAGTTAGCACTTCATTATGAATTCCATTGCTAATGAAAAACCATTTAACTGAGAAAAAAAAAAAAACTCTCATCAGCAGCAACTTTAGGTAAATCCTTTCATAATTTTAGTGCGTGTTTATGAAATACAGTATTCTAAGGTATCCTTCAACCGTAAGTTGAAACTTCGTACCAATGTCAACCAGACAAGTAATAAAGGGAGACGATAGTTTGACATTATCATTTTTTTATACTTCCATTTATCAATAAATATATTGTTAAATTTGTTTGTATTTATTTATATTTGTATTTTATTATCAAAAAGAATTATAAAGTGAAAGTAAGAGAAAAACTAAGTTTCAAATGATAATTTTTTTCATTTATACTTAAAGGTCATGACAGGTTTCACTATTGAGCAGCTAAAATGGAATTGAATAAATTATTGTAAGAAACTGGTTTGAAGTTGGTTCTGTTATCATAACTTGTCACCCTGGTTTCATGACAAGTTAGTAGTAAATGGATTTGGTCTTGCTATTCACATTTACCGAGAAGATAACGTGCGTGCAGACACTTTTAGCGAATGAAAAATAACACTTTAACAATAATCAATTCACAGAGATATTGTAATAATATAATAATATAAATACATTATCCATAAGTTACATCAAATTATCAAGTTAAATTAAAGAGTTAATATATTATTATTTTTTTATTAATAGAGATGAGTTTTGTTGATTTATTAACTTGCTTAATATTATTAGTGATATTTTTTTAATTAGGTTAGGTTTGTCCAAGTTTAAGTTTTCTTGATTTTTTTTCATGAATATTGGTTGTGTTCTCTCTTTTATTTCTGGTATGATTTTCTCAATTATTTATATACTCATAACCTATTGTAAATGATAAATGAACTCAAAATAACTACTTATACTGATATTTTGCATTTCAACTTCGAAAAGCAAGAGTTAATTAATAAACATAACCTATATATAAGTCTAATTAAAACAATAAATTACCAGAGTTCTTATATTTTGCGAAACTTCTTCTACAAAATATTTATAAACAAATGAATCTCCTGCAATTTTTTGTCTGTGCATTTTACAAAGTTTCACGGAATATTCAGAGTCTCACAGAATACGAAAAATTTCAATAAAAAAATGATAAAAGTAGATGCATGAAGAGAATATTTTAAGAATAGTAATAGAAAGATGGAGGAAGAAGGAGCTTTCCTTACACTTTAACCAAAAGGTGCATAAAGAAAACACAAAAAAAAATGAAGTGTGGAAAGTGGAAGAGCAAGCATTGAATGCAAGAATTTAGCAGTAAATGAAGTCCTTACCAATAATGAAGAGAGCAGCTTTCCAAGAACCAGTGGAAGCTCGGAGTGGAAGCCTGCCTTTATGGTCCACTGAAGAATCATGAACCCATTTCGTCTCATCACCTTCCTCAGGTTTCACTTCAAGATTAGCCTTCTCCATCTTCCACTGTTTCTTATCTTGATACTACTGCTATTTCTACCCTACTTTCCTAGTGTCTTTCTACTATTCCTACAACCTTTACCTCACCACCTCTTTTTATAGAGGAGGATTTGCCTTTTTCCTTTTTTTTTTTTTTTTTTTTCTTTTTTTTT
>Ga0209700_109366_pt1 | contig 11447 bp, 2 predicted proteins | sample SiratroredBW_FD_187528 | JGI IMG/M metagenome (GOLD analysis project Ga0209700, IMG submission 187528) | Root nodule microbial communities of legume samples collected from California, USA - Siratro red BW (SPAdes) (version 2) | ecosystem: Host-associated > Plants > Roots > Nodule | place: USA...
ATGCAAGATAATTATTACATATATTACGTAACCAATATAAGTTATAATAATAATAATTTTGTATTTAATAAAATATTAAAACAACTGAAGAAAACTAAATAATTAAACAACATTATTAAGTTATAATATTTTTTTTAAAATTTAAGTATGATATACACTTTTAATATATAATAATATTAAAAATAATAATGAGTTATAACAATAATAATAATAGTAATAGTAACATAAATAATAAGTGATAATGATAATAGTAATAATAAATAGTAATAATAAGTAATAACAATAATAATAATAGTAATAATAATATTAATAATAACATTTTTTTTAGGTTGTTACAATCATTTTCAGGGAAGAAAGCTGAAATATTTCGCAGAGAAGAACTGTGCAGGGTTTGGCGCATCCATTATTGTTGCTCTATCAATAATTCATAATTTAATATAGAGAGGGAGAAAAGTGAGATATACAGTTCTAAAAAAAATTCTTTTTTTTTAAAACTTAAATATTACTTCTATAAAATTTTAATATATATATATATATATATATATATATATATATATATATATATATATAATGAAATACAGCAACAGTGAATAGTCAGGATAAATGAGCGATTAATATCAACCTTCCTTCAATAATACATAATCTCCAGCTCATTTGAAACCTCAAGGAACAAGTTCCTCCAACCGCAAACCATATTCATAAATCACATCATGATCATGAGGGTGAAATAAAAATAATATACAATACAAAATTATACTTGAGAACCAGTATCAATATGAAAAATAATGTGAGGCTTGGGGTACCTCACTGCAAAAATATATTTAAAAATGTAAGGTAAAACAATATATCTCCTTTCCCCTTACCTTGTTTTCGAAGATTGCAGAATTTGTTGAAGAGTTTGAGCTGTGAGAGAATTCTCACTAGAGAAGTTATATTTTTTTTTCTTACTTTTTTTTTGTAGGATTCTGGTCCATTCACCTTCTTTATATAGTGAACGTTTGGTTACTTTTGTGAATGAGGATAGGATTAGAGTGAATTTAATGTGAGGAATATTTGATGATGTAACCTTGGTGACATACGTTGGGTGCATGGAATTGATCGTTTAATTGAATTTAGTGGAATGGAAGCATAGCCGCATAGGTACAAGAGATAATATGCAAGTATTTAAATAAGAGAGAGGATTGGATCACGTGGGTGCAGCAGAAGATTGAAATTGAATGTTAAAAGAATTTAATGGAATGGGAGGAGAGCCATGTAGGTGCTAGAGAACATTTAACATGCAAGAATTTAAATAAGAGAGAGGATTGAAATGAAATGATTTATTTTCATTTGTTTTTGGTTATATGAAAAACTGCAAAAGTGACAAAAAAATTATTAATTCACTCATATTAGCATATGCAAGATAATTATTACATATATTACGTAACCAATATAAGTTATAATAATAATAATTTTGTATTTAATAAAATATTAAAACAACTGAAGAAAACTAAATAATTAAACAACATTATTAAGTTATAATTTTTTTTTTAAATTTAAGTATGATATACACTTTTAATATATAATAATATTAATAATAATAATGAGTTATAACAATAATAATAATAGTAATAGTAACAACAATAATAAGTGATAATGATAATAGTAATAATAAATAGTAATAATAAGTAATAAAAATAATAATAGTAATAATAATAATATTAATAATAACATTTTAATTTTATTTTTTTTGGAGGATGTTACAGCTTTCATTTCCAGCATTTTTCCAGCTGTTTTAGAATATTCACTGTGTCAATGATCGAGCCTATTCATTTGATTTTATGTTGAATAGAGTAGGTTTAAAATTTTTAATTAAATTAATTTTAAATAATTGAATATGGTTGTCATGTATTTATTAATTAACTTAAACCATATTTTTTTTCCTTATGACGTACTCTTTTTTTTTTTATTGAAAAGTATGGATATCAACTGTCTATAACTATAAAACAAACAAGACCAAGTTATACTTATCAATAACAAAAATATTGCTTTAAATGAACTATAAATAAAAATATAACACTATAAATTAAACTAAAATTAATTATTTCTTTGATATGTTTATATCATAGTTAAAAATAAAGAATCTCACTAAGGATTTAACTTATATGAGCCAGCAGGGATTAGAAAGAGAACTTTTTCCCAGCTTCTTCCAGTGATCACCATTTGAGTTCTTTTACAGGAGAGTACAAATATATTTTTACATGGAATAAATTTACACGAATTAGATAAACTTATTATGAATATTAAAAATTTCCATGCATTTGTTGTATTTATGTTAACATATTAGTATGTATATTAATTTATTTTCTTAGATATTTTATGCATTTTTTCTGAAAAGTTGTTAGAAAAACATTCTCTAATATATTTTTGGACACACTCCTTTTTAATAGTCAAAATTTACTAAAAATGAAAAAAAAAACGAAAAATAAGGATTTAAAAAGTAGCGATTTCTTTAAAAAAAAAATTAAATACTTTCCAATCAATAAAGAAAAACACTTAAATTTTCACCGAAACATACCAGAATTTGCAAAATGTCCGATCATTCTTGTCTTTAGTCTTTATTCTTTCTCTTTTGTTTGAGTTAAATTAAAACGAGAATCTAAGTTTTACGTTGTCCAGGATATATTATTCGTATACAATGAAACAGTGATAAGATCTATCACCTTCCTAACTTTCAAAGCTGGGCCTACCAGGCCAGGCAGAACCTTTTAAGACTATTATTAATATTTACACACTATTATTCTATTCATTGTATGGATTTTATAATTGTTTATCGTATTACATCTGTCTTTTTGCTTATATTATTTTATTTAATTTTTCTTTCGCAAATTCCAACAATCATTTTTGTTGAGCCTTAATCATAATTTGAAATTGGGAAAGAAAACAAATGATGGAGGGGCACACCGCTGGATGTTGGCGACACATGTCCTGATAGCCGTTTGATTTTTCACCAAACATAAAAGCATGGCATAGCCGTTTGAAGCCTGCTGCATGAAGGGACCACAACATGATCTGGTTTGTGCGCCGGACCTACACCAACCACTCATGATTCAAAGCACATAGACGTTGCCATAACCTCAAATTAACCTAATTATTTACTAACTTTAAATATTAATTCTTTTTATCAAATGGAGCCTATAAATTGGTGATCTTGTTTCTCTCCAACACCACAAGATACCAAAGCAATTTACTTACCCCTACAGCCACCTCTCTAGCTCAAGCTATCTACCAGTTAGTATTATTATTACTATTATTATCTTTTTTGTGTCTGAGAAAAATGGCATGCATTAGCAAGAGCAGAACAATGTTCTTCTTCATGTCTTTCTTGGTGGTGCTTGTTTTTGCTGTTGGGGTGAGAGCACAAACCAGTGAGTTTCCTCAAGCACCAGCGCCAGCACCAACCATGGATGCTGGAGCTGGATTTTTGGTGACTTACTCTGGAGCATTTGTTTGCTCCTCTCTGCTTCTCTCTCTCATTGCCCTTCTATGCCATTAATTCTTCCTACTGCAAGGAGTGAAGCATATCTGCTGTATTCAATTTATTTTTTTTCCCCGGATTCTGTTCACATTTATCCTCATTCTGCATGTGAGTAGTGCTTTTGTTGTATGATCTTATTCTTCTTCCCTAATGATCGGTTAGGGTGTGCTTCTGTACTAAGAAAATGAGACAAATATACAGAATTTGAGCTTTGATTTCTATCATCATGTATTTCTTATCTTCTGGGCTTATATGGTGTTCTTACAAAGTGATAAAGTGTAATGAACCAAATAAATCTTTAGAAGAGAAAAAAGAAAAGGGTCAAAGTTATGTTAACTAAGATAGGAAAAACAAATCAGAGCATTGAGAATGACTTCAATGGCCAGTAACAATTTCTTGTCTATATGTAAAGGCTGAAAGAGAAGACACACGGAATTTTAAGCAAATGGACTAATGATTTAAATTTGCTAACTTAGTTTAACTGCATAATGCTCACTGTCTATTTAAATAACAACTTTTTGGGCTAGTCCCAATAAAAATTACATCTGACCGATATTTTCAGATGTTACATTAACATGCATTTATCCGCGGATAATTATGATGGCCAAACATGTCATAGATGATAATTAGTAGATCTAAACAACACAAGTATTTCCCTGCGATCTCTAATCCAAAAGACCAAAAAAAAACATTTCAGGAATTTTGTGACAGCAAAGGTAGCTTACCGATAGTAGGACTGTTATAATAGCTATTCTGCATTTGTTCCTACGTCTGGTTAACCAGAACTTACATACTAATATTCAAAGCCTAAAACTAAGTTAAGATTACAAAATTAGAAATTCAATACTCAAGCTTCGGGTTTCAAATTGTTATAATTTTTTAAAGGAAAACACTCCAGCTGAACATGTGTTCATTCAGAACACAAATCTGGCCAATGAACATTATTATTGCAATCGAAACAACGATGGAATAAGAAATTAGGATATCTCCTACCTTCCAACCATGTTCCGAAAGAACTTATTACCATCCTTTTTCTTATTTGTTTACAGGTTACCATGTCTCTATTCTTCAATAAATAAATCTAACGCTAAAAAAGTTGAACTAATTATAAATATTTCAGAGTATCAAAATTATAAAAAAAGAAAAAAATCAAATTCTGCAAATTATAAAATTACGAGTAAATAAATGATAAATTATGTTCAGTAACAAATTTATAGATAAACCGAAATAGAAAATATAATGAACCTTCAAATATTTTCTAACTGTTTCAATTTCCCTTGATTTAGTTCATTTGATTCATGATACAAAATAATGCTCAAGTAGCTAAATAAATTGGATATTTTTCAGAGTAACAAAATTATCAGCAAAAAGAATACAAATAGCTAGTTACAGACTTACGAGTAAATAAATCATAAATTATTTCAAGTAACAAACTTATTAAAAGAATAATGTACCTTAAAAAATTTCCTAGTTATCGTCAATTTCCCTAATTTAATTCATTTGTTTGAGTCCATGATACAAAAAAATGCTCAAAAGTTAGGAAATTCCTAAAAGGAAAAAATATATGATCAAAACAACAACAAAAATTCTGAGTCACAAAACTATGAGTAAATAAATTATAAACTATTTCAAATAACAAATTTATAGATGAAAGGAAGTAGAAAAGATAAAGTATATTCAAAGATTTTCTAGTTGTTATCAGTTACCTTGATTTAAAATAATGGTAAAAAAGTTAAATAAATTGAAAATTTTTAAACGTAACACAAGCGCAGTTATGGTTGTCTACATACCTTTGTTGTCCCATTGCATAGAACAAAAGGCCACCCAAATGATACGCTCTGGCAAACCTAATATCAAAACCCAAGTAATCTGCCGTAGATAAAGAGTAAACAGGCATAAAGTATTTCAAGCGTTATAAACCGATTACCAGCCAAAATAATTGTAATAACAAGTTATACAATTTCATTAACAATTACCTTCCATCAATTTGCAGCATCTGATTTAGACATTCTTGAGCTTTTGTTGACATACCATAAATCTTTATAGAACTGCCAAAAGCCTCATGTTCAGAATCATTCTAGCAGCCAAAATTATTTAAAATAGAAGCTTTGCTTATAACTGAAAATAAAAGGCCAAAAACTGTGTTCCATACTTAATTGACAAAAACTGCCAAAGACTGATAAATCCTAATTAACTGTGTTCCATCTAAGTTAACAACTAAATGTTCCAAATATATCAGTATAATAAAGTTGATAGATAGCCGAGTCGTGTGCCCATGCTTCAAGGAAATTTCTATCAATTTGAAGTGATTTCAAAAGTGCTTCCTCAGCTTTCTTATATTCACAACTTGAAGCTGATGTTAAACCCTGTAAAAGACAATTTTGCTTAGCTAAAGAGTAAAGATATATTTTTCATATGAAAAATGAGAAAACCAAAATAAAGGAAAATCAAATCAAGAAGCGCGTTAGAACAAATCAATTGAATTGAATTCGATGAGAGAGAGAAAGACTTGGTGCATAATAAGAGGAATGATCATAAGGAGGATGCCATAGGAAGAAAGGGAAAGAGAAACGAAACGAAACCTTTATCTTATTAGTGTCAGGGAAGAAAGGGGAAAAGTGCTGAACCAAGAGGAAGAAAGATTCTGCCACATCAGAAGTGTTTTTTGAGATTTTCTTTTAAATATATAATTTTTAATTCAAAAAATACATAATTATGTTAATTAAGATAATAATAAACAATGCAATTTCCATAATTTAACCATATAAAATTCTTAATATTTTGATCATTAGAATTGATATAGAATATATGTTTTGATTCGAATTAATAGATAATGCGAAATAATTATCTAATTTTATAATTTAATAAAACTTTAAAAAATCTCACCCAATTTTATTCTTATAAAGTAAAAGATTATTCGATCAACTATGCAGTTTAGGATTTAAGGTTTAAATAAAAACTATGCAGTTATATATCATTATTTTTATTATGAATAAAATTATTTTAAAGTGCATACTTAATGTAATCATTATATATACATGCATAAATATAGTTGAACTAAAAAATTTACATAATATTTTTTATGCAATCATGATTTATAATTATAAAAATATACTTGATTTAATATTAATTCGAACAATCTATATAAAATGGGTTAAGTCATACTTAAAAAACAATAACACATTGACTGCAAATAAAATTGACTTAATCTATTTAACCGATAGTCTAAATATGTTTAGGTTGGGTTAGTTCATTTTTAAAATAATAATTATAATTTAGAAACTAATATTATGTTATTAAAATATATTACTGTATTGTTTTAACTGATATCATAGATTTTTTTTAATGTGATATTCATTATAATGTCAAACATAATTAATTTAATAAAATTAGTAAAAATACCAACTTGTTATATTAAAAAATACTTTTAAAAGTTAAAATAAGATATTTTTTTAAACTCAAAAAATAAAATGAAAAAGATCCATCATTGAATTCACTGCTTCCAACACTTCTTTTAACAAGAAAGATAGGAATTGTTGATGATTAAAGAATGTATAGTTATTTTCTATTGTTAATGTAAAAAGTTATAGTAATGAATAATGAAATACTTTCTTACATATAATTCTAAACATGACTGTTTTGGGTAATATGATAAGGTATCATTATATTCTAACTCTAATATGAGATCCTAAACTTTTACACCTTATCTCCTATGGTTGAGTGTGGAGAGAAAAATAAAAACCTCTGTTAGTGAAAAAAAAGTGACTTTTAAAGAAAATTAAAATGTATCATATTATCTATTTTCAATTTCTAATAAATTCCTTATCTCTCTCCTCCTTTTTTTTTTATATTTCTCTTATATTCTTATTTTAATTTTTCATGTATATATTCTAATAATTTACTATAATTATTATATTGCTAACAAAAGCACATAATTTATTATATTAAAATGACATAACTCAAAAAATATATAATTTTATTAAAAATATTATAATAATACATGTGGTGATTATTTTTAAACAAAATTATTTAATTACTTATTTTAATAAATAAAAAATTATGTTTTATTTATTAAGAAAGTAACAACCAATATTGTATTATTTTTATATAATAATATATATTTCTATTACCCCTAATACGTTCTCTCTCTCTCTCTCTATTAATTATATTAATTTATGTACGGTGGAATCAAATAGATTATTTCTTCTTTGGCTTTCATTTTTTCTTGTCCCGTGTCAAAATATAAAAATCAATTAATGTGTATTTATCATAATATATCCAAAATTTCATATTAGTTAAATTACATAATTTAAATAAAATTAGACAGTATAAATTAAATAATCTAAAACAATACTATAAATTGTGTGATTCAAAATAAAATTACCTAATGTCAAATAAAGTTATTTTGATTACATAATTTAAAATATACTTTCAATAATTTCAAAAGTTTATAATCTAAAAATATATATATTTTAAAATATAGTTTCATATTAATTATAAGGTTGTTATGATGAGATACATTCATCATTTCTTACTATACCAGTGGAAGAAGTCATTATTAGGTGGAGGAAAAAACTTAATCAAATTAGTCTCTTGCAACATGATTTAGGCCCGTCTATACTATGAGTGGGATAAGTAAATAATATTGTTTCATTTTGCACCCCATCTTTTAAATCTGCACTCTCGTATAAATTGAAATTTCCATTGTATCCTTTTGAATTTTGTATTTTAGAATATCTAATAAAGTATATAAAATATGTATTATGAAATGTACAACAAGTATTTCAAATTATATATTTTGTGATACATTTGTAATATTTTAGATTATATATTTCATAGTATATCTATTTTGAGTTTTAAATTTTTTTATATTTTTTATAAGGCCTTTAATACAATACTTATTTATTTTTAATAATAACAATATTCACATAGAGCACCACATCACATATTTATCATAAACTATGTGAATATTTTATATAGTAATATTTAAAATTTATCGTATAATTATTTTTTTAGTTAGAAGTACAAAATAAAACTATTTAAAAATTCTAAACGTCTAGAATAAACGATTTTCTTATCTTTGATATTACAGATTAACTATAATGCATTCTAAGTTTGAATTGTCTTTTGACACATGTTTATAATCAATCATACATTGTAAGATATCGAAAATCCTTCTAAATATACCATACATTATAATAAAATAATAGTAGATACAAAATAAAATAAATTACTCTATCAAACATGATCTTATTGTAAAATTATTCTAAGTTGGAAAGAAAGGAAAAAATAGAGTTGATTTATAAATTAAAAGGTGTGTTTTTGCCATTTTACCACACCCATAAGTGTGCAGGTTCAAAAGATAGGGATGCACAATTAAAGAATGCAAAGGCCTTGACCGTGTGAAGCCTATATAAGACGCTTGTCCATAGGTGCCCGAAGTAACCCAAATATATTTGTTATAAATATATCAGTGTTTATTTTAAGAAGAAAATGTGAAAACACTTTTTTCCTTCTCAAACGTGGGAGTTTATCTTTGTGAAAATTGTGATCCCTTCTTCTGAAGAATTTGAAAATTAATAGGTCTATATAGCTTAAAATGTTAATAATTAACAAAATTTGCCTCAATACCCGGTAGTTAAGCCGAGAAGACAAATTTGCAGGACATTTATGCATTGCATAAAAGATATCATTCAATGTAGTTTATAGATTGTTTGGACTTTATTAGTACTGAACACAAAGTAGAAAGTTTTTCGTAAAAAGTTTTCTATAATTTACCGCTAACAAAGAAGCAGCCAAAGTTGATATAAAAAAAAAATAATCACGAGATGCATCAATGAAAAAACATGTATTTTCTCTTAGAAAAGAAAAATTCTGAATTTAGTAATACAATTTTTTTTATCAATATATAATGTATATTAATTGTTAATATCTTTGTTTTTATTAGCGAAAAGATGTTAACTCACCGTCTATTCTTTCTCTCCTTCTTTTCAAACCACCTACTCTTATATAGTTATTAAGATGTTGAATTTTTTTATTTTAAAATTAAATATTATTTAGTTAATTAGGGCAAGAGGCTATAAATTAAGGATATTAGTGATAAGCTTTAATTCTATATAATATGCCGCATAAAAGTCCAAGGTCATTTTGGACTCCCATTAAAACATTCAAAATCCAAAACACTTGTAAAAAGAGAGAACAATTCCACATCCATCCTTTTATATATATATATATATATATATATATATATATATATATATATATATATATTTCTTATAACTTAATGCAAATTAAATTTATTTCACTTTTATCATTTTAGTTCTTTATGTTTCATAATATTATCCACACTTTTTATATTTCATACTATTTTGTTTTTAACCCTCCTTTTAATTTCAAGCACCTTATCTTCTTGATACTTTAACATGCTTTAAATTAATTTGATTCCACTTTGCTAGCACACTTAGCTGTTTCCCCTTTATCTTTCCAAGTCCATTTAATTTTTACAAATAACAATTAATTTTTGGTGCTACTTAAGTTCTTCAGAAGCTTTTATTTTCTTTCTAATCTTCTGATAATTTGCATTCTGATTGCACTTTTAATTTTTAGTTAATTTACTTTTTCTTATCAATCTAATTCCTCAGTTGAACTTTTTGTTGGGCTGGATTCTCTCTAATTGAGGCCCAATAACTCAAATGGCCTAACTTCAATTAGGGCAACAAATGAAATGTTTCTTTATGGTAGCTGTTGCCTCCCTTCTCCCTCCAATTTTTTCAAAATCTAGAGTGAAGAAGTGAGAGTGAGGTTAAAACAGTTTTCGTTTTCACAAAGAACAACTTTGGATGTTTTAACGATCCGACGGTGAAACTTTGTCTGATCAAGCTGAAATTTTAGCCAGAGGTTCCTCTCTTATCTTTCTTCATTTTGTCCGGTGGGATTGCTCATCGGAGTTCTGCAGAAGAGCTAGAAATTCTGTGAAGTGCTGCTAACCGCAGCAAATTTCTGCCAGCGTGAATACTAGTTGTTTCAACGATCCAAAGGTGAAAACATCTCCGATTGCCCTGAAATTTTTACTGGAGCTTTGTGACTCATGCTGCTTCATTCTGTCCGGTGCGATTTGAGATTGGAGCTGTAGTTGAAACGCAGAAAATTCGGGAACAGAGAGCATTCTTGAGTAAAGAGATTATTGAACTCTTACTTTGTTAAATTCCTAATTGTTGATTTGGGCCATTGTTGGTGACCACTTGAGGATTAGGAAGAGTTTATTGATATGCTCTATGATTAAGTTTAGAAAGACTTATTGTATCCATTGATTTGGTATTAGTGGAACATTTACCGTTTCGTGGGTTTTTTAATCTCTTTTGAGAGGTTTTTCCCACGTTAAATATTGGTGTTGTTTTCTCTGCTGTTTTTTTTATTGCTTATTGGATATTATTTGGTTGATTGACTGCATTCAGGGAGCTTCCATATTGTTTGCTTGGTAGTCCATTGTATTGTTTCCGTTGCAGGTACCCATCAGTGGTATCAGAGCTCCTAGATTTGGGGCTTGTGATTTGGTAAACAATGGAAGTTAACACCACTAGAATGGTTACTCTGAATGGTTCCAATTATAATATCTGGAAGGCAAAAATGGAAGATTTGTTGTATGTGAAAAATTTCCATCAACCTGTTTTTGCTACGAAGAAGCCTATTGATAAAACTGATGAAGAATGGAACTTGTTGCATAGACAGGTGTGCGGGTATATTAGACAGTGGGTTGATGATAATGTGTTGAACCATATTGTTGGAGAGACACATGCTCGGGCTATGTGGACTAAGCTTGAAGAGCTATATGCTCGGAAGACTGGAAACAACAAGATGTTCTTGATAAAGCAGTTGTTAGCCTTGAAATACACTGATGGAAAATCTATGACAGATCACTTGAATAACTTTC
>Ga0209700_109368_pt1 | contig 11446 bp, 7 predicted proteins | sample SiratroredBW_FD_187528 | JGI IMG/M metagenome (GOLD analysis project Ga0209700, IMG submission 187528) | Root nodule microbial communities of legume samples collected from California, USA - Siratro red BW (SPAdes) (version 2) | ecosystem: Host-associated > Plants > Roots > Nodule | place: USA...
TGGTATCTTGTTTTGTGAGTAAAAAAAAAAAAAGAAATCAAAATTATGCTTTTGCCTATTGTTGTGTAAGGAATTTGATTGGATCCGTCAGGAACATGCCTTTTCTTATACTCTATGGTTAGGTGCTAAAGAAGGTTGCTTTGTCCATTTCCAATGCTGCTGCTTCCACTTGCATTTGTAAGTTTTTGAGCTGAAATGCTTATTGGATGAAGTGTCTTTTGCTTGTAGATAAAATGCAATCAGATAATGGCAAGTTATTTATCGGTGGAATATCATGGGACACAAATGAGGAGCGACTCAGGGAGTATTTCAGTACTTATGGGGAGGTTGTGGAAGCAGTGATAATGAAGGATCGGACAACAGGTAGAGCCAGAGGATTTGGTTTTGTTGTTTTTTCCGATCCTGCTGTCGCTGAAATAGTCATAAAAGAGAAGCACAACATTGATGGAAGGATGGTAATTCTTGTTATTCCCCCCCTTTAAGTTGCATTTTGAGATTAAGGTTCACTTTTTGAATTATGAAACATCGGAAGGTAGCATTTTTGTTTATTGAAATGTACCCTGATTAGCTAAATTTGCTGGATTCACAATCTCAAAATTTCTTAGCTAGATTTTAAAATGGAGCAGGAGTAAATTTATTTTTTTTGTTGTCCCTTCTCTAAGCATCTGTTGTAAGGATTATAGATCTTCAAAACTTTTTTATTTTCTGATCTGTGGTCTTACTCAATACTGTGTCTTATATCTCTAGGTTGAGGCCAAGAAAGCTGTTCCCAGGGATGATCAGAACATACTGAGTAGAAACAGTGGCAGCATCCATGGTTCACCTGGTCCTGGTCGCACTAGAAAGATATTTGTTGGAGGTTTAGCATCAACAGTGACGGAGAGTGATTTCAAGAAGTACTTTGATCAGTTTGGGACTATAACAGATGTTGTAGTTATGTATGATCACAACACTCAGAGGCCAAGAGGTTTTGGATTTATCACTTATGATTCTGAGGAAGCTGTTGACAAGGTCTTACTAAAGACATTTCATGAATTGAATGGTAAAATGGTTGAGGTGAAGCGAGCAGTTCCTAAGGAATTATCACCAGGACCAAGCCGCACCCCACTCGGTGGATATAACTATGGTCTTAGTAGGGTCAATAGTTTCTTAAATGGCTTCACTCAGGGGTATAGTCCAAGTACTGTTGGAGGCTATGGACTTCGAGCGGATGGTAGATTCAGTCCTGTTGCCAGTGGTCGAAGTGGATTTGCTCCATTTGGATCAGGTTATGGAATGAGCGTGAATTTTGAGCCTGGTTTGAATGCTGGATTTGGGGGGAATGCAAATTTCAACAGCAATCTTAGCTATGGGCGTGGAGTAAATCCTTATTTCATTGGCAGCTCCAACAGGTTTGGCAGTCCTGTTGGATTTGAAAGTGGCAATGGTGGAAACAATTCTTTCTTTAGTTCTGTGACTCGAAATTTGTGGGGTAATGGTGGCCTTAGTTATGGGACAAGTTCTGCAAATTCCAATGCGTACATTGGATCAGGGAGTGGAAGTATTGGTGGGAATACATTTGGTAACACTGGAGTCAACTGGGGTGGTTCTTCAGCAATTTCTGGACAGGGAGGAGGGAACAACATGTCACAAAGTAGTGGCAACCTCGGATATGGAAGTGGTGACAATAATTATGGTTTGGGGGCTGGAGGGTATGGAAGAAACACTGGTACCACTTTTGCACCAACATCTTCGTACTCTGCATCAAATGGTGGTGTTGACGGGGCTTTTGCTGACTTTTACAACAATAGTTCGGTTTATGGGGACCCCACTTGGCGCTCTTCAAATTCTGAGAGAGATGGATCTGGTCCCTTTGGTTATGGACTTGGTGGAGCAGCTTCCGATGTTTCTACCAAGAGTTCTCCAGGTTATGTTGGTGGTTATACTGTTAATAAGAGGCAGCCAAATAGGGGTAAGAGTTAATTTTTTTTTTGACGATTTTCTTATTGATATTTTGGATTTTGACTGAATGTCAGCACCTTATTTAATTGATCTTTGACTAATGTATTTTTTCTTTGCTAAGTTTACTATTATTATGGAACACTTGTCATCGGTTCTTTGTCTATTTTTCAACTAGATTTTGTTGCTTTTCTCTTTTAATTAGATTTATATAGTCAGGTCAACTTGTTTCTAAGAACAGTTTTAAGTGACATTCAATGACGATCGTTATTTTATTGTTCTGTGGTTATTCCTATGGAAAGGGGGTGCACTTACTAATTATAGATTTATCCATGTTTGAGTTCAGTATACTTTTGTCCCATTCTTAACATCCGTTTCACTAGGACATCTTTAGGCAGTGATAATGTCATTGAGATGCAAAAATTTTGATGTCATTGTCATAGGTGATGTCCTCATATTTGGGAAAATCAATCCAAATTTCAAAGATTAATACAAGTAGGTATAAACATACATTCCAAGAGGTGGTGAATGTATCCTGACTCTTGGAAAATCTCGTTAACATAATGTGAAAGTAGGTGAAGAGGTGGAATGGTTAATGTTTAAGTGTCATTTATGAATGGAATCATGAACCTTTATTATAAAAGGGGTCCTTGTGATGAGAGAAAACTGACTAGCCTAGAGAAGGGGGTTACCACCCAAAGTGAGAGGGCGTGTTGTAATGGGAGGGTTTTATTTAGAGAACTTGTAATTTGATTTGAGGCAATGAATATTTGTTGAGATAGTTGTCAAACTACGAAAAATTTGTGCCTTTTGCTATTTCTCTTTGTGATCTATTTTGTGTGTGAAAGGGATTTCCCCAACTTATTTATATGGTTTTTTTATCCTAGACTTGTAGGAAATATAACTTTTAGGCTGTGAAAATTGAGAGTTCCCATACTTATCGGAAAGTAAGCTTCAAACAGAAAGATGGCTACTACTGAAACAAGTAATGTTAAGCTTCATAGAAATATGCGTATGGTTGTCATTATTCCATAATCTGACTTTTTATTAGCATTGCTTGGGCACAATCTGACTTTTTTTTAGCATTGCTTGGGTCAGTGGTGTCAGACTACAGATGGAGTTGCTACAATACCTAAGTAGAATAAAAAGGGTCCCCACCCCAGTTTGAGGGATGAGAAAAGTAAGCAAGATGGACAGTGTTTTTATAAATTGTGAAATTTTTATCAGTGATCTAGATGTTTATTGTACAAGTAGAATTTGAGTCTGCTAGAGACTAGGCTGAACCTTACACAGACTTTTGTGCTGTGCCAGTGCATAAGTTTTTTTGATAAAAATAGTTGTTAAACTAAAGCATTACTTCATTTGGGATCAGAATTTGATGCTGAGCAGTGTAACTTAATAAATGCGTTGAATTTAATGGAGATGATCATAATGGCTCGTGTCTAATTGAATCTTTTAAAATAAAAACAGTCGGGTATGGACTCTGGGATTCAAAATCTTTGTGGTTGAGGGCTGTATTTGTGAGTTAGCACATGGTTAAAAAAAGTTTTTAACATGTTCACCATCATTCCACCGAAGTGTTAGAAATTACCATTTATATATATATATATATATATATATATAGAAACACACACATAGATATAGATAGATAGATAGATAAAATAAATAGATATTCTGGGCTCTTTTCAACAGTATTGGCTTCATCTTTCATGTCTGTATTTCACAAAACTTGAGACCAGGTTAAGAAAACTGTCTTTTAGATAGCAGTCATAGATGTCATGTTAAACATCAGACCAGAACTAGTTCTTCGATGTCCTTTTTCTTATGAGTTGTCTGATTGATTTTGAATGTTTTGCTGAATGTTTTTAGATTTTAGAGTATGCAATGAGGACTGTTAACATTCTATTGCGTGCAATACATTTTCTTATTTGAATTGAATGTTTTGCTGTCTGTTATTCTCGCGGTGCTCTACTTTGATCCTTGTCACCTAAATTCTGGTGTTTAATAGTTAGTCAAGAGGACTGCTATAATCCAAGTTCTTTCTAGCAATGGAGAATCTGTTGTACATTATATTTTCTTTATGTTGCATTATACTTAGTTCAGACTTTCTTCTAACTTATAATCTCAATTTCTCAAGTCTTGGTAAGTAACTCAGAAGTGCAGGGGCTGATATGAATTTGTCTTTCAGTAAAACTTGGTTACAATTCACCTCTCTTTTCTACCTTTGTAGTGCTCCATTTTTTTCACATCGACATATAAAGTGGATGGTTATTAAGTTTGATACCTTTTACTTGTGATGTGTCCTTTGATTATTCATTTTGTATGCCAACACTGATAAGCTTGTATCTTTTGCTTCAGGAATCGCAACATAGGAAGATGAATTTGATGACACGAACTTGTAGGTGAAGATAATCCAGTGAAGCAGGTGAATTGTGAATTTTGCACACCACTGTTGTTACTGTATTTGGGTTTAAGACGCAAGATGTTTGGTTTTCTAGAGCTAACTGGAGTACCTGTTTTGAGGGTTCAGATATAGAGATAGATTACAAGGGAATGTTAAGGCTTGAGTTTTTTGAGTTACTGTTTAGGTTTTGGGATTTGAGTGAGATGTAAAATCTGATTGCGGGATATAGCGGAAGTGTATCATGCACCACTTGTGAGGCAGCAATATAAAAAGATGGACAGCATTTTTTCTTTTTTTTCCTTTTTTTGGGGTAGATTTTTTTTTCTTTTTTTGTCTTTGATGTCTTGCAAAAGTTGTGGGTTCGTTCTTCTCAGGAATTGTTTGTTTCTTCATCCATCATTTTGGTTTGCTTTTAGCAGATTGTATCTGAGGTTTTTGTTTATTACTAGTGTGAAACATTGAAGGGATACCCATCTAGGGTCCCGTGAATAAGTTACCATATGCTCTGATTCTTTTTCTAAAGGGGAATATTTTATGCCACACATTCAAGCTACATCTCATAAATGGATTTTATTTCGTGTTTTATTAAGCTTGAAAGATATATTGCACGACTTTATCCCATTTTGCTATTTTTAGCACATGCATATCGTTTAATATAGAGTTGTACAAATTGTAAGCATCATTAATAAAGCAATACACTGAATGAAACAACGTCAGAAAATTAAATACAGATGAATCTCTTGGCAATGTGAGACATCAGATTTGTTTCAGTGGGTATTTGATGTAGACATTATGGAGGTTTGTTACATAGCATTATTGTCAAAGCTTTGATGTTAACTACGAAGTTGGACAACAATAGGTGACTGTTTATGTTGATGGTATTGTAGGAAAGTTTTGTAAGCAGTTTGATTGGGTTGGTCATCTAATCCTGGATAATTAACTACTCAATGCTCTCTAATCTTCATCTAAACCATTGTGCTATTATTCTTAGTCTCATCCTTGTCAAAGTAAAACTTTTTGGTGTTAGATACAAAAAGTAAATGATTTCATTTATTTGTATATTAGCAAACGTGTTTTATGGCCTATTTCTGTTTCAGTTACCATTTCTTTCGGCTTATCCCATTTTAGAAATTAGTCTGCTTTTCATTCAAAAACACTTGAAAAGTTAGTCAATAGTTATTTTCTAAACTTTGCTTCTGCTTGTTTTATGAGTTTTTTTTCCCATTGGAAACATATTCTTATCATTTTGGCTATCTGAGTATATATTTTTGCTATATTAAGTCTTTCCACTTGCAGTTGTGCATAGAAAAAAAAAATTCTTATGAGAGAGTTAGTTTTATGATTATAATAATGTTTTTGACTCCTACAGAAAATATTTGTTGTTTGGATGAACAGGAGAGACATGAAAAGCAGAAGACTTTGTGAGATTCTAGTGTTGCATGTCAAACAAAAACTTTATTCTAAAGCACCATTGAAAACAAATATATTTATTTGGAAAAGTTAAAGAAAGATTTATGGTGGCATTTGTGTTGGCTGATTTTGAAAGTAATATTAAAGGCAGGAGTGGAATAAAGTGAAAACCTTCTATATTAGTAACTCCAATTTTTCTTCTCCCTTACCCACGTTTTTTGTTTATCCAATTTCTATATTTTTATGCACACCATTTCATTTCCCTATTTCTTTATAAATCTTCTGTGAAATAAAAAAAGGCACGTAATTGGATAGTGGGGAGCAACGAATATGGAATAAAATACAAGTTCCAAAGGAAAGGCATTGGCATGATTGGTAAAAGTGAACAAGAGAAAATTCGAATCTATTAACTATTAATATTTACCTTTTAAAAAAATCAGTCTTTTTATTATTCATAGTGGTACTTGGTCACTAATTTATCATATTTTTTACACTACTGTTTAGTTTTCAATTTTTTTACATATTTTATCATTCACATTTTTTTTCATACATTTTATTATCATACTTTCTAAATTTTTACACATTGTACTATGGTATTGGTAATATAAAAAAACAACGTGGTTTTGCTGAAATAGACGATAATAATAATAACAACAATAATAATAATAATAATAATAATAATAATAATAATAATAATAATGATAATAATAATAAACCGCTATTTCATTAAAACATGTTGGCAATTTTTATATCTGTAACATACTAGTAAAATACACAAAAAAAGTGAAAAATCCAATGATAAAATGCATGAGAAAAAATTGAATAGTAAACTTTAAGAAGTGATAATAATTGAGTGGTAAATTGTATAAATTTATTATATCTGTATAAGAATTTATTATAAGAAAGTTTATTTTAAATTTTAAAATGGTTTTGACTATAAAGTAAAATTACTCTTAAAAGCAATAGCTAATTGGTTGAAATTCTTTTAACGATGATTTATCGAAGAAAACCAATATCCATAATATCCATAAATATATGTATATATTTTAATTTCTTTTTATTTAAATATGTTATATAATTTATTAATACAATTGTGTGTAGCAATAACGCGTGGAGTACTTACTACATAGCTTGGTTCTCGAAAAATAATAACTAGATGATATATTTAATTTAACAATTAATTTGTTTTGAAAGAAATTAATATAATAACTTATTATAAAACATTTAGTACATATATATGTGCTATATCAGGGTTTAATAATTTTTAGCTCCTTTCTTACCCGATAATACCTGATAATAAATATTTGGTTATTCTCTATCTATGACTCTGCTGGGTAAGATTTTATAGGCTATGCTATGTTTTGGGTAAGGTTGAAGCCCATCTCAATCTCCACTCACCCAATTATTTTCTTAATCCCTACTTAGTTCAATCATGCTTTATTGAATCACTACAAGTTCCACAATACACATTTATAAATTACAAAATCTATAACTAAAAAATTAAAACAGTGACACTAACTCATGTTATAATAACTAAAAAAATACAATATGTTTCCAAAAAATTATATCAGTATATGTCATGATAATATTGTGCAAAAAAAGTGACACTAACTTACATTGAAAAAAAAAAAACTGTTTTTTTACCATCCATTATTAATTGGTTTGGGTTGAAGTAACTTAGAAATCAACCCCACCCAAAAAAACACTAAATCTAGTTTATATAACTGAGCAGAAGGAGAAATTAATGTTGTCTCATTCATACCATGAATCAAACAGAAGCTGGCAAAGGTATGTATAAATGTATGTTTCAAAATAATTTGGCTTGGGATACAAAATTGAGTAAAAGGTTTTAAGAACAATGAAATGCAAAAATAGTGTTAATTGTGAATGGCACTTGCAGATCCTTTGTCAGAAGGTGCAATGAACCCTTCTCTCCTCATCTTATCTTCCTTGGATTTTCTGCAGAAAACAACCCAAGAATTGACCTCCAAAGCAATGCAAAGGCCAATGAGGGTAGAAAGCCCTAGGCAGTAAGTGAGCTTGAAGTAGGACCTGCTGGCTCCCATCACCTCAAATCCTTGAAAGACATTGACAAAGCCAAGCACCACACAGGAGTACCCAACAAAGTGGTGGTAGGACTTCCAGTACTTTCTGAACTTGTTCCTTGCGTTTGGCCTGAACAACAGTGCCAGAGTCTGCAACGCCCCTAAGCAGAACACGGCGATTCCAAGCTTCCGGTGAAGCCTATACTCCACTCCCGGCGACAGTTGCCCCAGCCGGATTCCTATGCCAAACCCCACACTTCCCAGAACGAAACCAAACAGTTGTACTCCTGCATCATTCATGCATGTTATTCTCATTATACATGCACTTTTCCATCCAACAATCTTATATTTCGTGGCAAAAGTAAAAAGAAAGATGAAATGCAAATGGGTTTTCGAAATTAAGTATTGCAACTAAAAAAAATGCGGTCTTGCAATTGAAATGGAAGAATGATAGTAACGTGAAGAAGTGACCTGCATGAGCATAGAACCATGCAGGTCCGAGTGCTTGAATGTGGCGAAGGTAGCGTGCGGTGATGGCTCCGATGGGTAAGAGAATGCCCCAGGAGATGGCGTTAAGGGTGCCGTGGATCACTCTCAACATGGTAAGATCCGTGTGCTGAGGAGCAGAGGATCCCGACAAGACGTCAAAGGTGGCAATGGAAGAGAGGTCGGTGGAAGTGGTTGGATGAATGGTGGGGGAGTAGCCCTGCACGTAAAGTCCCCTGTTCCAAACAAGGTGGATCTTCGTTTTGTTCGGTTGCAGTTTCAAGGTGCCGTAGATTTGGATGGCGGCGCCGTTGTGTACGGTGGCCATTTTTCCGCCGTACATGGCGGCGGTGGAGGAGAGGAGATGGATGTCAAGAGGGCGAGAGAGAAGTGGAGATTTTTGAAGCTTCACTGTGGGGTCTAAGATGTAAGGTAGAAGCACTATTTGGCCGGAATTTGGGTCCGGGAAGGCTATTAAAGCACGTGTTCCTGTCATTTCAGGCGAAGTGGGGTTTATGCCCCATCCAACCCACCCAGAAGGTGATATGAAGCTTCCAAAGAAGACAAGTTCCAAGGTTGAGTTGTGAGGGTGGAATGTCCATGCTATGGAGGCTTGTTGGGTGGGGAGGTTCATGCATTTTTGGAACGTTTTCGTGGCTGTTTCGACTGTGCAGTGGGATGAGAATGCAATGTGGGGAAGGGAACATAGAAGGGAGAGGTAAAGAAAAAGCATGGTGGCGTTGATGGAGGGAGAATTTGAGTGAGTGATGGATAGGGAGAGGGAGAGAATTAATGGTTCATGGTTCAGTTCTTTTGTGAACAATGCTGTGTTTTGTAATGATGTGTTAAGGGTGCCATTATGGATTTTGAGCACGTAATAAGTGCAAAACGTTAGTGCTTACTTTCTTTTTCCTTGACGTGGGTGCTTGACTTTGAAGGGAAGACAATGTTGTATATATGTGCGTTTGGTGGAAATGGGACATTGTGATTGGTTATAAAATTTGTAATATATAGTATCAAAGGAGATATTATGATGTCCACCTAGTGCGGCTACTCCTTTTGATTGTAGTCGTTGTCTTCACGAGATACGGTAGATTGATGTCTGCATATTATGGTGCTTGGCTTTGAAGCTATGCCATAATCATTCAACTTCAGAAAATTTAACTTACTGGTGAGTGTTCACTCATCTTCTATACCAAGTTAACTGGTGAAACCAAATTATGTGGTATAATTTTAAAATGCTCAATGTGCAAAGTTAAAATGCTACCTAGAATATTGTATTCTTGTCAAATAAAAGGATTATCAACATCATCATAATCTGTCTATGTTGAAAATATCAAATTTTAAAAAAGTAAACGGAGTTTGTTGGTACATATTGGAGGACTATTTAAAACATGTCTTGCTGTGAGGCCGAAAATTTATTCAGATGTCAGTTCTAATTTTGGTTCCAGCCGTAACTGTAATTAAAGCAAGCCCAAAGTAAGTGAACTAAAAACATTTTGGGTAGGCCTAGTGAAAAGCAATTAGAGTGAAGTAAATATATGGACCAAAACAGAAACGCTGAATATAAATATAACAGAAAATAAAAATTAAACAAATAAGTTATTCAAATAAGTTAGACAAAATCCAATCTTCTATTTACGAAGTTATAGTTAACTCTCCCAAATGAATATCACATGTGCCAAAAAGAAAAACCACGACCCAAATAAACTTCACATGAGAAATTTGGGACGCGAAGTATTCAACATGGAACTTCACAATTGTCCAAAGATTTGCATGGATGATCCTTGCATTGAAGAGCGATTATCTCGCTAATTACTTGTTGTTTATCTGCTTGAAAATGGTCGTCCGCTGAAACATTATGTGTAGAGTTAGCTTACATCACCAATTCAAAATAGAAATACCATACATTGAAGTGATGCAAGATCTTTATACCTTTTTCGTAATTGAGGTTTTCCAAAAATTGCAAAAGCTTGTGTTTGTTTGTGACAAGGACGCTCACAATTTCAGGAGGCTTATTTTGATTTGCAACAAATAGCTGTCAATACCAGAAATTACAGTAATTAAATTCAAAGCTCAATTTAGAATTAAGATCTCTAAAAAATAAATATTATCTCCATTCCAGACCTTGAAAACGTGGAAGGTGTTCAATTGAATTGTCTTGTTTGAATCCTGCAAATTGAGAGAAAACAAAAATAATAAGTACTTTTATATTGGGTTTGCAGGTCTGAAAATTTAATGAGTATAGGAGAAAGCATACTCTTAGGAGGTTCATGAGGATCCTCATATTATCCAACGAGCTCACATACCGAACCATCACAGCAGCATTCGAGCGATCCAATAACATATCACCCAATAACTGTTTTTTTTTTTTTTTTAACAGCATAATTTGAACAGCATAAAATATCCAATAACATATCCCCTAATTTTAAGGAACCAATCACAGAAGAAATTTACCTTGATAGCGTAACGTCTTGTTAAATAATTGGTGGATTCAAGCAATCGAGAGTTGTACTCTTTGAAGAACTGACAGGCAGAGAGTAAACGGTTTAACTGATACAACTTAAAATGTAGATAGAAGCATATATAAAACGTAAAAAGCTACTGAAATTTTGGATAGAAACAACCAAATTACTCATAGTATAATAAATTTGTTGACAGTGAACAGAAAATGACTTGATTTAGTCATGTAGACTTCAAGTGAATTAATTTTTGGCTCATATGCCTTACAACCACGCATGTTGACATCAACAGAACCTTAACATTCCACCAAGGACGCCACGAACTCATGACAAGTGGAAGCTTGGTAAATCAGGTTCAAGTTATTAACTAAACTTTTAATTCACATGCATGTTGGATGATAAAACAGTGATAGGAGAAAATTGTATCCCTCTTTGATAGCCTTGATTCCTTTTACATTGTCTAATATTTACAGATGTACCCTGTGCCTTAACATAAATTCTAATGAATTTGTAAACTTGTATAGAGGACTTACCCAGTCATAATTTTTTGAAAGAAATTCAGCAACTGTCGATTTATGTCTTGTCAATAACTCCTGTGTTATCAGTCAGGGAAATGGATCAACTTAATTTAACTTTTATGAAATTGTCCTAAGAGCAAAATAGTGGTACTAAGAACTGTTTTTTTTTTTTTTTTTTTATAA
>Ga0209700_109369_pt1 | contig 11446 bp, 5 predicted proteins | sample SiratroredBW_FD_187528 | JGI IMG/M metagenome (GOLD analysis project Ga0209700, IMG submission 187528) | Root nodule microbial communities of legume samples collected from California, USA - Siratro red BW (SPAdes) (version 2) | ecosystem: Host-associated > Plants > Roots > Nodule | place: USA...
AAAAAAAAAAAAAAATATATATATATATATATATATATATATATATATATATATATTTACATAATAAAATGCATTCAAGAAATGAACAATAAGCAAACAAATAATAACAAACAAAAATATATTTTTTATTTTGGACCCGACAATAATTGATCTTGGTCCTACGTATTTCTATCTAAAATAGATAACCAGGGTACACGTAGTTCTAATTTAAGAAATTTGTTTGATTATGTTTGATATATATCTTTGAAATTTTTATATAATTTTAGTTTTTTATGAGCTATTTTATATTTTTTAAAGATGTTTTGTTAAACTATTTTTTTATTTTTTTAGAAAATGTCTTATTTTATTATTTTTAGAAATCTTTATATTTTTTTTTTGAATTGGGAATTCTTGGTGGATTGGATTTTCTATGAATATTGTCGTTTGCAAATTTTTGGTTTTTTAAATCTGTCTTGATATTTGGTGGAAAATACCTGTATTTGGATTTCGATTTCTGGTTCTAGTGTGGTTTGGGGTGATTATGTTGCAGTTAATCTTGGGTTTTGACTCTGTGTTGGTTTCTAATTCAGATGATTTGAGATTTACAGGTTATAATTTTTTATGTATGAATTTCTATTTTTTTTTCATTGAGGGTTTCGAGGTATTCAAAATGTTGGTTTGGCATTCCTAAGGTATTTTTCTAATACTGAATTCAGGGATTGATTAATTTTGGTTTTGATTTTGGTTTCTAAAAGGTTTATTTCGTTTATGAGGAAGAGACCGTGTCAACAGCAGCAATCTCCATGAGTATAAAGATGTGTTTATAGCAGCACCCATTAGCATGATGAATTTAATGGAAACCGTGACATTGTAGCGACTTTCTAGATAATTTTTTTAATCATAATTTTTAATTTCACTTTTAACAGTAAGGTACATACAAGAAACTAACACATGGTATTATATTTAGTGCAGAGCCAAACAAAATATATAATCATGAAACAAACGTATGCATAGCAACAACAAGGATTACATAACCACTCAAAGAATACTGTAAAACATACCCGTTGAAGATCTAGCTAAACAAAATATATAATCATGGAACAAAGGCATGCATAGCAACAACAAGGATTACACAACCACTCAAAGAATACTGTAAAACATACCTGTTGAAGATCTAGCTTTTCGTTTTACTTCTGTAATATGCTAACAGAAACTTTCTTTCAACAATTTGAACTCTTAATTTTTGCAAGATCGTTTGTTGTGTCAACAATTTGATCTCCTAATCTTGCAAGATCGTTTATTGTGTAGGATATTTTTCAATATTTTTCTTTCTTGTGTTCTTTCGGTATAATGCTACTGTTTAGTAAAACCTGTGTGTAGTATCTTGTCCCCATATATTGTGTTTATATTCTTTTTTATATATTTGTTTGATAATCCATTCATCTTCCACAGTAAAACTCAGCATCATTGTTCTTAATTAAGAATGAATCACTCCAACCCCTATATAAACTCTTTTTTAAGATTGTATGGTTACATTTTATTATGAAATAAAGTAGAGTGCAACAAAAAAAGACAAACAAACGATTAAAAAAATGAACAGTGAGGGAATCTATGAGGACTGAATGTGATAAGTATGAAGGCTTAATGCAATTAGCATGAGAGAAGGCAAAGAGCTGAAAAGGGTCATTTACAACCCTTAATCAAGAGAGATAAAATCTGTCAAACACTAACTAAAAGAATTGAAAGGGCACTAAAGCTACAAAAACGTGAATGGGCAGTGAAAATGGGCAGTGAAGAGCTGAAGAGATGGGAACATTATTGCTTATGTGGCAAGCACAATTAATAGAGAAGTGAGGTATAAACAGTAATTTTTTTATTTCTAACAATCTCTTAGTAAATTGGGCTTCAGAAAATTTTTTTTTTTTATCAAACTGGATCAGAACTACTTTTTATAAATGAACCTCTTAATATTTTATTCAATTTATAAGACAGACCCAACACCTTTTTTTATTGCTTTATCATTTTTTTTACAAATTTTATATTATCTTATTTTCTATTATTATTTAATCCTAAATGCCAAAGAAACTAAATAACACATATTAAAAAGTTTTATTTTATTATTTTTACTCTTTTATTTTATCTTTTTCTCTTTTTTATTTACAAAATTAATTTTTATTTGTCCAGACGAAATTGGGTGTTCACACATGGATAATCACCACACCGGGCATTAAGAAAAGAATCAAAATACTGACATTGTAAGTAAACACTAAAAAAAACAAAAATTACCGACGAAACAAATTCATCAAAAACACCCAAAATCCATCGTTAAATTAATTGTACATAAATTTACCGACAGATTTCTGAGTCTGTCGATAATTACTGACAGATTTCTGAGTCTGTCAGTAAATCCGTTGATAATCAATAATGATATTTTATCGACAGATAAAGTTTCATCAATAAAAATTCGTCAGTAATTTAACTTTTTCTTGTAGTAAAAGACATATATAAAACCAAAATTAATTACATGAGAGTTCAGTAGGTTACACCTAAACCCAACAACAATGGGTTTAGTTCCTCATAGTCATAAGAACATCAAACATAAAAGATGAACCATGGAAGAATAAGATTATTAGACCAAAGAACCCTAAAGTTGTCGTCCAAGATTAACTCTTTCTCTCCTATGGCTTTAGATGCCTTAATCTTAACACAAATAGTCTTTAAATAGATTTTTTTTTTGTGTTTACGTGCGACCCAACTTCAATGGCATCGGGCTCAACTCATGCAAAGGCCCTCAGCCCAACTGCGCCCAACTCAACTCCAGTGGTGACGGGGATGTATTCGCTCTCGACTTTTGTGTGGCTGGGCTAAGTTTCCTGGGGTCGGGCTTAACTAACCTGCGTCAACTTCCACCTTTATATCCCTCTTCATGGGTTCCACTCCCATACTTCTAAATATTGTGCTTCTTGTTCACTTTTTAGGCAAAATAAGAGGAATTAGTGTAACTTTCTATTCTCAAACTCTAGTAATTAATTATTAACACAAACCTAATAAAATAAAGAAATAATTAGGCTCCAATCTTATAAATAATTGATTTCATTATAAAAATTGGCTTAAAAGTATGATAAAAATAAATTTCATTGTCGCAACCGGATCACGACGAGGCGATCACAAACTTATTTTTAAAAATGTTTAAATTGATAATAGAGTCGCCACTATAGCTTATTATGGGAAAACTATAGAAAAACCAAAAAAATAAAAATGCCTACGAAACAGATTCAAGATTTGGGAGTCGGTTACGTGTGGAGAAGGTATTAGCACCCACAATGCTCGTCCTAAGATGGTACCTTTAATTAAATGAATAGAAATAAGTGTAGCTTTACAAAATGTTATTTTTCCCTAAAAATAGTAATTACAGCAAATAAGAATAAATATATATTTACAAAAAATACAGTTTAAGAATGAACAATAAACAAACAAAATAATAACATAGACAAATTTTTATTTTTTATTTTTTAAACCCGACAAGGATTGACCTTGGTCCTACGTATTTACAAAAGAAAATCAGTGATCATGTAGTTCTAATTTTAAAAATGGATTGATGATAGTTTGATATTTTTTTATTTTTCAAAATTTCATTTAATCTTGTTTTTTTTAAAGAAAAAGTTTATATGTCTTTATTATTAAAATTTTATTAAAACTTTTAATTAAATGTTTTTTTTATTTTTAAAAATATTATTTATATTTTTTAATTATTTTTTAAAATTATTTTAAATCTAATATTTTATTTTTAAAGTTTATGTTTATAAAAAAGGGGCTTTTTTTTATTATTTTCCTAACTTACTTTCATTTTGTTATTAAAAAAACATATACAACATAAAAACAGGAAGATTAATTAAAAATAAACAATGAAACCTTATACTTTAGGCAGTGGCAGAAAGGATTGTAATCGGATGCTTGAGTTACTTTGTTTCTGGAATGATTATTTTGGTTTTATTCTTTACTGTGACTATTTGGTTTCGTGAGGGATAGTGGTTGTTGATGTTAGGCTTTTTAAATTGGGAAGAGGCTTATTTGCCTTAGGATTCTGTTTTTGGATTGGTGGCTTGGGTGGATTCCTATTTCTGAATAGTTTATGTTTTGGTACAAGGTTTGGAAATTTTCGAATTGGGGACTTTGGCTATCATATATTCGATCATGTGTTATGGAGTTGGGATTATTAACCTTCTGGAATTGAATTTGCTATCCTGGACCAACTTTTGATTAACTAATCCTGTTTTTTTTTTCGAAAAGGCTGTTTGGTGTTCTTTTGAGTGAGTCTTTGGATTCACAGAGTTAAGAGGATTTATGTGGGTTTTGAGTATAGGGATTTTTTATTCTGGTTTGGGGTTTTGTGTTTGTTTTCTGTCTCTGGGTTAATGATATCTAATGTTACTATATTCTTCTTATTGAAATTTACTGAACGTGCTAACAACAGGCGAGATCTGCTAGATGAACAATACTAGTTGTGCAAAATAATTACTCATTAACAGTACATCAGTGAACAAATTAAACAACACACAACAAAATGAAAACATATAACAGAGCAGAATTTGAACAAAATTAGAGCAAAAAGAGCAGAACCAGGACAGAATTAAAGGAAGAACACTAACCCGTTGAAGACTCCCAATTTAGCCTCTTCTTTTCCTTTTTCTGGTTTCTACTGGACTCTTAGATTTTTTTTCAACAGAATCGAATAATATTTTTCAATATTTTTCTTTCTCTAGTATCTTTTTCTCTCTAAATTTTTAAATATCTCTATATTTTCTCTGTATCTCTCAATCTCAATCTCTGTATTTCCCCCTTGAACTTGAAAATAAAATCAGTTCTTTATAATTTTTCTGTTAATCCCTTTATCTCCCTGCATCACATTCTCAATCATGATTCTTAATTAAGAATCAATTATTCCATTCTCTTTGTATTAACTCCCTTTGGTTTAAGAGTATATGGTTACATTTAGGAAGAAAAAGCAAAATAAAATAATAAAAAAATGAATAGTCACTGGACATGAATAGTCACTGAACATGAATAGCCTCTGAACATGAATAGCCCCGTATGAATGTAGGAAGGCTATGGGAGTTAAATGTCAAAAACATAATTACTAGTTAAATGTGAAAAGTATGATTACTAGTTAAATGTCAAAAGCATGATTACTAGTTAAATGTCAAAAGCATAGTTAAATGTTAAAAGCATGATTACTAAATGTGATAAGTGTGAGAAGGCAAAAAGGTTAAAATTTAATTATGAGAAATAAAATTTGTCAGGCACTAATTAAAGAATTAAAAGGTACTAAAGTTAGAGTGGACAATGTATTTCTATAAACCTTAGGGCTTATGTGGCAAACACAATTAATAGATAAAGGAGGTGTAAACAGTAACTTCTTTTTATTTCTAATAACCTCTTAGTAAATTAGGTTTCAGAAAACATCTTTCTATTCAATTGGGCTCACTTAATTTTTCTATTCAATTTATTTTAAGACAGACCCAACACCTATTTTTGTTATTTTATAATTTTTTTACAAATTTCATTTTATCTTATTTTTATTATTATTTAATCAAACTTTACTTATAAAGTCAAAGTTCTTTTTATTATTTATTCTAAATGGCAAAGAAACTAAATAACACATGTTAAAAAGTTTAATTTCTTATTTTTATTCTTTTATTTTATTTTTTCCCTTTTTTTTATATTTGTAAAAAAAAATTATTTGCTCGGACGAAATTGGGTCTTGACAGTCATCACCTCTTAAATAAAACTATTTAGAAAATTACTTTTACATTCATCTAATATAATTTTATGTTTATATAAGTAGCAAAGGTTAGTAATATTCTTATTGCCTCAAGACACACAATTGGAGAAAATGATGTAATAAAGTCTATACATTCTTGTTGATTGTAGCCCTAAGCTATCAATCTAGCCTTATTCCTTATCACTTTGTCTTGCTTATCTAATTTGTTAACCTAAAGACCTATCTTGCATACCAATGACACTCTAATTATATGGAGCCAACAATAGCATCTAGATATCATTTCTGATAAATTGATTCAACTCTTCCTCCATGGCTATAATTAAGTCTTCATCTAACAATGCCTCTTAAATATTTTTGGGCTCAATTTAAGACACCATGGCCATTTCAGCTTTATCTCTGAAGGAAGATCTAGTTCAAACACAATAATTTCTTTCTCCCAATATTCGTTCATTTGTGTAAGAAGAAACATATCTCCATTCCTTCTGAATTATTTGCCTTGAGTGAGTTGGTATAGAAGGTCCTTTGTCTGTTATGACGTCTTTATTTGTTTCTTTGCTTTGTCTGGTTCTCTTATTACATCAATAGATGGATCAACATCTTTTCTTATCTCACTTGGCTTAGTAATCATCTTCAAGATCTAATAGTTTCCTATCAGTCTAAGAAACATGTCAAACTTGACATTTATGGTTTCTTCTATAGTCAGGGTTTGAGAGTTGTACACTCTATAGGCCTTTACTTTTTCAAAAATAATCAAGAAATATGCCTCTATCAACCTTGAAGTCAAATTTCCAATTTGATCCTTGTTGCTAAGGATATAATAGATGTAGCCAAAAGAATGAAAATAACCTATATTGAGTTTTGTGTTTCTCCACAATTCATAGGGAGTCTTTTTTTATCATGGGTCTTATCAATATTTTATTTTGTATATAGCAAGAAGTGTTGATTACCTCTACCTATAAATGCTTTGGTAAAGTGTTTTGACACAATGTTGTACTATCAATTTCTTGGAGAGTTCTAGTCTTTCTTTCCATAATCACATTCTACTGAGGTGTTCTCAATAAAGAGAAATTGTAGTGTACACCAGTTCATTCACGAAACTTTGAAATTCTAAATTTTCAAACTCATTCACACGATCACTTTTCATGCTAGAGATATAGTAACTTTTCTTTGTTTGTATTCTTTTGCAAAATATTTCAAATACATGGAAGGACTCACTCTTCTAGACTAGAAAGGAAACCCATGTGAATCTAGAATAGTTATCAACAATGACTAAACCATATTGCTTTCCTTCCAAACTCAAGGTTCTTGTTTGACCAAATAAATCCATGTGAAGTGACTCAAGAAGTCTTGAAGTGGAAACATAATTTCATTGTTTCCCTTTCAAACTTGCTTCACAAAGAAGATGATTTTTCTAAGATAAATTAGGTAAACCTCATATGGGATATTTATTTGAAGGTTTTGAAATATATTTGAGGTTTATGTGCCCTAGCTTTTTATGCCACAATCATCTTTCATCTTTTCAAGAAAGCAAGTAGGTGACCTTTAGCTTACTTAGATCTAAGAGATCAATCTCATACATGTTCTTTTGTTTGGCGGTGAACACGGTCTGTCCATCAGACAATGAGACTACACATGTGTCCTTATTAAAGGTTGTATATCCATTGTCACATAATTGACTTATGCTTATATTCCTAGAAACCCAATACTAGTAATATTACCTTTGTTAGCTCCAACAAAGGGTACCTTGTCGCCTTCATGTCTTTGGAGGTCTAGGAATGTAGACTTTGTACCAGACATGTGTCTCGAGTATCAATTGTCCAGGAACCAGCTTTGTTCCTGACTCATTTCCTTGCAATTTATTTGCAATAGGAATTATAAGTTCTTTTGGTACCCAAATCATCAAAATTACTTCAGATCAAGAAATAATTCAAAGGATCATAAATGTGATAAGGGAGCGAAGATTACTTCAAAGAAGATGTATTCTAATGTAATTCAAGAAAGAAGAAATGGAAAGCAGAATGAGACTCATGTAGATCATAATTAATATAATGCAAGCTTCAAATGGACTGAAAATTTCAGAATATGCATTAAAGATGTAGATATTCATCAGTGCAGAAGATTCCATTCAAAGAAGCTTCAACAATCATCATTTGAATGACTATATAAAGACCTTGAATATGAAGAGCAAAGACACCAATGTGAATGAATGAATTAGATCGAAAAAGATATTACAAGAAAAATACTTTGATTTTCATTGTTCATATATGCTATTTGAGAGCTTCGTAATCCTTCACAATTGTGAAGTAAATCCTATGAGCTTTAGATTTGCTCTCTTTGAGAGTTTTTCATTTCTTAAGTGATTTTGGTCTTAGAGGGAGATCGGGATTGGTATAACCAATATAGGTTTGTGCACTCGTGTAACCTGAAGAGGTTTATGTACTCAATATAACCTATAGAGTGTTGTGTACTCACTATAAATTTTTACTGTATAGTGGAACCTCTTGAGCAATTTGCTTAAGGGAGAATTGGACGTAGTCCAAGAGTTGGGGTGAATCAATATAAAAATTGTGCTCTCTATGTTCTTCGTTTTTGTGCTAGACGATCTCTTTGTGTTTATCATTTTTACTTTAGACAATATTTGTGTGTTCTATTCTTTGCAACGATTTAAGCTCAGACTCCATTCACCCCTCTCTCTTTTGGAGCCAACTATTCCTACAAATGTAATTAACATATTTAATTGACAAACAAAAACAAGCAAACAACTATAATTGGACAAAAATTAATAACATTAAGTTGTAACCACGTCAGCTTTTACAATCTTACACTTGGTCTGCCCTTCAAAATGTTATATCTAAAGTATTCACTACTGAGAAAAAAAAAAACACTGTTATGGAAGTTTTATATAATGCAAGCACATAAATTGATGTTAATTACCAATGCATTATTTGTTTGAGATATGTGGAGGGTTTCTTATGCAATGAGTATAACCATGCAGTAGTATGATTAGTGTAATACCCTAGAAAATAGCTATATAAAAAAAATTAACCTAGAATTTAGTTTTAGAGATAAATAAGATAATACCTATTTTTTTAACAGAACAATTATTTAATTAAATAAAAGATAGTTATTTATTTTTATTTTTATAACAACCACCAACTCTCTCTCTAAGAAGATATTCTCTCTCTAAGAAGATATTTTATCTCTCTAAAAAGATATTCTGTTTTATTCTAATAAAAACTACCAACTCTCTCCCTAAGAAGATATTCTCTCTCTAAGAAGATATTTTATCTCTCTAAAAAGATATTCTGTTTTATTCTAATAAAAACTACTAACTCTCTCTCTCTCTTTCTTTAAGAAGATATACAGTTTTATGAAAACCACCATCTCTTAAACACTTTCTCTTTAAAAAATTTTACCTTCTCTCTAGATTTGTGATCTCATAGCTTATCAGATTGACAATCAGAGGACATCCCTAGATTCCTAGCGTTGAGTATATCAAGAGTGTCCGATTACATTCTTGAACAGAGATAGATTGCCCGTGATTTTAAGGTTTTTGAGTATCTCTACTCTATAGAGGTGAGGGAAGCTAATTGCATGTTTTTTTTATAAATGTTTGTTTATGTTTAAATATAAATTTATTTAAAATTATGATATTTTGTGAGGGAAGCTAGTTGCATGTTTTTTTTTATAAATATTGTAATTATTTGTTTATATATGAATTGGATGAATTTGAATTGAATGGAATGAATGCTTATGTATGGTATGATGTAGTATCAATGTTTGTGTTTGTGAATGATGTGGTGTGTGATCGAGACTACCCGTATCCTGACTCTACTAGTCATTGGAATCATAGATGACGATGACTAGGTGGTGAGAGTCGAAGGAGGTTCATATCCTGACTCTACTAGTCATTGGAATCATAGATGAAGATGACTAGGTGGTGAGAGTCGAAGGAGGTTTAATCCTGACTTTACTAGCCACTGGAATCATAGATGAAGATGACTAGGTGGTGGGAGTCGAAGGAGGTTCATATAACTGTGCCACGGTGTGAAAAAGAATCGGTTGGACCAGATCATATGGATTAATAGATTCACGTGACTGCGCTACAGTGTGAAAAAGAACCGGTCAGACCAGATCATGTGGGTTAAAGGATTCATATGACCGCGCTACGGTGTGAAAAAGAACCGGTCAGACCGGATCATATGGATTGTGTTTATATGACCACGCTACGGTGTGAAAAAGAACCGAACATACCGGATCATATGGATTGAGTTTATATGACGGCGCTACGGTGTGAAAAAGAACCGGACAGACCGGATCATATAGATTAAGTTTATATGACTGCGCTACGGTGTGAAAAAGAACCGGTCAGACCGGATCATATGGATTGTGTTTATATGACCACGCTACGGTGTGAAAAAGAACCGAACATACCGGATCATATGGATTGAGTTTATATGACGGCGCTACGGTGTGAAAAAGAACCGGACAGACCGGATCATATAGATTAAGTTTATATGACTGCGCTACGGTGTGAAAAAGAACCTGTTAGACCAGATCATATGGATTACGATTATATGACTGTGCTACGGTGTGAAAAAGAACCGGACAGACCAGATCATATGGGTGTCTCATGAGTGTGATGGGTGATGTGTTAGTGATGATGTGATGTATGAGATGAGTTATGAAATCTTGATTTGTTGTTCTTTGGTTGGAATAGAAATTTAATTTATGAAAATACTATTTTTAAAACTCTCTAGCTTACCCTTCTTTTGGTGTGTTGTTTGTTTTGTTTTCAAAACTGCGATGATCGTGTATATTACACGGGAGCAGAGGATTTGACAGGTGGTGTGAGTCTCAAGTGAATTGATGGATAAGCTTTATTTTATTTTATTTGTAATTTTACGAAAATAGTTTTATTAAATCTTATTTGGAGAAGTATATTTTGAAATACATGATGAATGATGGAATTTTTATATTCAAGTTTATTATATAATTTTTTTATACAATAATGTCGTAACCGGGATCACGATGGGGCGGCTGTCCAAAAATAATTTCTTTTTTTTAGAAAAATAATGGAGTCGCCACCATAATTTATTGAAGGAAAAACTATGGAAAACCAAAAAAAGTCAGATAAGGCAAGTTTGCAAAACCGGATTTAGAGTCCGGGAGTCGGTTACGTGTGAGGAAGGTACTAGCACCCCACAACGCCCGCCCTAAGGCGGTACCTTTAATTAAACAAGTAAAATAAAAGAGTGTGATTTTTAGAAATATTTATTTTTCCCAAAAAACAGAAATAGAATGCAAATAACAACAAATAAAAATATATTTTTTTTAATAGGGGAGCCCGACAAGGATTTGACCTCGCTCCTACGTATCTCTATCAAGGATAGAGAATCAGGGTTACGTAGTTCTTTTCTTGGGTATTTGTGAGGGGCGTTTTCGTCGAGATGTGGTGCTTGTAGGGTTTGCTGAAGGGTTTCGAAGCTTGCATTTTTTCCGTGAGTAAGATTTGGTTTGTGTATTTAGGAAGTGGGGTTAACATGGCGTAGAAGGTGGTTTGGTTGATGATTATTAGAATGGAATGGAAAGGTGATGGAGATTCATGGTGGGATGTACAGTGGAGATGCAGGGCAAAAACACAATGCAAAAACCTTGTGGAATTATGCGTTCATGGAGATGCAT
>Ga0209700_109370_pt1 | contig 11444 bp, 9 predicted proteins | sample SiratroredBW_FD_187528 | JGI IMG/M metagenome (GOLD analysis project Ga0209700, IMG submission 187528) | Root nodule microbial communities of legume samples collected from California, USA - Siratro red BW (SPAdes) (version 2) | ecosystem: Host-associated > Plants > Roots > Nodule | place: USA...
GCTTATTAAACCACCCTGTATATCTTATATTTTATTTAAACAACCTTTGTATTTCGTATTTAATTTAATTCTTTTATTGATAAAAGAAAAAACACTTTGTCATCATTGCTGATCATGATGGCGTTAACACATTTTACTTCTACTTATTCCATCCCATGTATCAAGTAAGCAAATCATTGGTATATTTGCTTAGCTGATGATGAATTTTCTGTGTTGGTATTTTAGTATAATCATTGCAATCGCCCACTTAAGTTAGGCAAAGAATGTCATAAGTATCATTGTGGTAAATTTGACCATAATTGATAAGTGTTAGTCTTATATCATCATCTTTTTAGATCTGCTGCCGTTTCAAAATTGTTCTTGTGCAACCTTTTACTCCTTCATCTAATACCTTAGGTTAACTTGTTATTTTCAATAAATTTTTTAAATGATAAAAGGATCTCCAAAATTCTATTTTTTTCTTCTATTATAGATAGATATACACCTTAGTCTCACTTACTCCAATTCTCTTAATTCTTAGATTCCAGGTAACAGAAATAACTTCTTTATCTACTAATTTTATTTGTGTATTTTACGTAAAGGAAACTAATCCTGTATTTAATAAATACCTTCCCAAAGACGCGTGGGTTTAGTTTCAAATAAACTCAAGTAAAATTGGACTGAAACTTAGCTTAAATAATTAAGTTTCCCGCATCTTTATAGGTGCAGAAAAGGTCCAAATTATCCATTCATTAGAAATATTTTGAAACATATAATTTATAAATTTATTTAAATTGTATAATTTAAAATTCTATCCAAATTTCACAATATGAACATGTATTTCAAATTACACATTCTAGAAACACATTTCAAAATGTTTAGAATTTAAGATTTAAAATAGGTTTCCAAATTACATAAACTAAATATACATTCCAATTATACAATCCAAAATACACTTCTATATTATACTATTTGATATGTCTTTCTAAATATATTTTAGACGGTGTATTCTAAATTATGTTTTCAAATTTTGCAATATGAAAATCTAAAACATAGACATGTAAGAATTTTCTAACACCCTAGAAACGCACGAAGAAACCGTGAGTGGAGGAAGAAATAGCCCAGAACCGAACGGCAAATACTACCGATTAATTTATTTTTCCATCAAACGTTTTTCATTTTATAAATACAAATTACTGAACTTTACAAGCTGTAAGTTGGAAGAGCATTGCCATAAATAGACATCTTAAATCCTCTTACAACTTACAACCACCCTGCTTACTATAAATATATAGCATAATTACGTAAATCTGATTAACCATCCAAAACTTCCTTACATTCACTTTTGTTGGTTCATTTTGATTTTATAAGTGCAAGTGAATTAAAAACAGGAAAATCAACAAAAAACACAAATGAAAAACTCTTCATTAGAAACATCCAGCTTGTAATGTAGCAAAAAGGACATCCCTTACACCAATCTCATGCCTGATTTACAGATACAATCAGACTACTCGAATATTCTTGTTTCGGAAAGGAGTTTACTCTTTTGTTAACTACTCAAATTTAGTTTTCTCACTACAGTGAAAGCTTACTCTAGAAGAGTTAAATCCTTGTAGAAAAATATAACTTGTCTTGAGTCACAAACCATACTTCGTCCTTATCATGTCAGAAATATAGCCAAAGCAAAACCAAAAGAGGGATTATTTTTTTACATAACCTATGACTGTATGCACAGAGAGTATACTCTTCTATATGTATATATACACAATTGCTATTGACCTTGCAGTTGAAGCAGATACTTCCCCAAAAAATTCAGTATGCTCGATATAGGATTCCAAAATCTAATATTTCTAAAAAACATAAAAAATAAAGAATCATCATCTCTGCCACATCAATAAAAAGAATGAAATAAGCAATGTGAAATCTCATGAAGGAACCAGATTGGAAAGATCAAAAACAAAATTGTCCTTACTTTCAAAAGTGTAGAGACCCTCATGATGCTCATTTCTTAAATAAGTTTTAAGATAAACATACAAAGTGAGAAACCAAGATCAATATCTTATTTGGATTAACCAAACGAAAGGATTACTTCAGAATTTAGAATTAACACAGCAAAACATAAAATCTAAAATAAGGCATGGCCTAACATTGAAGTCCCAACAAGCAAAAGAAGAAAAACTTACCCAGAACTTCTAACTGGTTGAAATTGAGTAAATTACTCTGATCTCTCTTGAATTTTACTTGCACTACACTAACCTCTTCTGCGTTTAAACACCTTCACAAAAAATGCGCATTGAATAACAAACCTCTTCTGATTTTTTTATATATTTTTTTAAAAACAAAGGAGAGGTTTAAGTAACAAATAAAATTCAAGGGAGGTGAGGGTAATATACTATTGATTCTAATTTATGTCACCCAGTCCGAATGAAGCAAATTGGTTGCATAGACCTTGCATAGGATCTGGAAGATTATAATTGTTCAGATGATTACTAGCAAGCCATGTCATTGGAATGTCAAATTTCCTGCAGTAACCGATTATGTTAATGATTCTATGTCAAATAAATTTTCCACTATTTCCACGTGAAACTAATCATAGAGTTAGTATAAGAGTTATACCCATCATAACATCTGGTTTTGCAGAATCTAAGAATATCAACAGAATAACTCCTGTATGAAATGTCAATATTCCTTGCCAAAATGGTTACCTCCGACAATGGCAAAACATCCCAAATCTTCAAAACTTGAACATAATTGGAGTTCTCCTCTATAACATCGATGGTCCAAACAAGATGAAGTGACTCGTTGACCTTATACAGCTCCAATAGTTGGGAAGAAGTATCATCCACAACTCCAAAATTTATCTCCCGTTTAGACTGACGCCAACCACTTGAAAGTTGCCTTAGCAGGGTACATATTTTCTGGCAAATCTCAGTGTTCTTAATTCTTGCCATAGAAATTAGAAAACTTTGATTGAAGCAAACCTATAATAAAGTCACGGAAAAAATTAAGAGTTCATGAAAAAGGGTAAAGCAGTTTGAGAATTGCCAGAAGACTTTCATCTGCAGCCACTGTCATAAGGGGGTTAAAGAGCAACTAAAATTCATGAATACCATCATCTCCTAAGGAGTGTGAATTTGAACTTTAGGACAATGCATTGATCTGGTGTGCATTTATGATGTGAGACATTTTTTGTTTTAGTTGGAAATGTTCTCTATCTCTTGTTATGTATGCTTTGAGGGTTTAACTTGAATTGTTATGTCTTGTTCAGTAATAAAAGTAGAGGCTCGAGAACAATTACAAGGTGTGTACCTTCCAACTTGCTTTCTTGAAGAGTGGAGAACTCGAATGCAATATATCACCAACTTGACCAAGATCAATAATGGAAGTTGTAATAGCATGAGATAACCTCTCATCTTCGTCAGCATTATGATAACACCCTCGAGACCTAGCATCAAGGACTATTCTCTCCCAAATAGAGCCACTATTCATCAAAGTTTCCCCATTACCTACTATCCAAAGGCAATGCCTGTATAGACAAGGAAAAGGACATTCATATTACAACGAATGTAGCACAAAAAGCGTGTATAATAATAAATGGTAACATATCATATCTTGCTCTTGTTAAAGCAACATTAGTTCTTTGAATATTAGAAATAAAACCCACAAATCCCATGTTATTATATCTTACAGTGGATATTATTATCACATCCTCTTCACCACCTTGGAAACCATCAACAGTTGAAACCTTCACGGAAAAGCTATTATCAACATCACCACCAAACCTTTTTCCAAGAGCATCTTGTATGGCAACAACTTGAGCTTTATATGGAGATATAACTCCAACACTAACAGTCAGTGTTCGAGAAACTGATTCTGTAAAGAGTAAATAGTTGATAATTAAAATCCAAATATTTCAATATAAGTTACTAATTCACCAATTACACGATGAATAACTTATCACAAACATTTAGAGTTCAGTAGGTTACTTTTACACTGTAGTCGTATATCAGATCACATTATAAAATTACCTTTGTAGAGCTCAAGAACAATCTCAGAAACCACAGCTACTTCCACCCTATTTTTTCGGCTGTTCCCTTCATCTAATTCATCTTGTCCATAAGCAACATTTATGAAAGAGTAAAATTTAAACATATCACCGCATAGAAAATGCTTCTCATAGCTTCTTTCTTTGACCCTTGGAGAATCCAAAATCTGTTTGTCATAGAATTCCATATTTGGAAACAAGCTAATAGATGGATGCATTCTATACTGAATATTGAGAAGGTGTTTTTCATGACCCAAGAGGACCAGCCTTCCAAACAAGCTTCTTCCGAAACCTGCCTTGCCAGAAACCTGTATATTCATAAAAATTTCTACATGTTGAAATATTTTGTCCATGAATTTCATAATAGAGCAAAAAGTGAGACATAATAACAAACATGCTTGCAGAGTCAGGAAAAACAGGAATTAACAAGACTGGAACACACCTCACTTTTGACTAGGGCAGGCAACTGTTTCTCGTCTCCAATAAGTACAACATGACGAAGACCAGGAAGTTGTAAAGGTATATTTGATTCACATTCTTTGAGTTGAGCAGCTTCATCGATAACTAACATTTCTAGTCTACAGTGTTCTACTGCATGCAATCTAGTAGAGCTCGTAGCAGTACAAAAAAACATGCGAGATCTTCTGAGACAAAAGTTTTTGATTGAATATTCATCACAAAAATCAGGAAGAACGAAGATATTTTGAAGAGATTTCACCATTTTAAGGCATTCTTTCCTGGTTATACACAACTTAGCCTGCCAAGTACAGCAACTAGCTCTATTTTGATCAACAATAGATATAGAAATGACATCTTTAAATTCGTGATCGGTAATGGAATTGTTTGATAACACTTCTAAAAGGACTTTAAGCCAATCAAGACATTCAAATAAAGTTTTCACCGCTCTTAATGAAATAAAAGAGCTTGGCAAATGAGTACACATATCCACTGCAAATGTCCTCATCCGCCCCGTAATATAATTCAATTTTTTCGTGAAAAACTCGTGAAATGTCAATCTTTCTATTTTGTTCTCACGGAAAAGAAAATCCTTCTTCTCCTGCTTATCGTATTTGCTTTTTTTTTACCTCCTTAAAAGACAATCTGTTTTCTCCTAATGTTCTATTAATTATTTTCATCCATTCATTGTGCTTACAGATTTTTGGATCCTGGGACATATTTGTTTTCCCTTGATTTGTTTGTTGACTTGCAATTACACGCAGTTCATCCTCTTCTTTCAAGCAGTCATCATCATCTATCTCATAATCCCTCTTTTCGTCACACTTCAAATATTCATGATACTGCTCTTCGGGTATTTCAAGTAACCGAATTACCAGTTCTAAATGATGTTTCCAACCAGACAAGGGTGCAAAGCACCTTGCAAGAATATTTACACGGTAATCAAGAAATATATCAAGAAGATCATCACGATCGTCAATACTCATTCTCTTTCTGTTGCCAAATAATACTATGTCTCCAAGACCATAAGTGTGATAATCAATGGAGTCCATCACTAGACTAAGAAACCTGGATGTCACTTCCAGCACAGCCACATTAGTTGGGGCACAAGTAAGTGTTCTGCATTTCCTCTTGAGGAGGGTAAATAGTAATGAGCCAACTGTTTTTGTTTTCCCTGTCCCCGGAGGGCCCCAAATCAATTTCACAGTATTTTTGTGAGAGCACTCCCTTGCAGCCAAACAACTTAAAACTCCCTCTTCTTGAGCTTTGTTCAAATCAAATGATCGAATAACAGCACCAATATTTGATACATCAATAGTGTACCTTTCACTAGAGTAACATTGAGCACAATTTCCCCCAACCTGTCAGAAGATCCAACAACAATTCAATAAGTTTATCTTGACTAGGTAATGGAACAATTGGGGGGGGCGGGACTGAGGATCATACAAAAAATCCAGCCTAACCATTTGTACAGCTATACCATGGACTAGATATAGTTCTTACAGCAGAATCAACTTGGAGTAGTTGTTTGATGACATGGATATCTGGAACTTCTGGATCTGAGTTCAGTGCATTCCATATACGCATATTTGTTGTTATATTGATAAGATAGGCTGCAAAACCATATATGCCATATGCATATGTGCCATCCTCCTGCCAGTACATTTCCAATTTAATGGGCTTTGAAGCTAGTATTTGAACCTCATAAACATCTTCCTCGTCTGTTTTCTTTCTAACCTTCCTAATTAAAGCAATAAGATACGAATTTCCACGCTTGTTCAAATCATCTATGCATTTTGGTCTTGTATTAGTCAAAGTTAAAAGTTGTCCAGCCTCAGGCTCACATATATCCCCTTTTCTATCACTATCCGCCACTGTTTTCAGTTCTATCTGGTATAACAAATCATGTGGAGGTTTATAATTTTCGGAAAAATTAAGGTCAGTTATTTCATACACCGGAGCTTCTGACAACATCTTCATGCTTGAGCATAAATCTGTACGAGTTTCCTCAATAAGTGGAAAAGTAAACGATTTCAAATAGTGAGCTACAGACAAGAATGTCCTTGGAATTTGCTTCACCTATTAAAACGTACAAACAGAACAGCTTTAGAATCTAACTATATGCAAAAAAGGTAAGGAGCTTCTAGCATGCTATGAATGCTGACTACACAATCAGGTATTTATCAACATAGAAAAATGTATTTCCTCAGCACTAAGTCCCATAAGTGCCTACAGCCTGTAAGAATTATTTCGTTTACAAATAACATAACTCTTTACTCCGTACGAACATCAATATAAAAAAATGAAAAATGCTCATTTTTGTTCACATCAAAGAACATACTCAGTGAAGAATCCTCAAGCCTTTTAAGAACTAAAGAAACCTGAGGAAGCTCTTGTATGCGTGATCAGGTAGGTGATCACACCTATTTATTGATGCATGGATACAATTCGTGTATCGAATACTCTATTGATACGTTTATTTTTAAATTGTGAGGTTACTATACATGACATATACGTATCTAAAAGTGTATAAAATCACATTTCTTAGACATTGTAAAAAAACTATAAATTATTATCATCATAGAAGTATTGGCGCTTCATGGATTACATATACTTCATCGATAAGTCCTGGTAAATGTTAGAGTATTGGATATGGATATGCGACACAAATTCCCTCTAGAAATCACTAGAATCACAGTCCACTTTGTCAAACAAATTGAATCACACCAACACTAAGTAACAATGTAAAGAGGAAAATTGAACTATTACACCAAAACTAAGGAACACTGTAAATACCAAACAAGTTGCTTAAAGCCTACTGGCCTAACTGGACAGTAACTACAGAAACACTCTTACACTGACCTAATTCCATGGGAGGAAAATTCAGTGTTCTAAAGTGAGAATTTACAGTGTAATTTAACCTAAAACTAGTAATGGTGTGTTCGGAAAGAAGGTCACAGAGGAATGAATAACCTAACCTTGTCTACGTAAAGATCATTGTTGAGTATATCCTCAAGAGACCAAGATAATATCAATCTCGAGAAACCCTCACACTCTTCCATTGCTTGGGTTTCTAAGAAAATTCAATCAGATTATTGCTCACTCATCACAGAAACCCATTGATCAACGAGTGAGAACAGATACACAGGAATGAACCTCTTTTTTGAATTTAACGGTGCAGAAAAAAGGAACAATTGCCGTTGCAGATAGAACAGAAAAGCAGCAGAATTTTACTCTGAAACGTAGCAAAGAAGCAAGACAATTGCGCCTAATTTATATATAGATGTCATTCTTATGATTCCTAATACGTTTTTTCGATTTTGCTTTTATCTTCAATATTTTTTTCTTCTATTTTATTCTACTGTAAATTTTTCTTTTGTTTTAATATTTATAATATATTGGCATCTTTGAATAATAAATAGTTTCTTAATTGTTCAAGTGTAAATAATATATGCACTTTTTAAAATTTATTTTTAAATAAAAAGACGTAAATAGTGTATTTTTCTTTAACTAAAATTTTACATTTTATAAATGTTTAGATCCTCCATGTTCAAAAAGAGAAATCTAGATAAGACGAAGATTGAGTGAAAAAAGAAATCTTAATAAGATGAAGATTGAGAGTAAGAGTTTTTTCTAGAAATTTTAATCATTTTCGAGTTTTGGTATTTTGCCTACGAAAAAACAGTGTGATGGAATGACTTGTGGGTTATTAGATTTACAGGTACAGGCTTGTACCAGTTTACCTGTACAAATTAAAAAAATATTTTGCAATTTTTAATCTTAAATTTAAGTATATTATAAAACAACCAGGTTTTACTCTAAATATAAACATTTAAATAAAAACTTAAAAATCAATTATTTATATAAAATAATGAATGAAAATATATTTATCCTATTAAAGACACAATAATAAAATATTAAAAATAATGTGAATTTTGTGTAATGAGGCGTACTAGTCCCCACTTTGATTTACACTCTTTTTTACAGTAAGTTGTTAACGGGTTACAGGACGGCTAATTTATCATAATAGTGTAATTTTTTTCCTAAATTATTAAAAATGTGTAAATTTTTTTTTTATTATAGATTTGGGTAAGTTATATGGCATGGTGGCGAGATGGTATGAAGAAGTCGTACCACATTGTGGCGAATTTTATTGCGGCAAAAAAGTCGTACAGCAGGATGACGAGTTCTTACTTAAAGTCGTATCACGTGCGACGACTTCTTTTGCCACATTTGCAAAGAAGTTGTGTCACGTGGTGGCGACTTCTTTGATGGAAATTGCACAGAAGTCTCCGCCACGTTGTACGACTTCTTTGCAAATGTGACAAAAGAAGTCTCCGCCACGTCATACGACTTATTGCAAATGTGGCAAAACAAGTCTCCGCCACGTGTGACAACTTCTTTGTTTTTTCATTTCATACTTCTTCTCTCAACCGTGAATTTCAATACAATGTCGTGGCGAGGTTCTTCATTTTGAGTTACGTTCGAACTGTAATTACATTTACCAACTTCATTCTTAGTTAGATTAATTTGGTTAGTTTATATTTAGATCTAAATCTCGTCACGGTGACATCATTCCTTCCTTAAGAAACTCATAATTCTTGACTGATACGATAAACTTTTAATACTCCCTCTCTGCCATGAAAAGCTTGTTCTACATGAAATTTTACTATAATGTATTTTATGAAAATATTATAAACTCTTTTTACTATTATGTGTTTTACATAGAAGTTTATTTAAATATTTTTTTTCTCTTGCATGTCTTCCCAACAACTAATTTACAAGTTTATACAATGCACAAGTCCCTAATTTTTTTGTTAATTCAAAATAATTTTAAGAATGTATAATTATTTAAACAAATACTTATCAATGTTGTTTTAATGTAATTTTAAAGAGGCAAATTATAATTTAATAAGTTTACACCCTGTTTTAATTAATTCTCAAACTTTATCCCTTTTACAAATAAATACTTTAAATTATAATTTAATTTTAATTAATTATTGAACTTTTGTTGTTTTCATAAATAGACATATAGAATTTATTTTTAGTCTTATTAATTCTTAAATCTTGTCGTTTATATATAAATATGTTTTATAGTAAGTTTGACTTAAATCGTTTGGATCAAACGTCATAAATTTTTCATTAATTTTTCTTCTTTTTGTTATAATTCATTTTATAAATTAAAACAAAAGCGTAGAAGATAAAAATTTCTTTAAGAAATTATATTAAATAGTTGTAAAATATTTTTTGTCACTTTTAATGAATGTGTAAATATTGTGGTGCTACTGAAAAAAAAATATAAATGTCAATATTTAGTTTTACATGTTATAAATACAATGTATACCATTTTTTGGTACATGTATTTTGCTACAATTATTTTCTACAATGTTACAAAATAATTTAGCAAACTAAAACAATATAAAATATTTAAAAATAACAATTTAAATGGTAATGAAATATATTCTATTCATTGCTTAAGTAATGTAATTTTTTATTCAAGATATGTCTTAATATGGATAATACTCACACTAATTTAGATATAAATATGAACAATATTAACTTTGTAAATTTTAATAAAAAAATATGTCTTAATATGAATAATACTCATACTAATTTAGATATAAATATGGACACTATTAACTTTGTAAATTTTAATAAAAAAACCAATAATATATAAATATGGATATTAAATTCTTGTCATCCAGTAACAAATATTGAGTAAGTAAATGAAAATGATAAATATATTATTAAATTGCATAATATGTTTTACAAATGAGCATAACTTATTGCCGATGTGGGCAATTGGTCTTATTGTGTCCTTCATTCCTACAATAAGAACATTTTTTTTGTTTGTTGATTGGTTCATCCATTTCATTATGGAGACGTGCAGTTGGTGGTCTTCCAGATGCTTTACGTCTCATATGAGGATCTGGAATGAAATTTGGTCCATTATAAGTAGACCAGTATCCCTCATTCTGCAGTGGATGAAATGGCATCTCATAGGCCTTGTAAATATTCTGGAGACTATAAACCTGGATCAACAAACATCAATAAATTGAAGTGACAAAAGGAACACACTGCAATCACATGAGGACAAGGTAGTCGTAGAGCTTGAAACTCCCCACAGACACACCACCACTCATTCAATTTTACCTTAAAGGACATAGGTGGGCGTCGAAGATGGTGAGAGGCGATTTTCTGAACATCAAATTATGTATTATCTTGACTAAATGTCTGGACATGACACATGGCAGATTGCTATTGATTTTTCCTCAATGAAGCAACAATATCTTCAGGAAATTGATGACCACCTGCTATCATAGATGCTGCCTTCATACCTCGCTCGACAAACCATGAATTTGTTCTTTGAAAGGTTGTCTTAACAAGAGCCCAAATGGGTAAGCTCCCTTCAAGATAGAATTCATGCATTCAGCCAGATTAGTTGTCAATGGCCATATCGTTTACCGCCGTCATAGGCCTGAGTCCACTTTTCCAGTGGTATGCGATCTATCCACAAAGCTGCATGATGGAATTCTGTTCGTACTGCAGATAACTTGGCTTGAAGTATGGGTTGTTTCATTTCATAACCTGACATATAATTGGATACTTAAATTACAAAAATCAATAAACTTAGATAATACATGTATAAAAAGGAAGTGAAGGCATATACATGCTGCAGATGGCTTATTGATGAGTCTTAAACAAACAACACACACAAATAATCTGCAAGGAATAGAAGAAAAAAAACGGAACACGGGCAACACACAAGATTTAACGTGGTTCGGTTTCCCTAATCCACGTGCAACAGGAGGAATTTTATTCACTTGTGATTGCTAAAGATTACAAATACAAGTTGTGTATTTATAGGGAGAAACTAGGGTTACTGTCTAATTGGGCCTAACTCAAATCAAGCCTCCACAAAGCCCAACAATCTCCCACTTGGAGGCTTGATAAACTTCAAACT
>Ga0209700_109372_pt1 | contig 11441 bp, 12 predicted proteins | sample SiratroredBW_FD_187528 | JGI IMG/M metagenome (GOLD analysis project Ga0209700, IMG submission 187528) | Root nodule microbial communities of legume samples collected from California, USA - Siratro red BW (SPAdes) (version 2) | ecosystem: Host-associated > Plants > Roots > Nodule | place: USA...
GGAGCATTAGAAGGGAGCACCCTTTTACTTTTTACTTTTCTGCATGTGTAAAACATTTTCACCCAAACAAATTTAATGTTGTGAACATTTGTCTCACTTTTAGTTTATGTCAAAAAATAGATTGAAAAGTTATCTTGATAAAAGTGATAGACAAAATTCTAGAATAGAGCCTAGAGAACAGATGGTTGAAGGATGAAATAAAGAATATAGAGGGTACTTGCAATTTACTATATAATATTTTTGCAAGAGTAATGATCCATGACCTTTTTCAGGGTTTGAGATTGAGGGTTTGCCTAGAAACTACAACGTCAATTTGTGGTTGGTGGTTGTATAAGAGTTGTACTTGATAGTTTTTCATAGAGTTGGTTAATGAACAGTTTTTTGTTGTTGATCCAGTTCTTTCTTTCTTCATGCACCTTGTTTTGTTATTTATGTTGTATTGATTATGATTTTGATTGGTACATTTTATGACTCATTATTGTTGTTGTCACTGTAGTAAGGGAAAATGGAAGGTCGCAGTGAAATGGGGCTAATTGGAGAGAGTTTTGATACCAGTAATCTGTTGGGGAGGCTTAGGGATGATGACTATGAAAGTCGGTCTGAAAGTGATAATTTTGATGGTGGATCTGGTGAAGATCAAGATGTTGGCGATGATCAACCACAGAGAAAGAAGAAGAAATACCATAGACACACTCCTCAGCAAATCCAGGATCTTGAAGCGTAGGACTTTATATTATTATGAAATCTTTTGTTTCTTGCTTATTGTAATTTATATTCATTTATGTGCTAGGGGAGGTTTTTACTTTTTGTTTGTTCTTGATGTTTTGTTTTAGATTCTTCAAGGAGTGTCCTCATCCTGATGAGAAGCAAAGAACAGATCTCAGCAAGAGGCTTGGCTTGGAGAATAAGCAAGTGAAGTTCTGGTTTCAAAACCGACGAACCCAAATGAAAGTAAGTTAAATTGAACTTCAATTGAGAGACATTATTTGATTTGATTTAGCATACACTTAGAATGTTATACTAAGAGAATTGATGTTGTTGAATCAGACACAATTGGAAAGGCACGAGAACATGGTTCTTAAGCAGGAGAATGACAAGCTGCGAGCTGAGAATGGTGTGATGAAGGAAGCTTTGGCTAATCCTATATGCAACAACTGTGGTGGTCCAGCCATTCCTGGTCAAATTTCATTGGAGGAGCACCAGACAAGAATTGAAAACGCTCGTCTGAAGGATGAACTGAACCGAATATGTACATTGGCAAACAAGTTCTTGGGCAGGTCCCTCTCAGCACTGGCCACTCCCATGTCTCTGCCACCAACAAATGCTGGTCTCGAGCTTGCTATTGGAAGAAATGGAATTGGTGGTTCAAGCAATTTTGGCATGTCCTTGCCAATTGGCTTTGATGTGGGAGATGGAGCTCTAGGCTCCTCAGCAATGCCAAGTATGACTGCTAGAGCACCAGTGGGAATGATGGGAAACGAAATCCATCTCGAGAGATCTATGCTTATAGACATTGCACTGAATGCTATGGATGAATTAGTGAAGATGGCTCGACAAGATAACCCTCTTTGGATCAAGAGTTCTGATGGTAGGAACGAAGTACTAAACTATGAGGAATACGCAGGAATATTCCCTACCTTTGTTGGAACAAAACCTGCTGGTTATGTAACTGAAGCTACAAGGGCAACTGGAGTTGTGTTAGCCAGCAGTTTGGGCCTTGTGGAAACATTCATGGATGTGGTATGATGATTATTGATATATAATATATTGATAACTTTTGATTGAACATGATTATTTGGACTTGAGTTGTTCACTAATGATAATTTATTTCAACAGGATCGATGGTCAGAGATGTTTTCATCCATGGTGGCTAGTGCTTGCACTTTGGATGTGTTATCTAGTGGCACAAATGGAACCAGAAATGGAGCTTTGCAAGTGGTATGTTTCTATGTTGTGTTTGATGTTTGTTTGCTTTCTTGGCTGAAGCTAATGTGGGAATGTTTTTTTAGATGTTAGCTGAGTTTCAAGTGCTGTCTCCACTGGTCCCTACTCGTCAAATGAGTTTCCTGAGGTTTTGCAAGCAACATGCTGAAGGTGTATGGGTTGTGGTTGATGTTTCGGTTGATATTATTCGTAATGCTGCCAATTCAAATCCATTAATGAGTTGTAGAAGGCTTCCTTCTGGTTGCATCATTCAGGATATGCCCAATGGTTTGTCCAAGGTAAAAGTGTCATAAGAATAAGATATTATAGGCAAGGTTGTGTTGCATGAAATTTATAGTATTTACTAGATTGTTGCTTATGGTAACAAATTACACTGTTGTAGATTACTTGGGTTGAACATTCCCAGTATGATGAGAGTGTGATCCACCAAGTTTGTCGTCCACTGGTTAGTTCCGGCACTGGCTTTGGTGCTCAGAGATGGATTGCATCTCTCCTAAGACAGTGTGAGTGCTTGGCAATCCTCATGTCCCCTCCTGGTCCACCTGAAGACCCTACAGGTATGTCATAGATAATTGTCTTGTCACTGCCTTAAAGACAACTTGGTCACTTCGATTAGTTTCATGAAGTTCCAATTCAATGGATATATATTCTTTGTTGTATCAGTCCTCAGCCACTCCAATAGGAGAAGCATGTTGAAGCTGGCACAACGCATGAGTGAGTGCTTCTGCTCAGGGATTTGTGCTTCATCTGCACGCAAGTGGGATGTTCTTCACATTGGTAGTCTGGCTGATGACATGAAAATCATGGCCAGGAAAGTTGTGGACGACCCGAATGAGGCTCCTGGCATTGTACTCAGTGCTTCAACCACTGTCTGGTTGCCGGTGTCCCGACAAAGGGTGTTTGACTTCATACGTAATGAACAACTGAGAGGGGAATGGGACATGTTGTCCAAAGGTGGTCCCATGAAGGAGATGCTCCGTGTTCCAAAAGGGCAAGAACATGGAAATTGTGTTTCCATCCTTCATGTAAGTGCCTTCAACCTTCACATACTATAAAGTGTTTGTTTTGTTTTGTTTTTCTATTCTTCACCTTACTGTTTTTCATTTGTGTTTGTTTTGTTTGTAGTATGCTAATAATGAGAGCAATGTGCTGTATCTGCAAGAGTCATGGACTGATGCATCTGGCTCAATGCTGGTGTATTCTCCCATCAACATGCAATCTTTGAACATGATGATGAACTGTGGAGATTCATCCTTTGTGGCTCTTCGTCCATCTGGATTTGCTATTATGCCAGACGGCCATGCAAACAACAGTGACAACAATGATGGTGGAAACAGCTGTTTGCTGACAGTTGGATTACAAATGCTGCAGAATGACAACCAGTCAGCTAAGTTCACAATGGAGTCAGTTCAAACTGTGAATTCCCTCCTTACATGCACCATTCAGAAGGTCAAAGAGGCATTGGGAGTTTCATGAACAGTTTCTTAATAAGGGCTTGTTTTATCACAAACAAAAAGAACTTTGTTTTAGTTTCTTCTGAAAGAAAACATGACAGAGGGTCCTGGTTTCTATATATATATATATATATAGAGTAGAAGAAGAATAGGTTGAGACTGAAAAGGGTTGAGTCAAGAACGAACCAACCTGAAAAAAGCAAGCAACTTGCTTTGTTTTGTGGGGGTTCGGGTATTGACTCATTACCTAGGTCTTAACTTTTACATATCCAAAGGGAAATAGTATCAGTTACTGATGAACCCTTTATTTTCATAAAATGCTAAACTTTGCTATTAGCAGTTAAATGTATTTTGATATTGCATGTGTTGCTTTGTTGCTTTATGTGGTTTATATGGAACCAGTTGTTGTTCCTACTTTTTTTTCTGGTTTTTCTAAACCGCGTAGTAATTTATTTAGATAACGTATTTTAAGAAAATCCTGTTAAATTTTGTGAAGAATAATGTTATTTGTTATGGAACTTTTTTTCACGTGGAGAACAGCAGGTTGATTGAGGAAAAGTTTCAACAAAAAGAAGATAATCTTATTATTTACATAGAAATCATCCTTAAAAACTATTTTGAACTTTTCTAAGAAGTAATATTTTAAACTTTTCACGTTATATTATTTGCTTCATTGTCTTTCTAACTAAATATGCCAATATAATGTGAGCATTATGCTCACAAATTTATGCATAGAATCATGTACATTATTTCCTAAAAGACATTATTCTCATTGCAGTTTTTTTGTAATAAAATATCATTAAAGTCTATTTCTATCAATTGTTATTGAGTATATTGCATGAATAAATTAGAGGTATAATAAAAATATAAAACATATATATTATCTTATATTATAGTTTGTTTAAGCAGCGAGAAAAAATATTTTAGTTTTCGTAATCATGTCTTCAGGCTTAGCTATTTAATTTTTTGTATTGATGTTATTTCATAAACGTTTATTTATTTTAAAACTGACATTATCTTATTGGGGCAATCATTTGATATTGAAACTGAAACAAGTTACAAGACGCTACTTAAATAATTATAAATACAATTAAATGAATGAATGCGAGTCTTTATTAATTAGCACATTTTAATGTATTTTTAATCTGAATCTCAATAAACTTTACATTTGAAATTCTTTTAACAATCAGTTACTTACAAGACGCATAAAATAAAATTGAAGTAAGGTAGCTTGTTTTGGGATTAGAAATAAATCATCATCTTTGAACTAATTTCAATTTTAATGGAAGATCCTCTTAATTTTTTAGAGATTTTTAGTGTGAGTACGAAGATGAAATAAATATTTACATGTTTGTCTAGTCTCATATAGTCTCTGTATCCATTTCAATCTCGTATTAAATCACTAAAACACATTAGTTTATTAGGTATTCTAAGAAGTTGATAACTGATATTAATTTTATTTCATTCTTAATTTGGTAACTTATTTATATGATACATATTTAATAATTTTTTACTATTTTTTTGTCATTATTTAACCTTTATATTTTGATATTTATGTAATTATAATTTTTTTATTTTGATATTATAAAAAATTGTGTATTCTTTTGATATTAATTTTTTTATAATATCATATTTTCTTTGTTTTAATTTTTATGTTTTTAAAAAATTATTTAATTAATAGGTGAAACGGTAAAAAAAAAAAAATAGACATGAGTATACGAGTTAGATAAGAATGAGACAAAAATTTTATTTACCCTTAAATATTTATTTTTTTAAGTACAACGTTATAACATTTTCTGAATTCTTTACCACTTTAGAATTTTTTTAAATAATATATAAAATCTATTTATGAAGAGGGATAATGAGAAAAAAATCATCTCATTGTTAAATTCATAATTAACATTCAATGACTTTGAAGTAATATGTTTGAAATGTAAAAAAATCTTATATTATCACTAAATTATAATATAATTAGTAATGGTTCATTCTTATATATATGATTTCTTGAAGGTAAAATCACCATATGGTAATAAACATTTTTCTAATTTTTATTGATTATGCTTCTAAAAATGTTTAAGTGTAATTTTTAGAACCAAAGATAATGTATTAATTTTTTTTTAATAATTTTGTGTCATAATAAAATGTCAAACATTGAAAAAATTTGAAATTTATAATCAGAGAATACATGTCAAAGTAATTCAATGACTATTGAAAGAAATATGACATTTGACATAAGAAAGACATATTACATATACTTCAACACAGCATTATGGCAAAAAGGTTGAACTAAACAATCAGGAAAGAGCCACAAACATTACGGGGAAGTTGTTTAAAACATTCTGAGAAAAGATTGTTCGCACTGTGTTACTTGGTAAATATATCACCATCATTTCTTTAAATAGTAAGACTCTTTAAAGAAAATGCGGTTTGAAAAATACCCTTCCCACCCACATTTGAAAGTGTTGAAGTGTTTGACATTTACATATAAATCCAAAGAGAAAAGGAAAGATATGTATCTTCACTGGTTATGAAAATGATGAAGAATTTATGTATCTTCGTTGGTGATGAAAATGAAGAATTTATGTATAAATTATGTATGAGATTGAAAGAAGAAAATATTCAGAAATAGAGATGTGATATAATGATAGAACTAGGCACATGGAGACTTAAATAAAAAAGCCTACAATATTAAAGGTCTAATAGTTACATACATATTCCAGATCTTACACCTATTATCATAGAAATATAGAGATACATAAATGAGGTTTAGGGTTCTTGAGGAAAGAAAACTTTAGTAATTCAAATGAAAAGGATGAGAAAACGAAGCACTGTCAAAACCTAATGAACCTGAATTACAGAGTTATGAAGATGTTTTTGCATGTGCCTTTTTCTTTTTATATCTTTTCCATGCTGCCATTAAAATATAAAACCACGCACACCACACTTTGTAGTTGTTGTAAGACTGCATGAATAAAAAACACAGATAATTAGTGTAGTAGAACCATGTGCAAGTTGAATCTGCTTTAAATATTTTTTATTTGTTCAAGATGATTCTGTGCTTCAAAAACCAAAATAAACCACATATGAAGAATCATTAAAGCTATGATATCTTTCTCTCCATGTCCACTTCGTCTTCTCCATCTTCCCGAACTCCACTCTCCAAATCCAACCATGCATAATCCCAAACCGTCACCGCGCGTGTGCCACACGCACTCTCCAAACAGAATGTCCGAGGTTATATCATTCGACGAGTCGAAAACCGGCGTCAGAGGTATCCTAGAATCGGGGGTCACAAAAGTCCCACCTCTTTTCCACGTCAGCCTGGACCCCACCGACACGTCACCCACCGACTCCTCGCTCGACATCCCAGTCGTGGACCTCCGCGACATCGCCACCGACTCTGCGCGGCGCGTGGAGGTGTTTGACCGGGTTCGGAGCGCGTGCCGCGAGTGGGGGTTCTTTCAGGTGGTGAATCACGGGATTGGCCTGGAGGTTTTGGAGGAGATGTTGGATGGGATTCGCCGGTTTCATGAGCAAGAGGCTGAGGAGAGGAAACGGTTTTATTGTCGCGACAAGGAGAAGAAAGTGAGGTATTTTTCCAATGGGAAACTGTTCAGTGACATGGCTGCTCATTGGAGAGACACCATTTCGTTTGTGGCAAATCCTCACCTTCCCAACACTGCTGAAATGCCCCATGTCTGCAGGTAATTCTTCTTCATCTCCAAGAGTTTGTAAGGTTAGAGAAAAAAGTGTTCAAAATAAGTAATGTTTTTAGTTTTTGTAACATGGTTTGTCACATGGCACTTGATCAAGGGAATCTATCAAAATTCTATCTTTGATGAAATGGTCTTGTATTTGTAGAGATATTGTGACTGAATATACCCAGAAAGTGAGGGAGTTGGGCATGACAATCTTTGAGCTAGTGTCAGAGGCTCTTGGCCTTAAACCTTCTTACTTCAATGAAATGGACTGTGCTGAGGCGCTTTACATTTTGGGTCAATACTATCCGCCATGCCCTGAACCTGAATTGACTATGGGTGTTACAAAGCACACTGACTGTGACTTCATGACCATACTTCTGCAAGACCAGATAGGTGGCCTTCAAGTTCTTCATGAGAATCAATGGGTTAATGTTCCTCCTGTGCATGGAGCTCTTGTGATAAACATTGGAGATATCCTACAGGTAACTTCTAACAGTTTTTTAGTCTTGATATAAAACACTAAACTAAACAGATCTCACACCAGTTAAAATAAGTTTGTTATAGTGGTATTTAAAAGGATTGTACTAGTTTTACCTGTCATTGATTAAGATTTAGTAGAAACTATAAATTATGAGTAAGAGTGGTAAATTAGAAGTAAGACTAGCCAAATGTCTTATTTTTAATGAGTTTTAATTATAAAAAGAAGTGTGTTTAAAAGAATAAATTAAATAATGTGTTATTAGCATCTCCTTTGTCGCAGTAACACCTGTATACACCACAGATTTGTTTATAACAACATATCTTCACAGACCTTTGGTTTATCTTTGTTCTTACTTTTCAATTGTCTTATTGTTCATGTTAAATTGAACTGAAATATTTGAGACTTAAGGTATAATTGTAGATTTTCTTTTCTTGGTGCAGCTTATGACAAATGACAGGTTCGTCAGTGTTTATCACCGGGTCCTGTCCAAGAATATAGGCCCTCGAATTTCGGTAGCAACCTTCTTCATGAATTTTACCATATCTGAGAGCGCATCGAAGCTTTATGGTCCAATAAAGGAATTGTTATCAGAAGAAAACCCACCTGTCTACAGGGATGTTACTATGAAAGAAATCGTGACAAATTATTATGCAAGAGGCCATAATGGGAACTCCTACTTGCAGCCTTTAAGGTTGTGAAAGCACGTATTGAATGGTGCCCTCACGATTCTCATTGAGACGCCTTTAGTCTGCATTTATCTTTGTTAAGTCTTGCACACCCATTCTTATGTTTCGTGTTCGATATTTGAAATTGTGACACTTTGATTTAACTTCCTATCACTCCAGAACCGAGAATAGCCATTATGCCAAAGTTGCATTGAAAGATTCTACATTCCATTTCTGGGGTGTTTGAATGGAAGAAAAAGAGATAAAAGAAAATGGATGGAAAGGAGACGAAAGAGAAAGTAGTGGTATGATAATAAGCTATTTTATTCACTGTTAAGCATTGGTGTTATTGAGATGGAAGACAAATTTCTGAATACTCGAACAACTAAGCATTGGTTATTTGGAAAAGTATATTTTGATGACGTTTACTATTTTTAAATCCAAGTCAAAGTAAACTTTGAAAATCATAGCACTGTATTCGATTTAGCAATAACCTTAGCTCCAAGAGGTGGTAAAGAAGTAGAAATTGAAAAAACATAACTATACGTATGCAGCAATGAAGCCAATTTTCTGTATCATCTATCTGACCCATTCAACATGGTCCATCTGAGATCTATGTTTACACAAATCATCGCGATCATGTATATCCTACTGATTTAAAGCGATAAATTGGAAACATTTCACAGAACACGATGCAACAACAATAAAAGCCTTTTGTGGGCTACACACACAAATCACACGATTCATTAGCTCAGTTAAAAACCAAATTGCTAGAAATGATTGTTATAGATTGAGGTCATCCTAAATGGGTTTGTAACATGTGCAGTGACCTCTTTCACATCTTCTTTTGGTTTAAAAATATTTTCAGGACCACATCTTCACAAATATTTGGACTCCTCTAAACAATTTTCTCCATAGTTTTTCTTAGTTTTCTTCTCTCCATCTCAAACAAGCGAAAACTATGTAATCTACTCTCCTCAATGGTGCTTCTACTGGCTTTCCCTGTATGCGTAGAAACAACCTTAATCAATTTTTTATCATATATCCTCGTAAGTGTCACAATAATATCTCCTCTAGAATCATTTCACATCTTGTCTTTTCTTATGCAACCAAACTTTTATATTAACATTATCATTTTGGTTACTCTTACATTTTTCTCTTTTATCCCTTTAAACATTCTCTACCATATAACAGTTGGAAAATACAATACTACTAATTCCCTTTTGAGTTTGATAGCTACTTTAAAACTACCAGCAACCTTGATGCCTTTCTCTATTTTAACCATCCAGTGTGTAACATCATAATGACGAAGATCAAAGATATTTTCAGCACTTTATTAGATTACCATTTACAATGACAACACACGAGCTACCAAAATAGTCATGTGCTAACAAAACCATTTTTTAGGCATCAAAATAGGGTTCTCTAGTTCACTAGAAAAGAAGACGTGTCCACTTGTTCCACAGTGATGACTATCATTATCCCCTTCATCTAATACTATATATTTCCAAGATAAAAGTAAAGTTATTTCATATTTGTACCACAGAAAAAACTTGTATTTTCTGCCAGTTTCTTAGTATGGCCACCACAAGCACAAATCAGTTAGAGTCTGAGGGTAGTAAGGATTCCACTTATGATAGAATAGCTGAAGTCAAAGCCTTTGATGAAACAAAACTTGGGGTTAAAGGGCTGATAGAGTCTGGGGTCACAAAGATCCCACGCATGTTCCATCATACCAAGGTGGAGGACCACACTGAAACCACACCAAATGACTCAAAGTTTGTTGTCCCCATCATAGACCTTAAAGACATCGACACAAACTCATCCCTGCGCGTAGAAGCACTTGGCAAGATTAGAAGGGCTTGCAAGGAGTGGGGATTTTTCCAGGTAGTGAATCATGGTATTGGTGTTGAGGTTTTGGATGAGATGATATGTGGAATCCGAAGGTTTCATGAACAAGATGCTGAGGTGAGGAAAACCTTTTACTCAAGGGATCGGACTAAGAAAGTTAGATATTTCTCCAATGAAAGCCTTTTTAGAGATCCTGCTGCTAACTGGAGGGACTCAATTGCATTTTTTTCTACTCCTGACCCTCCTAATCCAGAAGAAATACCATCAGTGTGCAGGTAATTAATTAATACTAATTTTGACTTTATTTCCCATGATAATATCAATTGTTGATTATCTCATCAGTGATTGAGATTTATATTTTTCTTTTTGAAATAGAGACTTAATTTAGAAGAGTTGTATATAGCAAAACAGTCATGGGCTTGGTTTGCAGGAAAACTTTTCTGTTTTTGTTAATGATCAAAAACATCACTTTTGTGAAGTAGGTGCTATGTTTGTAACAATCAAGAATTATTTTGTTCAAACTTCATATGAATTACATCACATATAAGCCAAGTCACTTGTACAATTCACTTGTGTACACTATCAAATGTAGACTTCTTTCAATTGTCTATGATGAAATAATCATGTATTTGCAGAGATATTGTGATTGAATATTCAGAGAAAGTAAGGGCATTAGGCTCAACAATCTTTGAGCTATTCTCAGAGGCTCTTGGCCTTCCTCCTTCTTACCTTAATGAATTGGACTCTGTTGAAGGAGAATTTCATCTGTGTCACTACTATCCACCATGCCCTGAACCTGAATTAACTATGGGTACTTCAAAGCACACTGATATTAGCTTCATGACAATTCTTCTGCAAGACCAGATTGGTGGTCTTCAAGTTCTTCATGAGAATCAATGGGTTGATGTTCATCCAGTGCATGGAGCTCTTGTTGTAAACATTGGGGATCTTCTGCAGGTAAGAGCTGTAAACACATGTATGCCTTTCTTGGTTTCCCCTGATGTTTCTAGTGGCCATCTTTGTATGTGTTCAAACCATTTTAACTATTTTTCTTTCATCTTTTCTTTAATTTGAGTGACACCAATATCTCAAGATTTATCAAAGTTAAAATCTTTGACATAAACAACTCGGATGATTATATTTTATCAATCTCCTTGTTGATGCAGCTTTTAACAAATGACATGTTCGTGAGTGTGTATCATCGGGTCTTATCAAGGGATATAGGCCCCAGAATTTCAGTAGCAACCTTCTTTACAAGCTCATTTCCACAGAATTCATCAAAGGTTGTTGGTCCAATAAAAGAGTTGTTATCAGAAGACAATCCACCAATCTATAGGGACACTAC